>Ga0315547_1001741_pt1 | contig 16350 bp, 11 predicted proteins | sample SalMarSW160240MG_2_FD_202542 | JGI IMG/M metagenome (GOLD analysis project Ga0315547, IMG submission 202542) | Salt marsh sediment microbial communities from the Plum Island Ecosystem LTER, Massachusetts, United States - Salt Marsh Sediment SW1601-240 ... | reverse complement strand
ACAATATCGTCCACCTGTTCAAAATTTCCCTTCCACTCCACATGTTTTTTGTCAAGGATCTCCTTCTGATCGTGCATGCGTTCAACGTGAACAGAAAGCAAAATTTCCTGAAAGGCAGTGTATTTTAACTTTTTCCCTGAGTGACCGCCAAACTGGTCTGCGTATCCATCGGAAAAAAGGTACACCGTATCATCCGGTTGCAGTTCCAGTTTATGTTTACTAAACCCTTTCATCCGGGAGTGGATGGCAACGGGCATTCTGTCTGCTTTTATCTCAAGCAACAGCCCATTCCGGATATAATACATCGGGTTATTGGCACCGCTGAATTCAAGGCAATTTGCTTTCCTGTCAATGGTACAAATCGAAATATCCATTCCATCCTTCGATTCACTATCCAGTCCTTTTTGTTTCAGGGAGGTAATGACATTCTCACGAAGCAGGTCCAGGATTTTTTCAGGAGAGGTGACGTGATTTTTCTCGACAATCTCATTCAGAAAAGTAATCCCCAGCAGGCTCATGAATGCTCCAGGCACCCCATGTCCTGTACAATCGGCTGCAACGACTATCAGCAGATTTCCCTTTTCTTTCACCCAGTAGAAATCACCGCTAACAATATCTTTCGGCTTAAACAGGATAAAGGCATCCGCCAGGTGTTCATTTAGAATTCGTTCTGAGGGCAATACGGCATCCTGGATTCGTTTCGCATATTTTATGCTGTCGGTTATATCGATGTTCTTTTTCTCGATGATCTCCTTCTGCCGGGTGATCTCCTGGTTTGCTTCACTTAGATTCCTGTTTTTCTCCTCGATTTCAGTTTTTTGTTTCCTGATCTCAGCTGTCCGTTCCTGGACTTTCTCTTCCAGTATTCTCTTCTCCAAGATCAGCTGTTTCTCCCTGTATTTGATATACGAGACAATGGCGATGATGGATAGTACAGCAAGGGTAAGAATAAACCACCATGTTTTATAGAACGGTGGTTTGATGACAAAAGAAAATTGCAGGGGTGCCGGTGACCATTCGCCCGTTTCAGTTCCTGCTTTCACTGAAAAGGTATATTCCCCTGGTGTTAAGCCTGAATAGGTGATGTTTTCATGTGTTACGGGTGGGGACCAGACTCCCTCCCTGCCTTCCATCATGTATTGATACCTGATCTTTTGGGGATTGGTAAAATAAAGTGCCTGGAATTTGAATGTCAGGTGATTATCGGTATATTTTAATTTTAAGGCTTCCGGCATTCCCGAAAAAGGGATGATGCTATCGGCTTTTGTATTCCAGTCAATGGATTCATAAAACAGGTCCAGTCCGGTGAAGTGTATTCGCGGTGGTTTTAAGTACTCCGGATCGAGATCAGGATCATAACGGGTAATTCCGTTGATGGTTCCAAACCATATCCTCCCCGATTGATCCCTGAACAGAGCTCCCTGGTTATTCTCAATACCGAAAAAACCATCAGAAGCATCATAGTCAATAACACGTTTGACTTCCTGGTTTACCCCAAGGTAAATTTTCTGAAATCCCCTGTTGCTTCCTGCAATCAGGATATGGTTTTCCTGAGTAATCAAAGAGGTAAGTTTTGTGGCATGAAGTTGTTCCGGACTGAGTACCATTTCAAATTTCGGTTCATCATCAACTGGAATGGACTTATAGATCCCCTGGTTTCCTGTAGCGATCCATATTATCCCATCCTCATCTTCAGCCAGTGCTGCAATCTCAGTCACCGGAATACCGTTTGATTCATCGAATGTATACAACAATTGTTTATCATACCGTGCCAGGCCTTTATAGGTTCCTATCCAGAGATTTCCGGACCGGTCTTTAAGAAGGGTTTCCACTTCATTGAACGGCAATCCCTTCTCCTGGTCAATCAGGAAATAGCCTTCTCCATCAAAATGAACAACTCCTGTATTTGTGCCCAACCAGATGGTATTATCCTCTTCAGACAAAACACAGTTTACCTGATCATCGATCATCCAGCCTCCAAAGGAATAGTTGTGAAATGATTTGCCGTCAAACCTGCTGAATCCGTTATTATGGGTGGCAATCCACAGGTTTCCCTTCCTGTCAATCGTCAGGTCATTCAGTGAGTTGCTGGCAAGCCCGTCCTCAATGGTAAAATTAGAAAACCGCGCAGATCCATTATCGATGGTCATTCGGATGAGGCCCTCGTCATAGGATGTCAGCCAGAAGACACCGTTTCGATCCTGGGTGATTCCATTAATGATATTTCCCGGCAGGCCGTCAGCCATTGTATAGTGTGAGAACCGTTTCCCCAGCAGTTTACAAATGCCACGGCCGTTGGTTCCCAGCCACATGATGCCCTCTTCATCAATGCAAATATCGAAGATCTCATTTTTCTCCAGTCCAAACCCATGAGAAGTAATCATCCCCTCCGCTCTTGAAAAGCTATAGAGTAAGCCATCTCCTGTCCCGAACCAGATCTCTTCACCGGTACAAAGCATGTCCCACACAGCATTGTTTGTAAAACCATTCCGGGAATCATAGCGTGTAACATTCCCGTATTGATCCGGGCCAACATCCTCTATTTTATAGGCTCCTGAGTCTGCCGTTCCAAACCAGAGGTTGTTTTCCCAATCGGATGCGATGGAATAGACCACGTCTTCCGGAATGCCATTGTTGGATCCAAGGTGGTCAATCCGGATAGTATCCTCCAGGAAACGAATGACGTTGATGCCCGCCGGTAATCCCACCCACAATCTGCCATGGGTATCTTCCAGGATGCTCCAAACCTGGTAACTTCCCAATCCTTCCGCTTCAGAAATTTTCTCAATCCGGAGCTGGTTGTTTCCCACTATTTCAATCCGGTTCAGGCCGCCAAAGCCGGTTCCCACCCAGATTGCTCCATGGCTGTCTTCAAACAGGGTGGTAACGATCTCTCCGGATAATCCCTCTTCAATGCCTACTGCATTAAATGAATAGCCATCATATATAGCGACACCCTTTTCCGTTCCAACCCAGATCCATCCCCTTGAATCTTCGATAATATCCCGGATAACCAGTCCGGGAAGGCCATCATCCAGGCCCAGGTTTGTAAAGTTTTTCCCGTCAAACCGGCTGACTCCTCCCTCACCGGTTCCCACCCAGATATACGACCGGGAGTCCTGCATTATTTTGAAAACCGTTGCTTGTGAAAGACCTTCATCAACCGAATAATAGACAAAGTTATTGTGTTGAGAAAAGGCTGTAAAAAGGGAGGGGAAAAAGAGTATGGACAAAAGGAGGGTTAGCCTGTTTCTTCCCCTTTTTAATCCGTTTATAAGAGTGAATTTTTTCCCAGATCGGAGCACCAAAACCATATAGGGTGGTTAAAAAAACTTGTGAATAAATATAAACTGTCCTCCTTCGTCTCCTGTATTTTTAATGGGATGAAAATGGGGTTGCTGATCTGAATTGTTTGTTACGGGGATCTTAATGCGATCATAGAGCTGGCTTGCATCATAGAACGGAGCCTCATTGTTTTCTAACGATTTTATGACGTAGTAAGCAAAGACAGAATGTCCCTCTTTCCCGGCGTCCATTACGGGTTCTATCCCACCGGAGGTAATGGCTTTGCGTGAAGGGCGTTCGTGTACCTTCCGGTAATAGGTTTCGGAGTTTTCAAACGGGATCTGCAATACTTCACCCCGGAAGATCTCTCCTGCAAAGCAGGCATCGGAAATAAGCAATGTGTGTTTCGATCGAATACCTGTAAGGGCAGTTTGTATATCATTATTGGATATCAATTCGGAAATGGAATTCGAACGGGCATCAACCGGGACCCAGTACCCCCGGTTGTATTGCTCCTTATACTCTCCATGACCGGAGTAATAGATAAAGACATTATCCATTGGTTTTACCTTTCGTGCCAGGTCCTCAAAAGCCTCCAGTATCTGGATTCGTGTTGCTTCCCGATTGTAGAGGGTGGTAAAATGATCAAATTTATATTTTGCCTTTAACACCTGTTCAATGGTCTCAGCATCCCGCACGGCATTATGAAGTGGGTCAAACTCCCCGTAATAATCATCGATACCAATAATCAATGCATAATAATCTCCGATCAGCATGTCTTTTTTGGCTTTTGCAACATTCAATCCCTTGGATGGATCGGCAACACCCCTCAGGGTAATGGCATCTTCCTCCTGATCCTGTATTACCAGTTCACCCAGTGTAATTTCTCCAACCTCTTCCTGCATTCCTTCAATGGCGATCAGCTGACCGGAATGGACTTCCTGATTCAGGCTTGCAAGCAGGGTGGTATCGCGAAAAGTCCTGTTCATGCTTTCAGAGAGCTCAAGCTTTACCGGGATTTCCTGGAGAGAATAGCGCCGGTTTGCGGTAAATTTGAAATCGACAATGGCAGTATCTCCGGGTTTCAGGTTACCAATGCGCTTCAGCGCATTATCCATCAGGAAACAGTTCTCTTTTTCCTTCATGAAATCAAAACTGACACTCACATTCTGTGCTTCACCATCGCCAATATTCTGCACAAGTAACTTGAGGATTATGGGTTCTGCAAGCCGGATATTCTTACCGTCATCAGCAATAAAGGCAGCATCAGCAATCCGGATCTCCGGGCTCCTGAGTTTATGTGTATTGATCTTCATTGTGAACGGGTAGGCATCAAAGCCGTTTGATTCGACAACCTGGACTGTAAATTCAACCTGGCCGGTCAACAGGTTTTCCCTGCCAGCAACCGGAATCGTTATCTCCCTGGTTTCTTGCGGTTGTATATCTCCGATTTCAATCAGACCGGAAAATTCCAATCCATCCGTGGAAAGGCTGTCCAGGCTAACCCTGACATTTACATCTTCTGCAATACCATTCCCCTGGTTAACGATCTTAAACCGGATTGAACTTGATTCATTTGCATCTATGATCATGTTATTGTTTGAATCGGAGAAGATCTGGTTTTGTAAAATCAGCTCAGGCAGGGCTTTTACAATGTTGCCTCTCTCCTGACCCTGAAAAAGGTTTTTCATTTCACTTTTCCCTTTGATCGCTTTCTTTTCCTGGGGAAAAGCAGCAAGGGTGAGAAAAAGTAATGTAAGGAATATGATTTGTTTCATGGCTTTTCAATTAAAATGTTAGCTTAACAGACAATTGCGGTTGTGCCGATAAAGGATCAAAATCATATCCGAAAGAAATTTTCTGCACATTGGTATTATACGTACTTTTCATTAGTTTGTTATGGCTAATGATGATGCAGGTATAATCCATGATCCATACTGCCAGGGCAGAAAAAGCAAACAGGGAAGACAATTGTTTCTGGGATACGGCATCATCATAGAGGCTACTCCTCTCCTTTCTGTCCATGCACATTTTGTAATCCTCGAAACTATTAGCCGCCTTTCTGTTATAAAGATAGGAAAGGGAAAGGCAGCCATATCCGACAATTCCCTTCAACCAGTGTGGTTTACCGTCTTTCAGTTTGGTACTTGCCCAGCCGGGGAAAGCAGTTGACATTAAAAATGACTTGCCAAGTCCCGGGTAATCACCATAGGCTCCCGGCAACTCTGATGTTTCAACCATTTGTGGCACGGCAGTAACTTCAATTTGAAACGCTTCTTCGGTAAAGAAATGATCCCGTTCATAATTCCAGATGATGGTTTTATTTCGTCCGCCGGATACATTCTCGTTCACATCTCCGCTCACTGACCGGGCAAGTATAGAATCTCCGGACTCCGTAATGGCATTGACAAAGACAATGAATCGTTCATTCTTATCCGATTTCAGGAGGTCGTAAGTAATGACAATCTTACCTTCCTCCAAACCAAAATCGATATTTTCGATCTGTACCTTGCTGAGCACCTGTCCACTACCCTGGATGACAGCAATACAAAAAAGCCATGCTGAAAGAAACAGGATCTTGATTGGTCTGGTCTTCATCGCATTAAAATTATTTTATAACTCCCAGGCTATCCAACTCCTGGTAACTTACCGTTGGGGGAATACTATTCATCCGTATTTTACCAGCCACAAATTCTGCCACTTTTTTTGCATCGGACTCGGCATCAAATGCCTTATTGCCCTGAAGTGCAGGAATATATGGCTGGTGAATAAATCGCTTACCATCAACAAATACATCATATCCCCATCCGTCTCCGACCTGGAAAACAGTTGTCTCAATCGTTCTCACTACTCCGGAACTGTCATCCTCATTACCCTCTATGGTGATTTCATCCGATGATCTGTTTCCTTTTATTATCATGATAAAAGTAACTGCTGCCAGTAGAATAATGGTCGACAACCCTACGATATATCTTCTCGAATTATTCATATCGCGTTCTGCATCATAACTTTTATTCAAACACCGGGGGAATATATTCCCAGAAATCATTCACAACAACCATATTCCCCCCACCGGAATCGTATATTCCTGTACCGATATATGCGCGTCCGTTCAATGCAAATCCGGCAGCATTGAACCGCCCAACGGCACTGAAAACAGGAGATAGAGACCAGGAATTCAATCCCGGATTATAGATTAAAAACTTGTTCTGGCTAAACACAAATCCCATGTTATCAATGGTATATCCAATAAAACGTGTTGCTGCCGGTGCTTCTGCTCTTTCTGTCCATGCCCCGATCGGGTTTCCTCGGATATCAGTTCCACCAGAATCATCCAGGGGGTCAAACCGCCAGAAATCAACGTAAAAAGTAGTGTTTTCAACTTCATCCAAGCTAAATCCCATTCCGACAAAACCATATCCACCGATACTGAAGCTTGCGGCATGCTCCCTTCCGATGGCAGGGAAATCAGCCTTCCGGGTCCAGACATCGTCTTGCGGGTCGTATTCCCACAAATCAACCGTATAACTACGGTCCGGGTCCAGAACCACCCCGCCTCCGAAATATACCTTCCCCTGCAGGGGGAAGCAAAAGCCCATATACCGGGCAACACCGGGAAAATCAGCTTTCTGTACCCACGTATTCCCATCAAAGTCATACGCCCAGGTCTCCTGTGTCCCCTCCAGTCCAAGAATCGCCCAGGCTGATGTAGCAATGCTGTAGTTGGTTACTGAGGTTCCACTGGGAAAATCAGCTTTCTGGGTCCACGCATCCGTTTCCTGGTCATACTCCCAGAAATCAAATAACTGTTCCGTTGTATTATTTCCCATACCCATGTATCCTTTTCCATTCATGGTAAATGCAACGGCATTTGCCCTTGCCTCCCCTCCAAAACTTGATTTCATGGTCCAGACATCCTGGATGGTAAACGTAATGGGGTCGCTGTACCGGTAATTTGTTTGATCCGGAGTGGCATATGCCCGTACATAGTATTTAACCCTGGGCTCCAGATCACCGATAATCTGAACAAATTCCCCTTGTTCAGGCCGGTCTGTTGATGCAATTTGATCTGCACCCGTGATGGTCGGTGTGCTATTGGTTGATGAAAAAACGAAACCGTAATCCTCAATGCCCTCACCTTCATCAATAATCTCACCGGTGACCTTGACCGCCGTAGAGGAGACGATCTCAACACGTTTCGTCGCAAGGGCGATCTCGCGGACAATATCCAGTTTCTCACAGGAAGACAAAACCAATCCAAGGACAAGGAGAAAAAGGATGGCTTTATGACAACCGGTATCCATTTTCATGATAGTATTCTTTGGTTTTTGGATATCTCGTACTCGCTAAACGACAAAAAACCGGGAATTCTCTATAAATGTAATAAATATTCGAAAACAAGTATAAAACAACAGGTTATAAACACGATAACTTCATGCAATTTTCATGCCTCAATCCGGCCAAAATATTAATTTTGTAGTTTAACTTTTTAACAAAGGATTGTCATGAGAAAAACAGTATGGTTTGGTTTATTGATTGTGATTTCGATTCACCTGTATGGACAGGGAAAGGAGACAACGGATCATTTTATTGTCATGTTCTATAATGTCGAAAACCTGTTTGATACAGAGGATGATCCGGCGACCCTCGATGATGAATTTACTCCGGCAAGCGAGAAACAATGGACCCTGAAACGGTATGAGAAGAAACTCGATGACCTGTCGGAAGTTTTCACATCCGTCGATAAAAAAAACCTGCCCGCCATCATCGGTTTATGTGAAGTGGAAAACCGGCAGGTTCTTCAGGATCTCATTTCCACCCGTAAAATGGAAAAAGAAAAATATGGAATTGTTCATGAAGACAGTCCGGATGTCCGCGGTATAGATGTTGCGTTGATCTACCGGACGGATCTGTATGATGTGGAATCCTGGAAAAAGATCCCGGTTACTATTCCTTCTGATACCATAACAACCCGCGACATCCTGTACGTTAAAGGCAACGCAGCAGGTGATGAAGTCCTGCATTGTTTCGTTAACCATTGGAGTTCACGTCGTGATGGTGAAAAAGAGACCGAAAGAAGGCGTATCTATGCTTCGGTAACGTTGCGAAAAGCCGTGGATTCCATCCTTAATTTTGAACCGGAAGCAAAGATCATTATCATGGGAGATTTCAATGATGAACCCACAAACAACAGTCTTCATACTTTTCTCAATGCAAATAACAAGCGGAGGAATACTACTAACCGGGACCTGTATAACCTGATGTATGATATGCATAATTTGGAGAGCAAGGGTACATACAGTTACAAGGGAAACTGGAACATGCTGGATCAACTCATCGTTTCACAGGCATTGATCCATGACAGGAAAGGTATTTATCTTGATTTCACGGATGGTAAGATATTCAGCGAAGAGTGGATGATGTACAGCAATCCGAAGATTGGGGAGGTAACACCCAACAAAACCTATGGAGGCGTTTCCTATTTCGGCGGAGTAAGTGATCATCTCCCGGTATATTTGATTTTGAAAAAAGGAGAATGATCGCCTGATTTGTCCTTTCCCTGAGCATTACTGCTAAACCGCTACGTTCATTTTATGCACAATGGATTTTCACTTAATATCAGAGTACAGTCCCACCGGCGATCAACCGGAAGCCATCCGGCAGCTGGTGGAAGGAGTGGATAGTGAAACACCTTTTCAAACCCTGCTGGGGGTAACAGGGTCGGGAAAAACATTCACCATTGCCAATGTGATTGAACAGGTGCAGCGACCTGTTCTTGTACTGAGTCATAACAAGACACTGGCAGCTCAATTGTACGGTGAATTTAAGCAATTCTTCCCGGACAGCGCGGTTGAATATTTCGTCTCCTATTATGATTATTACCAGCCGGAAGCCTACCTGCCGGTTACAGACACGTACATTGAAAAAGACCTGTCGATCAATGACGAAATTGAGAAATTGCGCCTCAGCACCACCTCATCCCTGCTTTCCGGGCGCAAGGATGTCATTGTTGTATCCTCTGTATCGTGTCTTTATGGGATTGGTAATCCGGAAGATTTTCACAGCAACACCCTCAAGGTGAACACGGGACAGACCATCCCCAGAAACGTTTTCCTGAGAAAGCTGGTGGATGGACTCTATTCCCGGAATGAATTCGACTTCAGGAGGGGCACTTTCCGGGTCAAGGGAGATACCGTGGATGTTTTCCTGGCATACGGTGATTATGCATACCGGATTTTTTTCTGGGGTGACGAGATCGAGGGGATCGAATCGTTTGATCCGGTCAATGGAAAGGTGATTGAATCTCATGAACAGGTATTTATCTATCCGGCCAATATTTTTGTTACAACGCGTGAGCGGATGAATAATGCTCTGGTTGAGATTCATCAGGACATGGAAAAGCAGGTAGGGTATTTCCATGAGATTGCACGGGATGATGAAGCAAAGCGGTTGGAGCAGCGGGTGAAATACGATCTTGAAATGATAAAGGAGCTGGGGTATTGCAGTGGAATAGAGAATTATTCCCGGTATTTCGACGGGCGTAAACCGGGAACCCGTCCTTTCTGCCTGCTGGATTATTTCCCTGCTGATTTCATCACCGTGATCGATGAGAGCCATGTCACGATCCCGCAAGTCAGAGCCATGTACGGAGGAGATCATTCCAGGAAACAGACCCTGGTCGAATATGGATTTCGCTTACCTGCGGCTCTGGACAACCGTCCGCTGAAAATTGAAGAGTTCGAACAGCTGATAGGCCAGGTACTGTTTGTCAGTGCCACACCTGCCGACTATGAACTGGAAAAGAGTGAGGGAGTGGTTGTAGACCAGGTAATACGGCCAACCGGACTGCTTGACCCGGCTATTGAGGTACGGTCCAGTCAGAATCAAATTGACGACCTGATGGAGGAGATCAATCTCCGGGCAGAGAGGAATGAACGAGTGCTGGTAACAACACTGACCAAGAGAATGGCAGAAGAGCTCAGTGCCTACCTTCACCGGTTGGCTGTTAAATGCCGCTACATTCATTCCGATATTGATACCCTGGAACGGGTTGATATCATGGAGAACCTCAGGAAAGGAACGTTTGATGTCCTGGTCGGGATCAACCTCCTGCGTGAGGGGCTTGACCTCCCGGAAGTATCACTTGTTGCTATTCTTGATGCCGACAAGGAGGGTTTTCTGCGGTCGTCCCGGTCCCTTACACAAACGGCCGGAAGGGCAGCAAGAAACATCAACGGAAAGGTGATCATGTATGCAGATTCTATAACCCGCTCAATGAAAAGTACCATTGATGAGACAAACCGGCGCAGGGAAAAACAGTTGAAATTCAATGAAAAAATGGGGATAACCCCGCGTCAGATCATCAAAGCCACGACATCCATTATGGGTGGTCTTTCCGGTAAAAAAGGCATAAAAAAGGCATACATTGAACCGGGAGACATGAATCTGGCAGCGGATCCGGTGGTGAAATACATGGACAATAAGGCGCTGGAAAAGGCAATTGATAAAACGAGAAGATCCATGGAGAAAGCGGCACGGGAGCTTGACTTCATAGAAGCTGCACGACTGCGGGATGAGATGTTCGAACTGGAGAAGATCCTGCAAGGGAAGAAATAATTCGTAACCAAAAAACGTTTTTCGTTGAAATGGAAGCTGCTCCGAATTTATTTCACAGGGACAGGGTCGTCTGGGGTTACCGATTAACGGTTGACGATATTACTACCCTAAATACGATTTCAGCAGTTTACTGCGGGAGGTGTGACGGAGCCGGCGAATGGCTTTTTCCTTTATTTGCCTGACCCGCTCACGGGTCAGTCCGAACCGTTCTCCGATCTCTTCCAGTGTCATATCCTGGATACCGATACCAAAAAAGAGCTTGATGATATCCCGTTCACGTTCTGTCAGGGTTGCCAGTGCCCGGTCAATCTCCTTGATGAGGGATTCATTCAACAGGGTTTTATCGGCAACCGGTGAGTCGTTGTTTGGCAGGACATCCAGCAGGCTATTATCCTCCCCGTCGACAAACGGTGCATCGACAGAAACATGACGTCCTGACACTTTCAGGGTATCGGTCACTTTCTCTTTTGGCAATTCAAGGGCCTCGGCAAGTTCCTCGGGTGAAGGAGTACGTTCAAACTCCTGCTCAAATTTAGAAAATGCTTTATTGATCTTATTGAGTGATCCTACCTGGTTCAGGGGCAAACGCACAATCCTGGATTGTTCAGCCAGTGCTTGCAGAATCGACTGCCTGATCCACCAGACTGCATAGGAGATGAACTTAAATCCACGCGTTTCATCGAATTTTTCAGCTGCTTTAATCAGTCCCAGGTTCCCTTCATTGATCAGATCCGGCAGGCTCAATCCCTGGTTTTGATACTGCTTGGCAACCGAAACGACAAATCTCAGGTTCGCCCTGGTCAATTTTTCCAGGGCATCACGATCACCTTTTTTAATCCGCTGTGCCAGTTCCACCTCTTCTTCAACGGATATCAACTCCTCTTTCCCAATTTCCTGCAGGTACTTATCCAGTGAAGCACTCTCCCGGTTGGTAATCGATTTTGTAATTTTTAATTGTCTCATCTTTTTTCTGATAATTATCTCCTACGAAACCTGGTGCGAAGTTATGGCTTTTAACAACACAAGTCAAGAGTAAGGTATGGTTAAATAAATCTTGATGAAAAAAGGCTTGCAGAACAAGCCTTTTAACAAGTTGATCCACAGTTATTCACCTTATCGTCTTATCTCATAACTAAAGAACGTTCCATTGGGTTGAATTCCCTCAATGGAATATAGTGTTCTGCCTCCACCCAGAATATCTTTGACTTCACTGACACGCTGCACGCTGTTCCCGTTAATACGGAGAACAATGGTTCCTGATCGCAGTCCCAATTCACTCAAATACCCTTCACCGACATCGGTGATCTTCACACCATTTGAGATATTGTATTCTTCTCTATCGCCGTCAGAAAGTTCATCGAACTTTGCACCCATTATCAGGTCATCCGGGCGGACAATTTCGGTGCTACCTTCCGTGTTACGTAAAACAACTTCAAATGGTTTCCTTTTATTGTCTCTTTTTATCAGAACATCCACTTTATCGTTTGGTCTGAATTTGCTGATCTGTTCCTGAAGTTCTGCTACTGAATTGACATTCACATCATTAACACGAAGCACAACATCTCCTTCTTTAATACCTGCATCTTTTGCTGCTCCATTTTCACGCACACCATTGATGTACACTCCTTCAATCCTGTCCAGTTTTTTCTCTTCTGCCAGGCTAGCATCCACATCGGTGATGGTGACTCCAAGAATGGCTCTCTGTACTTCTCCGAATTCTTTCAGGTCTTCAACAATTTTCTTCACGATATTAACGGGTATGGCAAAGGAGTTTCCGGCATATCCGCCGGTGGGTGAAATGATGGCAGTAGTTAATCCGATGAATTCTCCATTGAGGGTAACCAGTGCTCCACCGCTATTTCCACGGTTGAGCGCTGCATCCGTTTGAATGAATGACTCAATCCGGAATTCATCGGGAAGCAATCCCAGGTTTCTCCCTTTGGCACTGATGATACCAGCGGTGACCGTTGAAGTAAGGTTAAAGGGGTTGCCAACAGCAAGGACCCACTGTCCAAGTTTCAGTTTGTCGGAATCACCGAAACGTAAATAGGGCAGGTCTTTTTCTTTGATCCTGATCAATGCAATATCCGTGCTGGGATCACGCCCCACTATTTCGGCCTCGAAAACCCGTTTATCATTTAAGGTCACTTCAATTTCATCCGAGCCCTCGATCACGTGATTATTGGTTACGATATATCCATCCTCTGAAATGATAACACCCGAACCATAGCCAAGCATTGGCTGCGGGTTGCGGTTATACCGGTCTCCGTAAAAAAACTCATACAATGGATTACGGTATGCTGAGCTTCTCTCGGTAACCGTCATCACATGTACCACAGCATGAACCGTATTCTCTGCTGCAAAGGTAAAATCGAACTCTGCCGCTTCGAAATCCTGAGGCAGATTGGCAAACCGGACCAACTGCGAATCGCTCTTCTCAACAATTGCCGGATCAGCAGGCTTTTGAATGAACAATGTATATGCAAATATGGCTATTAAGCCTCCAACCAGGGCCACCATTAATGTACCCAATATCTTCTTTCCGTTCATGATAATCAGTTTTATAATATGGTAACAAATTTAATCAATATTTGTTTGGTTTTTCATTACAAAAATTATGCCTCTAAAATAAGATTGCTAACTTTACAACTACCTAAACGCATGATTATTATTGATGTTGCAGCGTGTATTGTGATTTAACACTTTTTAACGGTTCCTGACATGTTGATTCATTTTTATAAATACCACGGCACAGGGAATGATTTTATCGTCATTGATAACCGGCAGGGGCTGCTCGTATCAGGAAATCAGACACTCGTTAATCGGTTATGCGACCGCAGGTTTGGAATTGGTGCGGATGGCCTGATGTTGTTATACCGTCACGATCAATATGATTTTGAGGTGAAATATTTCAATGCGGATGGATTGGAAGGATCCTTCTGCGGGAACGGTGCACGGTGCATTGCAGCTTTTGCATACCGGTCAGGGATTACCGGGAAATCGATGCATTTTAAAGCATATGATGGCATCCACGAGGCATCGGTTGAAAACGATCAGGTGAGGGTGAAGATGAATGATGTTAACCGGGTAGATAAGAGGAAAGATTTTTACTTCCTGGATACCGGTTCACCTCATGCCGTCTTTTCCCGGTCTGATGTTAAGACAATGGATGCATATGCAGAAGGGAAAAAGATCAGGTATAGCAAACAGTTTGAACCCGGGGGAACCAATGTTGACTTTATTCAGCCGGAAGGGAATACCCTCTTTGTCCGGACTTATGAAAGGGGCGTGGAAAATGAAACCCTCTCCTGTGGAACGGGAGTCGTTGCCTCTGCCATTTGTTCAGTCCTGGATGACAAAATGGACAATCCACCTGTCTCCGTTCAAACCAAAGGAGGAAAGCTGGAAGTTGATTTTACCATCAACACTGAAAATCATATTACTGACATATGGCTCATTGGCCCCGTTACTTTTGTTTTTGAAGGGAAAATTGAAATTTGATTAACCAAAATACAAGACTCATGAAAACCTACAAACAAATCCGGCGATTCATACTGATCGCCCTCGGTTTTTTCCTGTTCCAGGTCTGCTGGCCCCAGGAAGAATCACATGCAGACCAGGATGCTATTCGCGCATTGGAACGCAATTTTGAAATGCTTGATCACCGGTTGGATGTCATCGCAAAAGCAATCGACGATATTTACTGGTATAATAAAGTTGGCGATGTTGCCTTCATTGACAAGGTATACATTTACGGTCCTCCCTTATGGAAAGAAGAAAACCCAACAGCCCAGGGGGCCGGGAACCCGGTGAAGTTCTGGTCGTATGTCTTCATCCCGAAGAATATTGATCCTTCCCGAAAATACCCTTTGCTGGTTTTTCCTCACGGCGGGGTTCATAGTGACTTTACAACCTATTATACGCACATCATCAGGGAGATGATGGCACAGCAATACATAGTCGTTGCCGCGGAATACCGGGGAAGTACCGGATATGGAATGAGCCATTACCGCAAGATCGATTACGGTGGCCTTGAGATCGAGGATGTAGATGCCAGCAGGCAATACATGATTGACAATTATGACATTGTTGACAAGAACCGGGTTGGTATCATTGGCTGGAGTCATGGCGGGCTGATCGCCCTGCATAACGTTTTTGAACATCCTGAAAACTATACGGTTGCTTATGCCGGTGTCCCGGTCAGCGACCTGATTGCCAGGATGGGGTATAAAACACAGTCTTACCGCGATCTCTATTCAGCGGATTACCACATCGGAAAAACAGCGTATGAGGATGTGGAAGAATACCGGAGAAGATCTCCTGCATGGCAGGCTCATAAACTGAAAACTCCCCTCCTGATCCATACCAATACCAATGATGCTGATGTCAATGTCCTGGAAGTGGAGCATTTGATAAAAGCATTAAAAGCGGAAGGGAAACAATTTGAATATAAAATCTACCAGGAGATCCCCGGAGGACATTCCTTTAACCGGATGGATACCCGGGTTGCAAGGGAAATACGGCTTGAGATCTACGAGTTCCTCGACCGGTACCTCCATCCTCCCAAACCGTTGAAAAGCATGGATGAGCTGAAGAAAGCGGCGTACTTTTTCTGAGGCAGTCATACGATAGTTTACCCTGTGAAATCCTGCATAGCAGGGACGGCGCAACTGCAATTTCACAGGGTCATTCGATTGTAATTCGATGGTAACTCATTGTAATTCATTGTGATTCTCCGTAGGAGTATTCCGAGGGATCTGCCATGGGCATGGCTATGTCACCTTCGGGGCTTCGGACAATAGTAATTATTCATCCGCCGGTTGAAAATTCTTTCTAAAAAAATGCTGCACCTTACTTCGTCAGACGACTGCAGCTCGTCTGACGAATAAAAAAAATCAGCACCAGTAGTTTCGCACCTACGGAGCGATAGTTAAATAACGATATTACATGCTACCAATGTTTTGCTCCTTAAGGAGCAAATAGTATATAAAAGTCGTCGTACGCCGCCCGCCAACCGGTGGATCTGGGGTACGACTTTTTGATTTGCAAATACTCGTCGCCCGAACTGCAGTCGGACGACGAGGAAATTGGCTCCGCAGGTTGCCTGTATTCTAAGATAAAACCAAATATATTCAAAAAATCCCGGAGGGGTGACATGTTTTTAGAAAACAACGATTCAAAAAAACACCCGGTCCAATCGCAATGATATTGATCTGGAAATCTTTTCATGGACCGGAACTGCATCAAACCTTAAAATTACAATTCGGTTGTAATAATTGGTATTATTGATAATTTTCGGTTAATTTTATAGTATAAACCGACAAGTGCACGGAACTAAGTGCCAACGATCTTCACCAATTTACTCCTTACAATGCAATGAATGGTATGTGAACCTTCTTGCATGGAATGAAGCAAATGGATTTGATCTCACATTGATACGTTATGAAA
>Ga0315547_1001737_pt1 | contig 16373 bp, 19 predicted proteins | sample SalMarSW160240MG_2_FD_202542 | JGI IMG/M metagenome (GOLD analysis project Ga0315547, IMG submission 202542) | Salt marsh sediment microbial communities from the Plum Island Ecosystem LTER, Massachusetts, United States - Salt Marsh Sediment SW1601-240 ... | reverse complement strand
CAACTTTTGTTGTAGAAAATTGTTCAGCGACGGGAAAAATTTGTGATGATGTTACAAGAAGTTGTGTTGAGGCAACTTGTTCAGGAGATTCAACTCAATCATGCACAATTGCAAATGGTGTTGGTCAGCAAACAAGAACATGCACTGAGGGAGTTTGGAGTTCATGGGGAACCTGCACTGTTATATCATGCAATTCAGGATATATTACTTCAGGAAATAGTTGTGTTGAGGAACAAAGTGGAGAATGTGTTCATTATAATGGTGTCTGTGGAAGTGGTTGTGATTCAAGAACAGATCATGATTGTTTTGCACAAGAGCATTCTGGTTTTCCTGTTATAACTTTGAAAGATGAAAATGATTATTCAAATAAAGTTTATATTGACCCTACATGGACCGGATGCCAGACAGGAACAATTGATTGTCCTTATAATTCCTGGACAGATGTTACATGGCAAAGTGATACTGCTTATTTACAAAAGAGTGGAACAAGTGAAACTGTGAACTCAGAGTTGCTTATACAAGGAACACCTAATGTTTATATTGGAGCTTATGGAACAGGTGAAAGACCTATAATAATTGGAGGAGATACCTTCTTATTTAATGTTCGTTCAAATTATGTTTTTTTTAGGGGGATTCATGCACAAAGCCCTTTTTCTTCAAGAGAGGTTCCAGGAAATGCTATTTATTTTAGAGGGGATGGAAGATATGGAGTTGTTTATGATTGTGTTGTCAGTAATTGTGGATGGGAAGGAATTTTTTCATGGGGAGATGGATTGAAAATTCTTTATACAGAAGTTAAGAATGTATATCAGGATGGTATCTGGGCAGGAAATTCTGAAAATATTGAAATGGCTTATAATTACATACATGATGTTAACGAAGCATATTATATTTATGGAAGCGACTCAAGTATGGCTGGAGGAGATGGGATACAATTAGAAGGAGTAATTGATTCAGAAACAGGATTTGTTTCTTATGTTGATAGATGGTGGATTCATGAGAATATAATTGATAGAAGTAATTCTGGAAATAAATTTGCTGTTATTTCTAATGGGTTAGAGAAGGAATTTGCTGTTTTTGAATACAACACTTTATATGGTCCAAAACCAGGAGGCCATGGTGGAACAGGTTTTTATACAGGAGCAAAGTGGAATGAAGTTTATAACAGGTGGGAAAGAGGAAAAAATGTAATTGTAAGAAATAATGTTTTTAATGGTCCTTCACCAAGGGCTATTTGGATTGCTTCAGATGATACAATACTTGAAAATAATATTATTAATGGGGTGGTTGATGCAATTTATAATGATAATGCAGATAATTTAAGAATTTTGAATAATGAATTCAATGATATTTCTGGTGAATGTTATGGAGGTGCTTCTTATTCTGAAGCAACAGGGAATACAGGAGATTGTTTTTAAATTTTGATAAGTCAATAACTATAATGGGTGAACCGGGACAGTTAATTTTAATTAGAGAATTGTTAATTTTATATAGTATTAAAAATTATTTTTATTATGAAAAAAGAGTTGATTAAAGGCAAAAAAGGTTCACATGTGGGTGTTGTTATTTCGTTTATGATTTTTGTTACTTTTTTGCTGTTTGTCCAGTTTATTGTAGCGCCTGCTGTAAATGCAAATAAAGACAAAAAAACTCTTTTGGAAAGTGTTGAGAGAAATATAATAAATAAATCATCTTCTGTTATGAAAACAGCAACAGTGTCTGTTTCAAGTTCTGTCACGTCAAACTGCGTCAGCATAAGTTCTTTTATTTCAGGATTTGATTTTGGTTTAGGAATAAAAGTCACAAGTGAAGAAGGAAATCCCATAACCAGTTCTCTGGCTTCGGATTTAAATACATTGCAGATTAGCAGAAACAGCAATTCTGAAAATCTCCTGAAAATCCATAGTTCTGATGTTTTTGATGCATTAAGTTCAGGAACAATTTCATGTTCAGCAATTACTGAAGGTTCAGGTTACAGTCTCGGAATATCAAACAGCAAGGAATATGTTTTTGAAGAGAAGATAAAAAATTTAATTGAAGAATATTCTAATTATTCAAAATTAAAAACTGATTTGAATATTCCAAAAGACACTGAATTGGGAATTGCATTTATTTATGAAAACGGCTCTCTTATTAGCACAACAGAGAGAAATGTTACAACAAGTGTTTACATAAGTGAAAAACAAATAGAATATGTTGATTCCGATGGTGAGGTTTTATCTGGAAAATTGAGGGTGAAAATATGGTAATGAAAAATAAAAGAGGTTGGATAAAAGTTCTGGAAGTTTTTGTGTCAATACTTTTAATTATGGGAATAATTGTTTTGCTTTTGAATGAGACATATTTTGAAAGCGGAATTACTGAAGAAGTTTCTTCAATGCAAATTTCAATTTTGAGGGAAATTCAATTTGATGATAATTTAAGAGGAAATATTTTAAGTGCAAGTTTACCTACGAATTGGAGTGAATTTAATTCAACAGGATTGGGTGATGTCAGGGAAAAAATTTCAAATGAAACAATTCCAAGTCTTGACTGCGAAGCAAGAGTTTGTGCTTTAACTGATGTCTGCAAATTGGAAAATGATTTGAATAAAGACATTTATGCCGAGGCAGTTGTTATTTCTGCAGATTCTGATATTTATTCGCCGAGGCAATTAAAATTATTTTGCTGGGAGAAATGAAACCTAAAAAATCAAACTCCAAAATCTCTGAGAATACAACCGGAATAAAACTTCAGGCATTTGGAAAAACAATTGAAGAAGCTTTTTCCAATTCTTTAATCGGGATGTTTTCTGCAATGTATGAAAAAAAAGTCAAGACAAAATATTCACACAAAATAAAAATAAAAGGAAAAAATTTAGAAGAATTATTGTATAATTTTTTGAAAGAGTTTATTTTGCTTTTTAATGATAAAAGAATTTTTGTTTCAAAAATAGAAGATATGAAAATTGATTTGAATAAGAATGAACTTTATTGTGTTGTTTCAGGAGATTTGGCAAAAAATTATAAAATTCATACTGTGATAAAGTCAGTTACTTATAATAATATGTTTGTAAAAGAAGAAAAAGGAAAATGGATGATTCAGGTTTTATTGGGAGTTTAAAATATATTTTATAGAATAATAAAGAATATAAATCAATTTTGGGTAGTGTTTTTATGAAATTTGGATTAAAAGAAATTGTCCTTACAGGAAGTTTATTGTTTGGTGCTTCGAAGGTAAGCGGGCAGGAATTTTTGTCAAGAGAAATTAATCCGTGGAATTATGAAAAAGAACTTTTTATTGAAGCTGATTTAAATGACGACGGAATTAAAGACAGATTTGTTGCTGTAGATAGCGCTGGTTTGAAGGGATATGATTACAGAATTTTCACAGAAATAAAAAATGAAAAAGAAAAAGTTTTGGAAAGGAAAGAACTTTCAAGAACAAATGGAATGGTTTATAATCTAAAAATTGACGACGGAAAATTAATTTATTATGTTAATCACGGAGTTAATCTTGAAGGAAATTTTTGTGAGCCATTTATGAACATTCAAAAAAGACAAGGTTTATATGAAAAAAGAGAATTTGATGAAATGTCAAAAAAATTTGTTTGCACAGATGTTTCTGAAGAAAATCCCGACCTTTAATCATTCCTGCCAGTTAATTATTGGTTTTAGATGTTTTATAATTTTAACAGAAGATTTTTGTTTTTCCATTACATCAAAAATATTTTTGTAAGCCCCCGGAGCTTCGTCAATTACAAATTTTGTTTTTATGCCCTGCATTGTTTTTTTCATTTCATCCAAAGAAATTTTTTCTTTTGCTTCGCGTCGACTCATTGCTCTTCCTGCACCGTGCGCTGAAGAGTTAAGAAACTTTGGATTTCCCAAACCCTCGACGAGAAACGAACCGTCGCGCATGTTTCCTGGAATTATTCCTCTTTCTCCTTTTTTTGCAGGTGTTGCACCTTTTCTGTGGATGAAATTATTACCACGCAAAGGAATTGCATGATTATGATTTTTATTCACCCAAAGTTCTGAACTAATTTTTTCTTTGAAAAGTTTTTCCAAAGTTTTCACAATTCTTCTGCCCATTTCCAATCTATTTAACAAAGCATATTCTAATCCAAAATCCAAAAGATTAAGATATTCTTTTCCGATTTGTGAGTCGGCTTTTAGAGGGAAAGTTTTTTCAAAATCAGTTTCGCTTTTTGAAGTTTTTATCATATATTTTTTTGCAACTCTGTGCCCCAACCCTCTTGAGCCAGAATGAACTATCAACCAAACATAATTATTGCTTTTTTGGTTTTCCTCTTTGTTTAAAGAAATAAAATGATTTCCTGCTCCAAGAGTTCCCAAATCCCTTAAACCAACATCTTTTATGAATTGATAAATTGATTTGTCGTGCGGTCCGGAACGGAATTTTTCCAAAAGTTCTGAGAATTTTTTTCTGCTCTCGCCGGAGATTTCATGGTTTCTGTTTGTTTCTCCAAGTCCCATTGGAACTGCTTTTTTAACTTCTTTATAGATTCTTTCTTTGTTTTGTTTTATTTTTTCCAAAACATTTTTTGATTTTAGTTTTACAGCAATTAAACCGCAGCCAATATCAAAGCCAACCCACGACGGAACAATATAATCTTTTGTAATCAAAACAGCTCCGATTGGCGCCACATAACCTAAATGCGCGTCGGGCATCAATGCTGCAGAAGTTACAAATTTCTGCGAATAGCAATCCTTGAATTGTTTTAATGTTTCCTTGTCTGTGCTAATTGAATAATCAAAAATTTTCTTTTTCATTATTTCAACAGGAGAAAGAAATTTATAAAATGTTTGATTGACTGAAAGAGATAAATTTATAATAAATAATTTGCTTGAATAATTATGGTGAAAAAAGTTTTTAATCCATGGGAAGTTTCAGGGAAAGTTGATTATGAAAAATTAATGGACGAGTTTGGAATAAAAGCATTGAAAAATCTTCCGGATATTTTTAATGAAAATGTTTTGTTCAGAAGAAAAATTATTTTTGCACATCGGGATATTCAGAGAATTCTTGAATGCATTAAAGAAAAAAAGCCCTTTGTTATGATGACAGGACTTATGCCAACGGGAAAATTCCATATTGGGCATATGATTCTTGCACAGCAGTTTATTTTTTATCAAAAACTCGGAGCGAAAATTTATATTGCTGTTGCTGATTTGGAAGCATATAATGCGCGAAACCAAAGTTTAGAAGAAAGCAGGAAAATTGCAATTGAGGAATATATTTCAAATTATGCTGCTTTGGGGTTGGATTTAAAAAAATGCGAGATTTATTTTCAGTCAGAACGAAGCAAGGATTCTAAAAAATCAAATGCTTATTATCGGTTGCAAAATCTTCTTTCAAGGCACGCGAGCTTTAATGAATTCAAGGCAGTTTATGGTGAGATTTCCCCGGGAAAAATGCTTTCTGCTCTGTTGCAGGCGTCGGATATGCTGCATCCTCAATTAAAAGAATTTGAAGGTTCTAAAGATAATAAAGGAATTCCTGTTTTAGTTCCTGTTGGAATAGATCAGGATCCGCACTTAAGATTAGCAAGAGATATTTCAAAAAGAATAAATAATTATTCTAAAGAAAAATTTGTTCAACTGAGTTCAACTTATCATTTTTTTATGCCAGGACTTTCAGGAAGCAAAATGTCGTCGTCAGATGCGAATTCATATATTGCTTTAAGTGATTCAGCATCGGAAGTAAAGAATAAAATAAATAAATATGCGTTTTCAGGAGGAAGAGATACACTTGAAGAACACAGAAAAAAAGGCGGAAATCCCGACGTGGATGTTTCATTCCAATATTTGAAATTCTTTTTTGAAGAAGACGATAAAAAACTTGCAGAAATTGAAAGAAATTATCGTTCAGGAAAACTTACAACAGGAGAATTGAAAAAATACACAATTGAAAAAATAAATAACTTTTTGAAAGAGCATCAGGAAAGACGGAAAAATGCTAAGAGGAAAATTCCTGATTATTTATTAAAAGTAAATTAAAATGCCAAAAGTAATTTTCTTTTTCATGTTTTTTGAAAGACAGAGAAATTTATAAAATGTTTGGAAAGGATAAATTTATAATAAATAATTTGCTTGAATAATTATGGAAAAGATAATTTTTAGGATGCCGAATAAAAAAATTCGAAAACCCGAAAATAAAAAACCATTTAATCTTCCGTTGATTGTCATTCTTGGGTTTGTATTAATCTTATTAATAATTTTAGGAATATTCTTTCTTGATTCAAAAGAAAATAAAAATTCTTCTGAAACAATTTCCGCAAATTCTGAATTAACAGAAGAGTTAATTTTGAATGGAGAAGAAGTCGGAGAAATCGAAATAGGAATTGAGGCAGATCTTGAAGTTGTAAGTAATTGTGAAAATCTTAGTTGTTTTGAAGAAAAATTCACAGAATGTCAGCCTACGACGATTTCTTATCAATTGACAGAAAGCTTAATTTATTTTTACGAAATTGTTGGACTAAAAAACGGGCTTTGCGAAGTTAAATCAAAATTCACAGAAAATCCAAATCCAGACTGGGTTAACAAAGAAATGACTTGCCTTTATGATAATAGCAAAGATTTTGAAACTGCAATTCAAGACATGAGCAATTGCGAAGGCGAACTTTATGATTTAATGATTGGGTTTGGGTGAAATTTAATTTTTTCAAGAGGATGTAGTGCAGGAAAGATTACCTCTGCAATTTCTTATAATGGAGATGTTCGGGTTTGTGCTCATGCCCCTTTTTCAGAAGGGAATATTTTAGAAGAAAAATTTGAAAAAATCTGGGAAAGAATGAAACCTTGGAGAGAACATGGATACATCCCCCATGAATGTAATGATTGTTCAGAATTATCTGAATGCAAAGGAGGATGTAGATTTGCGGCATATGAAGAAGGTCAGCCCCTTGACACAAAAGATTATAGGATGACTAAAGCAATTAAAACAAAGAAATCTATTAAAGTTCCAGGACTAAACCCCAATGATGAATACATCTCTGTTCCTTTCAAATATCGAAAAGAAAGAGAGAATCAATACACTTTAAATAGTAAAAGTAAATTATTATTTGCAAATAAAGGAACAATAGATTTTTTAGAAGCAATTCAAAAAAAAGGGTACCTTAAAATATCTGAAATTCCCGAAGGAAGATTAAGAGAAAAGGCAAGTGAATTGACAAAAATATTATTAAATAAGAAATTCCTTAAAATAAGATGATACAAATTAAAGAAAATATAGAAACTTGGGGAAATGATTTTGAAGATATTTCAATAGAACAAATTTATGAACAATACCAAATTGCAAAAAATTTTTTTGAATCAAAAGAAGATTTACAGATAAGAATCATTTTATGTTCTAACAAAGAAGAATTGAAATTTTTTACAGGCCTAAAAGAGATTACGGAATCTACAACAGGCAGGGCAATTATTTCCGAGAATATAATTGTGATTTACACTCCTAAGGCAATAGAACAAAACACTCCAAAGAAAAAAGAAAATTTCAGGGGAATTTTGACGCATGAAATGATTCATTTGTTTTATAAAAAAAATAATTATCCTCAAAAAATACAATTGCTTAATGAAGGAATCGCATCTTATGTACAATGGGTTGTTGTAAATAAAAAAGAATTTAATGAAGAAGTAAATCTTTATGAAATTAATCTTTTTCAAGAATATTCTAAAGAAATATATAAGAAAGGTTTGTATTTAATTAATTTCATAATAAAAAATTTTGGAAAAAAGAAATTAATCGATTTTTTAGAAAAAATCAAAAATTCTTCTGACGATAAAATAGAAAAAACATTCAAAGAATTTTTTATCATAGATTTGAAAGGAGGTATTAAAAATGACAGATAGTTTATTGGAAAGTTTAGAAGTTGCAGAAATATCTGGAAGCAAAGGCAGAAGTTATATTACAAATTGCGATAATATTTGTGATGATTTTTGTGATGATTGTCCGGGTGATATTGCAATGGAATTGAAACCATACAAACAGACAGCGAAACATTATAAAAAATAAAATCTTTATTTTTTTATTTTTATAGTTTGCAAAAGAGGTGATTTATTTTCAAACTAAAGAAATATTTATAAAACCTAAATTGTTAATTAATCTAAGATGAAAAAGGGTGTGTTTGTATTTGTGTTGTTGTTTGTAAGTTTATTGTCAATAAATTTTGTTTCTGCTGAAGTGACTTCATGCTCTGTTACAACTTCAAGTTCATGCTCAGGGACAATTGTTATGAGATTATCAGCAACAACAAATGCTCATGGAAGTTTGCCAAGCAGTTCAAGTTATCCTTATGTTTTATGTTGTAATGGAAATGCTGGTGAGACAACAACTTGTACTGGAAACAATAAAATTATCTCTTAATAATCTTCCCAGAACTTCCAGTATTTGTTTGGTAAAAGTAAACTCCCGGAGTGTAATCTGAAAAATCTATTTCAACTTTTCCATCTTTATCGTTCTCTTTTTTGGAATAAACTCTCTGACCTGCAGTATTGTAAATATTTACATTTATATCCTCCCCGACCCCATGTTCCAGTGTTGCTGTTGTAGAAACAGGGTTAGGATAAAATTTTGTTTTTGAATTCAAAACTTGTTCTTCTAAAGAATTTATTTTATTAACAGTAAAATTAACACTATCTCTTGATTTATTGTAAAGATAATCTTCTGCTTCAATCAAAAGTTTATAGTTATCATTTTCCAAGTCAAGATTTTTGGTTCCAGATTGACTTAAAGAGTTCCATGTTTCTCCGTTGTCAAGAGAATATTTTGCTGACTTGAAATTTTCATCATAAATATTGTACTCCAATTTTGGATTTTCATTATAAACTTCATTTTCAAGAGGAGAACTTCTGGAAATTTCTGGAGAGTTGTTTTCTCTTTGCTGAATTATTTTTATATCTGGGTTATTATAAATATTTTCCAATTCCGCATCCCATTTTATTTCTGAATTTCCATTTGTTAATTCAAATTTCATTATTGGAAACTGGCCTGCTAGAACATATTGCTGTTGAGATTCACTCCAAGCTGTATAACTATAATTTATTACAACTTCACAATTTTCTGGCATACTTTGCATTCCTGGTACAACTGTCCAATCTGTTTGAGGTTCTGTATAAAATCCGTCTGTGAATTTTTCTAGATTGTCTCCTGTTATTGTTGTATTCAAAGCATGTTTTCCTGCAATTTCAACATACATCATAGGAATGTTAAATCTTCCATTATCTCTTAATCCTTTTTCTTTATCATAGCCTAATTCTGGAAAACCATGGAGGTTTAACATTGTTTGTCTTGCAAAATCTTGACAAGTATAATCTTCGGGGAGATATGAAGCAGTATCTGTCTTATCAATTTCCAACATTTTTTGTAACCATTCTTCCCTCTCACTTTTACTTCCCGATTTATCCCACTCTCCAGGTAAGTAATCTATTGAGCCGTTTAATCTATCTTCTAAGAGATTTTTATCTTCATAATCAACAACTCCATCTCCATTAATGTCTGCCCTATCAAGAGTCCGATATTCAGCAGGATTTTCAGAATTCAAATTTGGAATATAATTTTCATTAATAATTGAATCTAATCTTGATATATCATTCCAATTTAATGTATTATCATTATTAACATCACCTGAACCATACCAATTCAAGTCAGAATGGTTTGGCTGAATAAACGGCACTACAACATGTTCCTGAGCATTGGAATTTTTCATTGGCAAAAAACTAGCAACAGCTATGGGGATTCCATACAATAAATTCTTCAATCCTCTAACTTTTTTCATGTTTTTTATAAGAATTAAAACTATTTAAACCTTTTGTTTTTGTTGTCACTACTAAATGAGTAAATAAATTATTTTATGAGAATAACAATGTTTAAAAAGTTTGGAATTGTGTAGTTTTATGGTGATGGTTACCCGGAAACCAAATTCCGAGCATACCATGAAAAAGAAAAAACCTCATCGCGGTTTCGCGGAAATAAATGAGATAAAAAATGATTCTAATGAAATTTATCTAAATTTACTTGGATATTCTATTAAAGAAAGTTCTTTGAAAAATTTAAATTCAAATGATTGGAATGAGTTTTGTTTAAGTTATAATCTAAACAAAAATTCAAAAGGAATTTATTTGCCAAGAAATTCAACAGCAGTAATTCCAAAAAATAATTCTTTGAGTTTGTTTCATGAATATTTTGGACATGGTTTGTTTTGTGAGAGAAGTTTAGTTGGAAAAGAATTGGTTAATTTAGAAAAGAAATTAACTGAAGAAGAAAAAAATAATTTTAATGGAGATGAATTTTCAAAAGAAGATTTGGAAAATTTCCGCCGGGAAAATGAAACTTTTAATTATCTACAGAATTTTAAAAATCAAAATTTAGGAATTTATGAAGGGTTTGCAGTTTTTAGTGAATATTTTTTATCAAACAATTTTGGATTAGAAAATTTATTTGAACAAAAGTATGAAAAATTAAATGGAGAATTTAGAAAATATTTTGATGAAGTAATTTCCTTTAATGAAAAGTTTGGAAATTTGGCTACGTTTTATGGATTTGGTTTGGAGAGAGTTACAACTCCTGAAAGAGTTAGAAAATTATTGGAAGAAGTTTATGGAGATAAGATTAATGATATTGAATTTGCTGTTCTGTATGGCTCTAAAAAAGGTTTTTCAGATATTGATGTTTTTAATGTTGGGAATTTAGAGAATATTGAAAATGAATGGTTGGATTTGAGAAATTACTCTAAGGAAGAATTTGAGAAGAAATTAAATTTATTGGATGTTGAAATTACTGATCCTTTATTTTCTGGAGAGATAATTTTTGGAAATAAAAATTATTTTGAGAATTGTAAGAACAAGATTTTGGATTCTGAAATCAGTCGGGAGGCGATTAAACATAATTTTTGCAAGAGTGATGAACAATTAAACTTGGCTTTGCAATTAGAAAAAAATAATCCTTTGAGAAACAATGGTTTATTATATTCTATTATATATATGAAAAATGCTTTGGCTTTAAGGGAAGGTAAAAAATTGCTGACTAAAGAAAGTTTAGTTTCAGATTCACATAGCGAAAAGTTTATAGAGTTGAGAACCGATAATAAATTATCGGACAACCCTGTAATTACAGAGTTGAAAGGAGGTAAATTAATATGAAACTTGAACAAGAACTTTATGAATCTTCTGAGAAAATTGGAAATAACTTTATGGAGAGAGATTTAGAATATTTAAGTGCAAGTGCTTTGTATAGTGGGTGTTCTATCAATGTTACTGTAGGAGGAAGTGGAGGAGGATTATTTGATAAAGAAAAATACTCTTGCGGGAGTGGAACTTTGAAATCAGATTTTCCGGGGTATGATTTTTCTAAACCTTTTGGGAGTAAACCCTTGAAATTTCCCAAGATTGAATTTCCAACACCTCTTCCAAAAGTTCCAAGTGGACCAATAAGGGTGGGAGGAAGTAAACCGATAAAACCGGCTAAAATTGATTTTCCAAAATTAGCACAGAATTATCTAAAAACTATAGAAATTCCAAAGATTGGGAGTAAACCTCTTCAGAAACCTCTCGAATTTCCAGATGGGACCCATTTAACAAGCACCCTTGGTACGATTAAGGTTAATGATAGTAAAACAAATTATCCTTTAACGAGATTGGATTTTGCCGACAACCACAAACCATTTAACCACATTCAATATGGGGGAAAGCCAGGTTTTGATCCAGATAGAAAAGAAAAAGAAGCAGACGATCTGTTTAGCTACATCATCCTTAAAAAGTTTGGAATTGACTTATAAAAATGGAAATTGAGATAAGAGATGAACTTGGCGGAATAAATGTAAAAGATAATTTAAGTAATTATGAAGGCACTATTTCTGCCAATACAAAAAAAAGAGTATTTTATCTAACTGGAAATAGATACAACATCATTCTTCAGTTTATGAATGAAGAAGAATTAGATTCTCTTATAGAATCTCTTAATTATTTCAAAGAGAAAAAGAATTTCCCTCCAAAAGAATAATTTTTTATTTTAATTATTTTATTTTTTCAAAGAGGTGGTTTAATTTTTTCATCAAAGAAATATATGGTTTAAAATGAAAATAGAGTTGTCTGAATGTAATTCAAATAAAAAATATGAACCTCTAATTGTCAAAGAGATTAGGAAAAAATCAGATAAAGAATACTCTATTTTTTTTGGAGAATATGAGCTTTTATTTATTCCAAAAAAAATCAGATATAGATTTTCTAAAGAAAATTTTTCATGACGAATTTTTCTTTGGTGATTGTAATCCAGAAATAAAAATTCTTCTTAAAAAGAAAGGTGTTTTGTTTAGGGAAGGAAGCTATGAAGTTAGTGAGTTTATAGAGGAAGGGGATTATAAGGGTGTGTTGGAAATTCATGTTGTGCCAGGACCTTCAGAAGAATTTAGAATTTATATAATTCCTGAAGTTCATGAAAGTATCCCAAAAATATTTGGCAAAATCTTCAGATAAATTATTTTTCCAAAGAGGTGGTTTAATTTTTTCATCAAAGAAATATTTATAAAACCCCATTAACTAATTAATACATCATGGTTAAAAGAGGATTGGTTGTTTTTAGTTTAGTTCTTATTGGAATTTTCTTATTTTCAATAAATTTTGTTTCTGCTGAAGTAGTTTCTTGTTCAGTTACTGGTTCAAGTTCATGTGGAGGAACAGTTGTTATGAGATTATCAGCAACAACAAATGCTCATGGAAGTTTGCCAAGCAGTTCAAGTTATCCTTATGTTTTATGTTGTAATGGAAATGCTGGTGAGACAACAACTTGTACTGGAAACAATAAAATTATCTCTTAATAATCTTCCCAGAACTTCCAGTATTTGTTTGGTAAAAGTAAACTCCCGGAGTGTAATCTGAAAAATCTATTTCAACTTTTCCATCTTTATCGTTCTCTTTTTTGGAATAAACTCTCTGACCTGCAGTATTGTAAATATTTACATTTATATCCTCCCCGACCCCATGTTCCAGTGTTGCTGTTGTAGAAACAGGGTTAGGATAAAATTTTGTTTTTGAATTCAAAACTTGTTCTTCTAAAGAATTTATTTTATTAACAGTAAAATTAACACTATCTCTTGATTTATTGTAAAGATAATCTTCTGCTTCAATCAAAAGTTTATAGTTATCATTTTCCAAGTCAAGATTTTTGGTTCCAGATTGACTTAAAGAGTTCCATGTTTCTCCGTTGTCAAGAGAATATTTTGCTGACTTGAAATTTTCATCATAAATATTGTACTCCAATTTTGGATTTTCATTATAAACTTCATTTTCAAGAGGAGAACTTCTGGAAATTTCTGGAGAGTTGTTTTCTCTTTGCTGAATTATTTTTATATCTGGGTTATTATAAATATTTTCCAATTCCGCATCCCATTTTATTTCTGAATTTCCATTTGTTAATTCAAATTTCATTATTGGAAACTGGCCTGCTAGAACATATTGCTGTTGAGATTCACTCCAAGCTGTATAACTATAATTTATTACAACTTCACAATTTTCTGGCATACTTTGCATTCCTGGTACAACTGTCCAATCTGTTTGAGGTTCTGTATAAAATCCGTCTGTGAATTTTTCTAGATTGTCTCCTGTTATTGTTGTATTCAAAGCATGTTTTCCTGCAATTTCAACATACATCATAGGAATGTTAAATCTTCCATTATCTCTTAATCCTTTTTCTTTATCATAGCCTAATTCTGGAAAACCATGGAGGTTTAACATTGTTTGTCTTGCAAAATCTTGACAAGTATAATCTTCGGGGAGATATGAAGCAGTATCTGTCTTATCAATTTCCAACATTTTTTGTAACCATTCTTCCCTCTCACTTTTACTTCCCGATTTATCCCACTCTCCAGGTAAGTAATCTATTGAGCCGTTTAATCTATCTTCTAAGAGATTTTTATCTTCATAATCAACAACTCCATCTCCATTAATGTCTGCCCTATCAAGAGTCCGATATTCAGCAGGATTTTCAGAATTCAAATTTGGAATATAATTTTCATTAATAATTGAATCTAATCTTGATATATCATTCCAATTTAATGTATTATCATTATTAACATCACCTGAACCATACCAATTCAAGTCAGAATGGTTTGGCTGAATAAACGGCACTACAACATGTTCCTGAGCATTGGAATTTTTCATTGGCAAAAAACTAGCAACAGCTATGGGGATTCCATACAATAAATTCTTCAATTTTGCACTTTTATTTCTCATGTTGTAACTATGTGATAGTAGTATATAAATGTTTTGGGGGATATGTATGCGAAATAAAAAATAAAAAAGGGGCTCTTTCGGACCCTGTAAAAAATTATTTCATTTCGTAAACTTCGTTTTTTGCAACTCCAGACTCATCAGTCGAATCGCCAACTGAATAACCATTGTTTGCTTTACCATGATGACAAGGAGTGTGACAAATACAATCACATCCTGGAGGCAGAGGTCCTGCATCGCATCCAAAACAAGGAAGAGCATCACAACTACTAATTTCTTCTGAATCTAAAAATTCTGCATTAGCTAATTTTTCTAAAATTTCCATTTTTTTCACCTCCTTTCAATTCCATTAAAGATTTAACATCAATCCCAAATATTTCTTTAAATTTATTAAATAAATCCTCTTCACTTTTTGCATAAGCTGCTTTTATTAAAAAATCAATAATTTTTTTATTTCCTTCGGTTCCAAAATGGTTCATTATATTTTTAATTAAATTATATCCAAAAATATAATTTTTAGAAGAATTGTCTGTAAAATTTGAAATAGTGGAAATTTCAAAATTGATTTCTCTATCAAATTTTTTATCAGCAATATACTCCGCAATTCCCTCGTCCCATAAAACTAATTTTGCCATATTCTTTTTCATTGCAGAATAACCATAAAAAAAATGGGTTATTTCATGAATTAATGTTTTTGAAATTTCGGTTATCTTATGAATGGTATATTTTTCTATAACAGATGGAGCAAAAATATAAATTGTGTTATGATAACCTGTACATGCACTCATCCAATTTTCATGCTTTGGATATCCTGAAAAAAATAGATATTCTTCTGGTGAATAAATCAAACAAATTCTTATTGGGGAAATATTTTCCCCATATTCAAAAAAATTTTTTGCTTTATTATATCCCTCATTTAATTTTTCCCAATTTAAATTTTCAATAAATTCTTTATCTTGTTCTTCAAATTTAATTATAAATCTTCCTTTATTTTTTATCATATAAAAATCCTCCCTTCATTAGCATATTAGCAACTTGTAATGCTTTTTCCTTATACTCATTTGGAAAATCTGCAACTTTAAAACTCTTTCTTTTTTCCATTATAAAATCTTTCATTTCTTGATTAACTCTTAAAGTTTTACCGGCATAATAAAGAGTATGCCCTTTTTCTTCAGTTCTTATCGAACTTAAAACAATTACATATTCTTTATTGATGTCAACATCTTCCACACTTTCTCTTTCAACTCTTTTTTCTAAAGGTTTAGTCATCCTAGAATCTTTTTTATTCATTGGATCGCCTTCTTGCATATTTTCAAACCGACAACCCCCTAAGCAAGTATAAACTTCGGCACACTTCTTACAATCATCTGGAACATGTTTGTTTAATTTATATGAATCCAATCTTTTCCAAATTTCCGAAAAAGATTCTTTAAAAAGATTCCCTTCAGAATAAGGTGAGCGTCCACAAGCACGTACATCCCCATTATAGCTAATTTGAATTGTTGACCTTCCCGCAGTGCAACTATTATCAAATTTTCCCCTTAAATGTTCTGGAAGAGAACAAGGAGGAATAACTTCTAAAACTCTAACATCTAGTCCAAAATCATCTTTTAGTCTTAATAAGTCCTCTAAGCTTTTTGCTACCTCTTTGTTTGACAAACAATAATTATCTTTTTCTCTCATCTTTCTCATTGCAGGTTTTAACGCAGGAGTTGCAGCAAAAGAATCTATTCCAAATTCTTCATAAAGAAATTTTCCTTGTTCATACACGGAATCTTTACTTATTTTATTTGTTACCATATTCACTGTAACTTTTATCCCACTATTTATAATTCTTTTTAAATTTTCATAAAATTTGGGTAATGTTCCCACTCCAACAATTTCTTCGAATTTTTTGCTTTCAAAATGAGGAAGTGATGCTAAAATTCCAAAATTTGAATTGGTCTCTAAAAGAGAATTTAATTTCTTTTTTCCAAGCAGTGTTAAATTTGAATTTAGGCTAAAACCTCTTTTTATATTTCCTTTGGCAATTTCCAAAACTGTTGGAAGATTCATCATAGGTTCACCACCAGTTATTGTTATTCCAAAAGGTTTTACTTCTCTATCCAAGATAGATGTCAATTTTCTTGCATCTTCAATAGTCATTTT
>Ga0315547_1001736_pt1 | contig 16387 bp, 29 predicted proteins | sample SalMarSW160240MG_2_FD_202542 | JGI IMG/M metagenome (GOLD analysis project Ga0315547, IMG submission 202542) | Salt marsh sediment microbial communities from the Plum Island Ecosystem LTER, Massachusetts, United States - Salt Marsh Sediment SW1601-240 ... | reverse complement strand
AGGAGAACTAAAAGAAGTATGGTCGCCAGCTTTAGAGAATATTTCAGATGCTTGGGTCACTTGGTGGAATGATGACGGCAAACCTATATGGGAAGGAACTTGGAGTGATTTTCTTGGGATATGGGAAGGTGGAGGAGCAGATTTACTTAAAATAGGGAAAATAACTTTTGAAGATTTAGGAAAAGAATGGGATGGGTTTGGTGGATTCCTTACAGATAGAGTTGGGGAAGCAATGGGGGATTTAAGTGACGTCTTTGGTGATGGAATGGACGAAGTAGCTGAAACAGCTAAAGAAAAAGCAGAAGAAATACCAAAAAAAATGTATGAAACTTACGATGAAATAGGAAAATCATACAAATTTACAACCGAAATAGGATTAGATAAAGCAATAGAAACTGAGGGTAATAAAGCACTCAAAACAACCACAACTGTATTGGCAAATATAAACAATGAAATATCTAATCAAAGCACAACAATAGCAAGCACATCAGAAAATGTTTTTAGTGAAATTGCCTCAGCCATTGAGAATCAGGAAGATGATGTCGTCTTGGCAGTAGATGGAGTTTCATCTGGAGTGACTAAATCATTCAGTGATATGGGGAGCATATTAAAATCATTAGTAGGCTTGTGGAAAATGTATATTTTGGAAGAAAGACGACCAATAGTGTCAGCGGCTCAAATGGTAGCCTTAAACGCTGTTAGCGCGATGAATATGATATTCAAATCATTTCACCCAACTGTGACAGTAGATATTGAATATAATGCTTCATCTATACCATCATTAAATATACCATCAATAAATGGAAGCGTTACTGGTAGCACGTGGAATTGGACTAGTACATTAGCTAATTTAATGAAAAATGCCATCTCATCTATAGGAGCAAATTTCCAAAGTGGAGGAATAGCATTGAAGAGTATGATTGCTAATGTAGGTGAAGGAGGAAGACCAGAAATGGTAGCCCCTCTCTCAGAAAGGGCACTAAGACCCTTTGCAAGTGTTATAGTCTCTGAAATGCAAGATATCCTCAATACCAGAGACATAGCACAGACTCAGGCTTCAACTCCAATATATGTTGGGACACTCATTGCAGATAAAAAAGGGCTTAGAGAATTGGAGAGAAGAAGATATAAAATAGCTTTAGAGGAATCATTAAGGAGAGGTGATTAGCATATGTCACTCATAATAAAATTAGATGGTATCCAAATAAAGAACCCAACTGTTCCAATACAGATAAGCAAATATCCAGTGACTAAGGCTGGAAGGGTTGCTTCAGCTCTTATGGCTATTGACTTCTTAGCGGAGAAAAGCACATTTGGATTTGAATATGAAGCTATAAGGCACGATGAATTGCAGGTTATTCTAAATATAATACATGATTTTCCAACCATGTTTCATACTTTAACCATAAATGAAAATGGGGTTGAACAAAACTACACAGTATACCCTGGAGCAGTAAAAAAACAGTTGTTACGTTCAGATAACAATGGGTATTGGTATTGGCAGGCGGTATCCTTTAGCCTTATCCAACAATAGGAAGGAAAATATTATGGAAATGAAAAGATGTAATAAAATTAACTTAATGTGGCAATAAGGAGGCTTTATGAATGTAGACATATCAAAGTTTGAAAAATTAACCCCCAGCCAATGGGAAGAAAAAATATTCTATCGAGCTGTAAATGTTAAATATCCACAGCAGTTAAAAGAGCTATTAGACATGTACCCTGCTAAGATTGCCAGACTCAATGAGCAGTGGAAAATGCCAATACCTAATCTGACCCTCGATATGGACAGGGAACTAAGGGAAGCCCAGATAGATGAATGGCAGAACTACTTAAATGAAAAGATTAAGAGGCTCAATGAAAAACTGGCAGTCTGTACAAAAATGCTTTCCCTTAGAGAATCGAAATCTGTATCAGATAAAAAAGAATGGGAAATGCACGGTACGACTTACTACATTGATTTTGTGGGAGGCGATGATGGAAATGACGGGCTTTCTACTGGCACAGCTTGGAAAACCATAAACAAATATACCACTACTACGGTAAGGACAGCGGGGGATATAGCTAAACTTAGGGCAAATGTAACCTGGCTTCCTACTGCGGATATTAGAATGGACGAAGACGGGACGGTTAATTCCTATATAGAACTTAGGGGCTGTTCAGTGGCAGATGACCCGTGGGGTGATGGGTCTAATGTCAAGCCGATTATAAATTTTGGAGACCAGGAATATCAGATTTTATTAAGCGGTGATGAATATTGGAAATTAAATAATTTAGATATTATACAGAGTACAGACACAGCTGGAAATGTATATATTGTAGGAAATTCTTTTGGAGCATATTTTCTAAATTGTATTATTAGGGACAATGGCGCTGCTTCAACACAATATGGTATTTATGCAAATGCAACTCATAATATTAAAATAGAAAATTGCCAATTCTTGGATAATCTTTTTGTTAATTTATATTTATTAAGAATAACAGGTACTATAGATGGTTGTACGTTCAATGGCGGTATTACGGGAACTGTCTATGGTTTGAGGGCTGATAGTTCAATATTGATGGCAAAAAGTTGTACATTTGGACAGACAACAATGCATACCACGGAAGATATTTACGCTCTAAATACATCATTTATTCATACCATTAATTGCAAAAGAAATAAATCTACATACTCCGCCACCATTGGTGCAGTAGTCTTTGCAGAAGATGACAATCAGGTCAAAGGAAATAATATAACCTACTTCTGGAATGGCACAGTAGAAAAGAAAACAGATGTGGTTAGAACTGGTGGAGCGCTTTCAAGTGCGCTGATGCTACCTAATTCAAGTTGCGGACTATATGCCCCACTCTGCCTGACCCCGTTTAATCAACACGATTTTGATGATATTTACTGTACTGCTGTAGAAACTACTATAACAATATATATTAGGGCAAATGAAGCTTGGAGTGTCTATCCAACAGCAGATGAACTTTATTTGGAGGCAAGCTATCTGAGCCATGCAACTCTGGCAACCAGAACATTGATACAATCTAGCTCCCTCATAGAAGACACCTCCGATTGGTCTAGTGGGACGGGACAGAAATGGAAACTCACAGTCACATTCACACCACTTCAGGCTGGATTTGCTTATCTAAAGATTTATCTAAAGAAATATGAATCTGGGAAAGGGGTTTATGTAGATTTTCAAATTACAAAAACTTAGTTAAGAAAAAAGAATTTAAATAAGAATTAAAAAGATTAGAGAAACAAATAATATATGATAATAAACTTCGATTGGGCTAATGGAAAACCAAGACCCTTCTGGCAGTCAACTGGAACTGTCAAATTTAACTTTGATTGGGCGAATGGTTCACCATGTGTAATAATAAATCCGTCTTATGAAGAATCAATAAAAAGTCTGGAAAGGGATATAAAGCCTAAAGTTGAGATATACTTTGATGGAATAGGAGAAGCCTCAGTAATTTTAAGTAGTGATAATATAGCTAACATTGACCCATTTTTAGAAGAAGCTCAAGCAGATGGTGACAATCCATTAGGTGTAGTATCAGCAAATGAAATAAATATTACCCTAAGAAATGATGACCAGTACTTTAATCCAAACAATGAAGACAGCCCTTATTATGGAAAGATGCACCCTAACGTGCTGATTAAGCCTTATTTAGGACTGCGAACCACAGACATTTCTGGCTATACTTCTTTTGAATGGATAAGTCTGGGATACTTTTATTCTACTAATTGGGAAGCTGAATCGGATAGCATTTATGCCGAAGTTCTGTGCCATGATAGGCTATACGATTTAGGTCAAAAAGACACACCTCTTATTCCCACAATGCAGAACGTTACCAGATACCAGATGTTTGAAACATTATTCAGAGCATTAGGTCTTGGTTCTGATAACTACGAAATAGATATCTCCCTACAAAGTGACACCATTCCTATAGGATACTTCTATGATGGTAAAGTCAAAACGGTATTATCAAAGCTGGCGGAAGCGTTTAATTGTTCTGTATTCTGTACAAGAGATAACAAAATAAAAGTCCTGAGTAACAGTACAGTTGGAGCATCAGTTATCACTATGTCAGACAGTGATTTGATTAAATCATCCGATATGCCACAGGATTTTGATTCAATTTATTCAGACATAACAATAAAGTATTATCATCATAATATAGAAGATGTGACTTCGGTTTTAACCATAGACGAGCTGGATATAAGTGCCGCTGGTTCAACGCTCACAAATCTAAAATTTACCTTAGCTCCAGTTGCATTTGTAGACCACATAAGAATAACGGATAACCCATATATTTCAATAAATTCAGTAGCCATAGGAACGTGGGGAATGGATATATCATTTGATAATTCAGCACCCACAAACCAACAAATAAAGTTAGAAGTCTTGGGATATCCCATTATGACAATTGAAAATGAGATAACGGAACGTGATGATACTGCCTATGCACTAATAGGTGAAAAAATCTTGGATATCAGTAATCCACTAATACAATTGGCAAGTGATGCATCAGCACTGGCTACTGTGATACTTCCAATCGTTGCTGACCCAAAAGCATATATTGAATGTGAGACGAGAGGAGATATGTCACGTGAACTTGGAGAAACAATTACAATTGATGATGATACCAACAAAGTAGGAGAAGTAGAGATTATACCGATTAGATATGACTACGCTTATGATGGTGGCTTGGAATGTTTTATTAGAGGAATAAAAAAGAGTTTAAGAGAAAGTTAGCTATGAGTTATGGGGACAATCTAATAACAAATCCATCAGCAGAGACTGGAGATACTTCTGATTGGACTGTATTTAATGTCACGGTTCAAGAAGGTGCAGGCGAAACTCATTACTTCCTGCTTGACAATACGGCTTATATGTATCAGACAATCAGCCCTGAGACGATTGGAGACAAGCCAGATATAGACTTCAAAGTCACAATAGATTTCAAATTAGTGACTGCACAGGAATTATACGACAGTGATGTTAAGGGTTGGGTAACTATAGAGATAAGTTACTCAGATGGAACTAAAGGGGAATTTAGAGTCCCATGTGTTTTAGGCATAAATATTGAAGGAAGAGACTTAGGTAGCAGTTGGCTAAGGACAGAGGCTATTTGCAAAGTAGTATATGCAAGTGATAATGTGGACATAGATAGTATTTTAGTAAGAATTGAAACCTCTAGCTTGACAGATGGGCTTGAAGTAGACCAGATTAAAATAGAAAAAAATCTCGAAACCATTATAGGAGAACTAGTAGAGGATAATATGGTTGCGAGCAGAAGCGGAGTTAGCTCCGCTGAACCACCCATTTTTGTCTTCAAAATACAAGGATATTTGGCAGCAGATTCAAAACCATGCGTACCTCTTCCAATTCCATATAATATTGGAGTGGGAAGAATATATATTTATGTAGATGAAGCTCCAATAGGCAATGATATTATCGTAGACATAATTTTAGCAGATGAAAATGGAGAAAACGGTGAATCAATTTTTGATAACCCAATATATAGACCTACTATAGATAATGGAGAGCATTATGGTCAAGTAACTAATGCCCATTTTGACTATCAATGGACACAAGACAAAGTAGTGTATCCATCCATTATTCAGGTGGGAGATGAGGAAACTCCTGGAGCGGAATTGTGTATAGAAATTAGAGGAAGCAGAACATAATGATAAATAGAACACCATATTACTTGCCACAGAGAGAGCATATAGTCGCCATGTGGAGTTTAGAAGAAAGAGATGCTACTATAAGACGTTCCAGCCTTGATTATAATCATTTATCAAACATACATGGTAGTGTGCAAAGAGTAAAAGGTGTAATTGGAAACGCAATAAGGATTGAAAATGGCGGGGATTATTTAACTACACGAAATACACCAGGGATAAATATAACGGGAGAGATGACCATATCAGCAAGATTTAATATAAGTTTGCGTCCTACAGAAGATTTACCATATTTTTTCTTATTGGGAAAATTTGGTGATATTGGAGATTGCTTTGAACTGTGGCTATGGTGGTATGGAGACCCTACTTATACAAAACCATGCATATTTTTTGAGGCAGATAATTCAATTGGAACAACTTATGGTAGAGTATGGAACAGTGGCGGATATATTAATTTAGACACTTGGCATCATGCCATAATGGTATTGCGTTTAGGAGGTGGAATTCTTATTCCTGATTTATTTATAGACAATAATACAATAAATATTCGTACCGACTATGGTACTCCCATAGATAATATTAAGAATATAGATGTTCTGTTAAAAGTAGGTAACTTCTCATACGGTACTGATTATTTTCCAGGTTGCATTGATGAAGTTATTTTATGGGATATTGCCTTAACCAATGACGAAATAACAAACGTGTTTGATTTAACCTATAAGCCAATGCAAAGTAAGTCATTTATTATTTAGAAAGGAGATTTATGAATGGACAATTACAAAAAGTAGCGATGATGATAAAGAAAACGTTTCACACCAAGAATCAAGAGGATTGCTTTGATGGGACTGTCCTGTATATAGAGGAGCATTGTGAAACAGTAAGAACAGAATGTATGAAAGGGTTGGAAGAAAAATTTGAAAAAATTGACAAGAAGTTGGATACCATAAAACAAAAAGTAATAGACATAGAGAAGATAGTAGGTGGAAATGGCGACACATGAAAAGAGAATTAAAGATTTGGAAGATAAAGTTCTTAGATTAGAAAAATGGCAAATAAAAGTCATAGCTTACTTTAGTGTAGCTATATTTGTCATTATCACCACAGCAGGGTGGTTAATTTATTGGATTCTGAATACTTTTGCAGATAAAATATTAAATAGTATGTAGAGAGGTTAATTATGTTTGAAAAATTTTCTGTTATTCAATGCCATGCCCCTCATGGAGTGGCTTCAATGTATTTTGGTGGGATAACTTATAGGTTTGAAGGTAATTACCCAGAAACAAATATAAAGGAGTTCCTATTAGGAACGTCAGCTAAAGATAAGATATACACTATTCCATTCACTTTAAAACAAGCAATCAGCCAAGCTAAGCAATTTTCAACAAAGCTTATTGTAAATATGAATGAAGTAATAAAGAAAGATATCCCTTTAGTGTCCCCAGAATTATTCGGGAAAGTTGCAGGAATAATTGCTGATATATTAGTTGAAAATGGCTTTACCAATAAGACTGTCGCAATAGCTTTGATAAATGAGCCTAAAGAAAGATGGCATTTAACTGAAAGTGATTATATTCCCTATGTCCTATTAGCTAACAAATATGTAAAAGGAAGATTTTATTTAATTATAATTAATGAAGAATATCATAAATTCGATGAACGGTTGATTATTCCAAAAATAAAAGATTTGAAAATAATGTGGGGGGTTCATCACTTAGGAAGTTTAGGGAAAAACCCAACTTGGAAAAATATAGAGTATGCAAAAACTCAAGCTGATGAATGGGGAGTTCCTATTTGCTGTAACGAAGGTGGCTCGTGGTTTAAAAATTACCAATCAGAAGAAGGTCATGCTATAAATGTAAAACTTATAGAAGAGTGTAAAGATAAAAAATATAAATTTGTCAGTGTTTGTATGCCTGAGCTGAATGAAGAAGGACACAAAATATATCCAAATTTAGGCTACAGAATATGGAACAATAATTATACGATTTTAAAATCTACTACCAATTGGGATAAATTTGAGAAAGAAATAAAAAAATACCAGAAGGGAGGCGAACCAATGCCACCAGAAGACAGGCTGATTTATTATAAGGTGCCTAATATGACAGGAAAAGATGTTAAAGAAATCGAAATCAAACTAAGGTCGTTAGGCTTTGATGTATTATTGGACAGCAAATTTACAATGAATGATAAAAAGTCTGTTGAAGTCTTTCAAGAGCTTGCTCATGTAGTGAAAGATGGAATAATAGGAGAACAAACTAGAGGAAAACTGGACAGCATCAATTCAGACACCTTTTATCCAGAAGTATTCAAACCAATATGGGATAAAAAAGATTATTCAATTGAAGTTATTGATTATTTCCTATCCGAAAAAGCACATCCTAACCTTCATGGATGTGGAAAATGGTTTAAACAAGCCGAAACCGAGACAGGAATACCTGTTGAATGGATGCTTGCAAGTGCAATGCAGGAAAGTGGAGAAGAAAATTCAACAGGAGTATTTCTAATAGGACAATCATATTACGGAAGAGAATGGAAGAACATTTATGGCTGGGCTATTTATGATAGCGGACCACAACCAGCAGGGAAATTTGAAACTTATAAAGACTGTATTTTGACTGTGCCAAAAGAAATAAAAAGATTATATCTTGAACCAAACAGCCCACATAACAATGGGGAGCATATCTTTGGGATTGAAGTTAAATATTCAACTGCGGGACACAATGCAATACGCAAGGCACAATACTACCGATATATTTGTCAGTTTATGGACTTAGGTATAAGACATAAAATGCCAGAATATGTTGAGGATTTAGTGCCTATTTTAGACAAATACTTTATTAGAAAGGAGGAATAGCAATGAAATAAAGAAAAGGAGTGTGATAGATTGAGTAAGGTTTATAAATACCAGAGTGCATTACGAATCGAACTTACTACAGGTGTAGACATTACTGGAGCGACTGTCAAGAGAATAAAGTACAAAAAGCCTGGAGGAACAGAAGGATATTGGGATGCTTCAGTAAGTGATGCCATAACTGGAGTGATATATTATGACATCCAACTTGATACGGAAATAGATGAAGCAGGGGAATGGACATTCTGGGCATATATTACCTTTTCGGATGAAAGAAGTGCTCCTGGTGAAGCAATGAAGCACACATTTTTCACAGAGGGTGAACGTTAATTAACAAAAAATGCCAAAAAAACATAGAAATAGAACTGAAAACATAGAAAAAAATGATATTTTTAAGATTTTGGACATGATAGACCTTGTCCAAACAACAAAAAAAGAGAATCAAACTATCTATGTTCAAAAAAGGTACTATAAATTGGCAAAACAGATACTTAAAGCCGAAAAAAAAGACAGCGTAATAAAAATTAAGACTTATTAACTTTAATCTTCGTTAAAACCTCTTTTTTCCTTGACTTTTTTCCAAAAATCCACTAAAATTATTATAAAATTTTAATATTTTTCTAATTTTAAAATGACAGACGAAGAAAAAGCCATAATCAATTACATAGAGTGGAACATTACTTGCTTGAAGTCTTCTGAAATTGATAATTTTCTGGCTTTTCTAGGAAAAACCTTCAATATTGAATTCAAATCAAAGATAAAAATCAAATATAGTTTGTCTGAACTTTTGTTAATGAACGCTGGGATAGACCCGTTTACAGGATTAAGGAGAAATCAATAATGAAATACAGAATAAAGGTCAAGACTCATAAGGGTGATTTATACATACATCTAGACGCCGCAGATGCAAATGATGCTCTGGAGAAATTTAAATTACTATCTAAAGAATATTCTGTTGATGAAATCTATCCAAAAGAAACACAAAAAGAAGAACTTCACTCTTCAGACAAAATGTTAGATTATAATTATAGGATAGGACTAGATTCAGAACCTTATATACCTGATTCTTTAAGAAATAAGATTTTAATCCTGCTAGTAGCTCTCTACTTATCTAATAAATCACTTAGCCCACAGATAATACTGGAAAGTCAGGAATATTTAGAGAAATTAGAAGAACTTGAAAAAGCGTGGAGACATATAAAACATTATGTCAAATCTATTTAGAAGGGAGATTTTTCTATGGCAAATACATTAGGAAGACAACCAAAAGGGACAGGAGAAGGTCCTGGGGGGCAGTGTAAGTGCCCTAAGTGTGGATATACTATGTCGCATGTCCTTGGAAAGCCCTGTTATGAAGTTACATGCCCCAAATGCGGTGGAGAACAGAAAATGATAAGGAAGTCATTTTAGACTGAAATTGTGTTAAAAAGGAGACAAGTTGAAAAATTTTGATGAAGAATTATATGTAACCGATAAAGAAACACAAACATATCTAGATAACTTAAAACAAGTAAGTATGCGTTGTGGAAAGGATTCAATGCCACAACTGTTAAAACAGCAGATAAATATAATACTAGATGAAAGGCTTGAAAGAATCAACAATAAGTGTAGCACCTGTGCCAAGGAAGATACCTGCCTTATCCATAGTAAGATATGGGATTCACTTGAAGAAATTGTAAAAAAGCTAGGTAGATTAGATGTAACAGTTTGTGTGTCTAAATGTGAAAAATATAAGAAAGAATAGTGATAATGGTAATATTAAATTATACAGAATGGGATTTAAAAACAAAAGTAGGATGGAAGACACTTTTCAGATGTGTGGTATCTTTATTAATAATTGGTAAACGATTTCTAAAATACACTTTCATTGCGACATTTAAAAAGAAAGGAGTCTAGTTTAAAATGTGGACAAGCATTTCACAGGTTTTAATACTCGCAGCCATAGGTGAAGCTGTTTGGGAGACACTGAAAATGGTCTGGCAAAAAGAAGCTTTAGCCGATTCCAAAGGGAAAATTAATCCCGACAAGATTGGTGCACTTGCTGTGGCAATACTAATTGCTTTTGGAGCAAGGATTGACCTCTTTACCTTAGTAGGAGTACCACTTTCAATCCCTTATCTGGGTTATGTTTTGACAGGAGTGCTGATATCAAGGGGTTCAGGGTTTGTCCATGACCTGCTTACCAATCTCAAGTCTTTAAAAGAGATAGTCCTTAATAAAGCAGACACCGCCAAAAATGAGATGGAAGGCTCTGTCAAGGTATCTTCAAAGGTTGCAAGCGGGACTAAGATTTCAATTGATAACTCAGGTGCAGTTTCAAAAGCAGTCAGCGAAGAAGGTGAATCTATCACCAATAAGATTAAGGCTACTGGAAGGCAAATCTCTGATGCTGCTGCCAGGGTCATAAAGGTCATACGGTCTACACCGACTGTTAAAGCCGAGGAAGAAAATCCTAAGCCTTCTGAGGACTTAAGTGATACACCGAAAGTGGATGATACAGGAGCGGAACCCATTTCTGATGAAACTGAGCAAACTGCATTTGATTTGAAGGAGTGATGCCTTGTGGAATTCATTCCCCAACATGCGTATTAAGGGTGAAGAGTGGGGAAGGTTTTTGAACTTTTGTGTTTTATAAGATTTTTAGCATCGTGGAACACGATGGGCGAGTCTCTTAATTGAGGCTCGTTTTATTTTTGCAAAGTCCTCCCCCTTGAGGGAAGACTTTTGTGGTTATTCCCAATAGAACCTTGATTTAGAGAGGTAATCAACTAGTCTGTCACACTTTTTTAATAGTAACACTTTCAGTGGAGATTGTCAATTTGAAGATATAGCTTGACCTCTTGTTTAAAAGTTCCTCATATTAATGAATAATTATAGCATATTTTTGTATTTTTGTCAATAAGAAATGATAAGCTCAGATAAAAGCCCAGAACTTTTACCAAAGCCTATCGATGTGATTTTATTTAATTAATAATTACTATTGATAGTAGCACTTTTTAAGACGCTTGTCAACTTGAGGCTAATGTTCTCAAAAATCTATTCATCATTTTCTTAGCATTGTAAGAGCCTATCAAATCCGCCTTTAGCATTGTCATATTAAACCCTTCACGCTTGCTTCCCTGCCTATACAATTTGAATTTGCAATAGCGTTTGTCTTTTGACCTACCATAACTGTCTATAGCCTGGGCAATAGCTTCCTGAGGAGTATTACCAAGTCCCACGTTTCTGTTTTTAAATTCATAGACATACCATGTTCTAATTTCCATAATTTAATCAAACTTATTAACAAATCTCATTTTCCAAGGCAATTTATTGCTACTTAAATAATATATAAGATTCTGTTCAGCTTTATAACTAATATTGGTGGTATCAATCTTTATAATTACGTATTCATCAGAGTGAGCTATTCTATCTGATAAAAATGCTAATTCATCAAGCTGATAGAGATGTTTTTCAAACCCCTTAAGTAGTTCTTTCTCCGACATATTTGCTTGACTAATTTCAAAATTTTCCCAACTCTTATTATATTGCCTCCTCTTAATTAAGTATTTTTGTTTTAGAGATAATGTTTTTTTGTTTTTCATTTTTTAGTTTTTCCTTCTCTTACATATTCATATCAAAATGCTCCCCGCCTTTTTCAAGTACTTCTTCCTTTGAAGGTTTCCCTCTCTTCTTTTTAGGCAACGTATTGCAACACTGTTCCAAGGCGTTATTAAAATTCTCTTTTGTATATTCATCCTGCTTCAATAACCTGATTGTCTCCCTTACAGCCTTTATCTTATCATTTATATCTTTGAGCTCTGCTTCTACGGAATCAAGCGTACCCTTTTTTCTCAAAATGGACTTTTTCCTCAACTCAAATCTAATCAGGAAGACTTGGAGCACTCCAATGGTTATATCATCATATTTTCTAGCCATAGGGTTTTCCTGCCCCTTGTTCTTTCAAAAGCTTCTCCCTAATATATTTTAAAGCCTCAGGATTTACCTTTAGCTTTGCTTTCTCCCAGCCTTTATCATAGCCCCTCTTCTTCATAAGCAATTCTAAATCTTTCATTTGTTTCTCGTTTAGGACAGTAGCTTCATCAAAACCAGTATAGCTTAATTCCAATCCCCTGACCTTAATGGTCTTACCGTCTATTTCAACACTGGTCACTTTCCCCATTGAGGTCTCGTAGCCCTTGGCAAGTTTTCTTTTTATTTTCTTTAGAAGTTTTTCAAGTGCGGTTTTTAGGTTCAAAATTTTTCCTTAACTTTAGTTTTGTCTCCAATTACTTTTTAGTTTTTTCTATCTTTTTTAAGACTCCAAAGCTAACCTATAGACTATTTGCGCTTCATCTATAGATTGACAGCTCAACCTTGGAGGGCTTTCGCACTAGCCTTATTTTAAGCCTAGTAGGCTTATGCTGTCTGTATTAATAACTTATCATACTTTTATAATAATTTCAAGTGGTTTTTTACCTGAAGGCTGTTTTTTGTTTTAAAGGTTGTAGTGTAAATAGTGTTTTCTATTGTAGACTGGAAAATTGGACGAGCGTCTGATAGTAAGTACTAATCTTTCGTACAAACTTTTGCTTTTTCAATTTCACATTCCACCGCACTATTGACTAACAGTACTAACTCCATAACTTACAAGTTAATCTCAATTAAGTACAAGTTGAACTTAACAAATTCAAAGTATTAAGCTATAAGAAATAATAAAGATAAATAAAATTAAATAAAGTAGTTGACTTAATTGTCAAAGAAAAAAGTTGTAAGTTATTGACTTTAAACCTTATCTATGGTTAAATGGAGGAAGACGGTAATTTTAAGTAGGTAGTATTGAGATTATTAAATAAAGAAAGGATATAAAATGAATAAAGAAAAATACAAAATAGAATATGAAATTACTGGTTTAACAAAAAAGGAAGCTATAGACTTTATAAATGAAATTCACAGTATATATAATGACCGCTTCCTAACTACTAAGGCAATCAGGAAGAGAGTCAAAGCGGACTATGGAGTTAAGAATCAGAGAACAAAATATTATACTTATGATTTAAATGATAAGTATTAATAATCCGAATCTTACCTACTAACTTTAAGTAGGTAGGATTGAGATTATTAAATTAAGGAAGGGATATAAAATGAATATAGAATTAACAACAGAACAAGCCAATCTTGTGTGGGATGTACTAAATGAGAAACGCAATGAAATATTGAATAATTTTAGAGTATCCACAGAAATCAAAAATAAAGAATCTGATAGAATTGCCGAAGTAATGAATTTACTTGAAAAATAATCCTGAACCTTGAGCATAATTAATCTTATGCTCTTGGTTGAAGATTATTAATGAAAGGAGATAGAAATAATAATTAAATGGAGGAACGCAAAATGATTAAATCAGCTAGAATGGAATGTGTTGATTGGCTTAGTAGAAAAAAGACTGTGGAGCTAACACCGGAGCAAATAAATGAGATTAACAAACAATTCACAGTTAAGGAATTTTTAAAGCGGTTTATAGCAGGGTGCAGAAGCTATAGCAAGAGCTACTGGATAACCGGATATGTTAATGGGCATAAAGTTTGCTGGTTCCAGTGGGCAGAGATTTAATAATCTGAATACCTACCTACTAATTAATAGTAGGTAGACTTGAGATTATTAATTGATAAGGGAGTAAACAAATGAAATACAAAACACAACACATCAAAGCACAGCATTTAAGGGCAGGTTATAAAGTCCTAAACAAACAAGGCAATCCAGTAAAGATTGCATCAATAAAGCGTATTGATAACACATACTTAATCAAATTCGTTACAGGTGCGGAAGTAGTCCTATACAAAGATGAAACCTTACCAGTAACGTTCAATGCAAAGAGATAACAACATTTGACTTAGGGAGGTAAACAAATGTACGGATTAGAAACCATGAAAGAGTTAGAAGCAGAAGCAAGACGCAGAGAAGAGCAGGAAGCCGACGAGGACAAAAAAGAAAAGGCTTACTTGTCAGGGCGTAAAATAGCTTAACCTTGAGTCCTGTCCATTGGCTTTACTGGTCCAATGGGTAGGGCTAAAGGTTACGTGTCTTAGAATTGATTTTAGAACATTTAAAAATGAAATAAGGAGGTGATATGATGTACGACTCAACGACAACAGACTTTGCAAAATTTGGCTCAAGGGAAAGAAGACTTGCAAAAGAGTTATTACAGGCAAGCGAAGAACAGGGCTTTCCAGAAGATTTTAATGCTGATGAAGTTACAATAATGATGAATCTCAATTCTGGTAACGTATTCTTTACAAATGCAGATTGCCAAGTTGCGATGATTAATGGGGATAAATTGGAAAGCTTTTATTCCTGTCCTAACTGCGGAAATGAGGGCTTTGCTGATGAAGTCCTAACTAAATCTGGTAAGTGTAAAGAGTGCAAAGAGCAGATAAAATATTAACCGCTATTTACCAAAAAGAAAAGGGAAGGCGTTAGCCTTTAAAAAAGAGGTTAATTAAAAATGAAAAACAAACTGCGAAGGTGGAAGGACCCAGAAAAGGAAATATCACGATTAAATGAGTTGCTTGAAGTGGTTTATAAAGAATTGACTAATAAAAAGAATAACAGTATAGAACAAGTTGAGGAAGCTAAATTTCTCATTAGAGAAAATACATAGTTACCACAAGGCAAATTTAATTAATCATTTAAAAAGGAGGTAATGAATAAATGACTTACGGAACAAAAATATTTAAAAACGGTCATCGTGTAGGATATTTGCATTTTGGTACAGGTAAAAAGATTTATTTAAACTCCAGAGAGGTAGAGGAGTTTGAATTGAGAGTTACACAATGGCAAGACCAAAAAGAATTATTTGAAAAGCTAGTAGAGTTAGGGGCAAAAGAAGTTAATTTTTAATTCTTAATTAATCATTTAAAAAGAAAGGTGATTTAAAATGCAAGACTTAAAAACAAGACTTGACGGCTTTATAGCCAAACTTGGCTTGGAAGTAATGGACCTTAAAAATGAGCTTACCAAACAAAAAATCAACAGCCAGGAATACGAGCGGATAGAAGCTTGTATTGATAAGGTCGAAGAAATCATTATCAGGTTGAATGAAATTGTTTATTAATTAGATTAAATTGCTTATTAGTTAGTTAAGATTTGAACTTAATTAATTGTAATTAATTATCATTTTAATAGGGATTTTAGAGATTTTTATTATGTTTTTAACCAAAAAATTAGAATTTTTTAAAAAGGTTGACATAATATAATTTATCGGAACATAAAAAACTATAAAAACAAGTAAAGAATTTTGGAAAAACTACAGGTTTACTACGCAATTACTACAGGTTTTTGCTTAAAAATATGTGCTTTTGTGCAGAAATTTTTTATAGTATTTAATAGTTCTTTATAGAACTTAATAGAATTACTACAACTACTACACTTTCGTGGTACTTTTATTATATAAAAATATATATATATATGTATATATATGGTATATAGTAGTATATTTTTTACATCATATAATATATATTAAACTGTAGTTATAGTAGTAATATAATAAACATAAATAAAAACAAGTAAAACCATATAAAGAAATTGACCTTTAAAAACACGAAAACCTGTAGTAATCCTGTAGTAATTGAATTAAAAGTTTTAATAAAAGTATTAAGAAAAACAAGGCAAAGCCGAGTTAAAACAAAACAGAAAGCAGGAGCGAAACAAAACTTTGTTTAAAAATAAGCTCAAAATAGAATTACTTAAAAAGTTAAACTTATTGACTTCAAAACTAAAGTATGATAAAATAGAAAAGTAAAAAACTAAAAAATGACTTCAACACAAAAAGAAGGGAATTAGAAAATGAAAACAGAAAAAGAGACAAAGAAATTAA
>Ga0315547_1001734_pt1 | contig 16411 bp, 27 predicted proteins | sample SalMarSW160240MG_2_FD_202542 | JGI IMG/M metagenome (GOLD analysis project Ga0315547, IMG submission 202542) | Salt marsh sediment microbial communities from the Plum Island Ecosystem LTER, Massachusetts, United States - Salt Marsh Sediment SW1601-240 ... | reverse complement strand
TTGAGCTACCGGCAGACTTCGAGGAGATTGCCTCCCTTTATGTGCTGCTGACCTGGGTATATGAGTTTGCCCCTTCCATACCCTACCTTCGTGTAATCGGCGACTGGGGTACCGGTAAAACCAGGTTTCTGCAGGTAGTAGGCGCCGTTTGCTTTCGCCCCATTTTCGCCTCTGGGGCAACCACCCCGGCACCAATCTTCAGGATACTAGAGCAGTTTCGAGGAACGCTGGTGCTGGACGAAGCCGATTTCAAAGACTCCTCGTCCTGGATGGAGTTGGTAAAACTCTTGAACAACGGATACCGCCCGGGCATGCCGGTATTAAGAGCTGACAAGGAGAATGGCAAGTGGTATCCCCGCAGCTACCAGGTCTTCGGGCCCAAGCTCATCGCCACCCGTTTCCGTTTCAAAGATGAAGCGCTAGAAAGCCGCTGCCTGACCTCCGAGATGATGCCTCTCACCCGGGACGACGTTCCCAGGGTGTTGCCGCCAGCCTTCGATACCGAGGTGGCAGACCTGCGGGCGAAGCTCTTAACCTTCAGGCTAGCCAATCTCTTCCGTCTAAAAGGAAAGACCTTCGGCAACGAGCTCCTTGAGCCAAACCTTCAACCTCGTCTCCAGGAGATACTGATTCCATTGAAAGCTATGCTCAACGGCGACCAGTCCATGATAGAAGCCCTTGCCGGTTTCGTGCATCGGCTGCAGGAAAGTCTTTTCTCGAAGCGCCAGGAGAGCAATGCCGGCAGGGTGCTGGCAGCGATTATCGAACTCCACAGGCTGGGTGAAGAGATTTCCAGCAAGACTATCGCTGAAAAGGCTAACCAGATGGATGAAGAGGCCCCGCCACTCCTCGCGGAGAAGATAGGCTGGCAAACTAAGAAGCTGGGACTGGAGAAGACGAGAATCCCAGGGTGCGGGCGCCGGGCCATCTGCTGGGATGAGGAGAAGATGCGGCACCTGGCTATCAGGTATGGTTTTTCGCTGGACAGCTCCTTATCCCCGGAAAATCCGTCACAACCTTCACAACCTTCACGCCCAGACGTAGAGCCACGTTGTGAAGGTTTTGGTGAAGGTTTTCCCGAAACTGAAGAACCTTCACAGGATTTTGAAGCTATCCGTGACAGTTGTGACAGTTGTGAAGGTTTTTGGAAGGATACGGAAGAAAAACTCGGTATGGGTAGGGAAGAAGCCCTTGCCCTGTGGACAGGGGAAGGTAAACCGGTTATCCACCTCGGCGCCGGTGAGAACTGTCTCGATTTGGAGAAGCTGCTGAGTCACAGGGATATCAACGAGCGTCACCTGGCCGCCGTCAGGGACTGGCTGGAAAAGAGGCGGAGATGAAAGAGAAGAACAAAAGAACGCTCTACGAGTGCTCGCACGCCCGGGTATACGGTGACCGCATACGCTGCCGCAAAGGACACCCGCTCCTGACCAGGACGGAGGACGGCGGTACCGCTGTCAGGCGGCTGGCCAGGGGCGAACCTCTGGCTTACGGTGTCTGCCAGGGTTGCCCCGATTTCGACTGCATGGGACCGCCGGTGCCGCCGGAAGAAAAGGGCTGGCTCAAACCGAGAGGAGCGAAGTGATGGAGACTCTGGCAAGACTCTACGAGAAGATATGGCAAAAGGTGGGCGGAAGGCCGTGGACGGAAATAGTCAGAGATAACCAGAGACAGTCGCCGCTGGTCTTCATGCTCATCTTTGCCGGTCTGGGAATCATGACTGCGAAGCTCGCGGGTAGATACTGGTGGCAGATATTAATCGGCTTTCTGCTGGGTGTACTCTGCGGGCATTTCTGGTGGTGAACAATGAAAGAAGGGCTCATAAGGTTACAGCAGATGCAGAACAGAATCCTCCAGGTAATCGTGGAGGAAGTACAGCAATGGCTGGACGATTTGCTCCGCGATGCCTTCAATCCTGAAAATTTCCTTCAGTTTGTTGCCGGCATGGGGTTCGACCTTTCCCAAATACCCGGCCTGGTCGGTCAGCCAGGCGGATTCGACCCCTACCGGGTACTCGGACTGGAGAAGACAGCGACAGATGAGGCAGTCAAGAAACGGTACCGGGAGCTGCTCATCAAGCTACATCCGGACACGGCCGGGGTGATGGGCACCGATTTCCTGCTCCAGATGATAATCGCTGCTTACCGGCAAATAGCAAAGGAAAGAAGGTGGCCCTAATGAAAGACGGAGACATCGAGCTTCTTATGGAAATAGCAAAGTTTGAGGACTCGACGGACATGGACAAGGAGTACAAGATCGGCTGGTCGTGGCGGCATGTCCGCGTCTGGCCGGCCACACTTAGCCGCCTGTTCAAGGACGGCTACCTGGACAATGTATTCCGCTCCAACTCCTATACCGGCTACCGGCTGAGCGAGATGGGCAGGGCGGTTGTTTCCAGGCCAGAAACGGAAGAGGTAGATGAGACACCCCAGGATTCAAAAATAAGCCTGCCTGCCGGTCTCTTTGAGGATATCATCGGCCATGACGAAGTCAAAGAGCTCCTGGCGGCGTCGCTACTCGCCGAGAAGCCGGTGCACGTGCTGCTGGCCGGACCACCCGCCCTGGCCAAGAGCCTCTTCCTCTGGGACATCGAGAGAGCGGCCGGAGAGAGAGCCATCTGGCTGGTCGGCTCGGCTACCTCTAAGGCGGGCTTGTGGGACCTGGTAGCAGAGCGGCACCCGCAGGTCATTCTTATTGATGAGCTCGATAAGATGAACGCGGCGGATACTGCCGCCCTGCTCAGCATGATGGAGGGCGGCCGGCTGGTACGGGCCAAGAAAGGTCGGGAGCTTGACCTATCCAACCCATTGAGGGTGGTCGCCGCGAGTAATCGTCTACACATACTCTCTCCTGAGCTGAGGTCACGGTTTGCCATCAGGAAGCTTGCAACCTATAGCCGGAGCGACTACCTCACTGTGGTCAGGGGAGTACTGGTGAGCCGCGAAAGCCTGAACGAGGATCTTGCCGATGAGATAGCGCAGAAGCTGGACGGGCTGAGCCAGGACGTGCGGGATGCCGTGAGGGTGGCCAGGCTGGCTCCCCGGCTCGGCGTGGATAAGGCGATTAAGCTACTGGGAATAGGGGGTGACCGGTGAGTGGCCCGGCGACTCTATGGAAAAACAGGCTGCCGTATTTACTGCTGCCGTATGTACTTGCTGTAGCTACTTGCTGTAATTACTTGTAGGAGGGAGGAAGTGTTTACTTGTAGTGTATGTGGCAAGAAGTTCAAAACCATGCAGGCTCTCGGTGGACATGTTGGGCGGGCGCATCCACAGAATAAGGCCGAGAACATACCTGAGAGCAATAAACCTGAGCCGGTCGAGACCGGGGAGGTGGTAGAGGCTGTCCCGGAAGAGTCGCCGCCAGCTCAGCCTCCGGATAATGGCCCTGGTGTCATGGATAACATCCGCAACCTGCGTAAGCAAGGGTACAGCGCCAGACAGGTAAAGGAGGAGTTCGGCTATACCCGTTCCACCGTAGACCAGGTATTCGCCGAGTTTATTGAGCCGGAAGGAAAGGGTGAAGATGACGACAAAGAGGCGGGGCTGCCGGTCACCACCAAGGGGACGGAGATCATCACTCCCGAGGCCATCATGCAAAGGCTGGCCAATGGGAGCCAGGACTGGCATCTTAGGCTTGAAGGGATGATGCTATTGCGGGCGGCGCAGCGGATGAACCGCGACGATATCGAGATGACCCGCATGCAGGCCGAAGCTGATGCTACCAGGATAAGACCGATCCTGGAATTGATGAAGGAGACCAGGCTGGAGCAGGACGCCGCGGCGCAAAGGGCAAGGGAGTCCAATATGGAAATCGCCGAGCGGACTGCCTACGAGACGGCGGGACAGCTCTCCCAGGTGATCACCCAGAACAATGCTAGGATAACCGATTCGATAAACCAGATCCGGCAGGCAATGGGCGGGAAAGAGGATAATCCGCTCGGACAGGTTCTGAACTCGATGCAATCCATGCAGCAGATGATGCAGATGTTCGGTGTGTCTATGCCGGGTATGCCGGGATCACAGGGCGGAGGACCACCAGCGGAGCAGTGGCAGCCGCCGCCGATTACCATACGCAAACGTAAAGAATCACAAGGAGGCGAAGATGTTCGATCAGCTACAGCAGATGATGGCAACCCCTCAAGCCCGTGAGATGGTGTTCAAGATGATTGCTCAACAGGTGGCCCAAGCGCCTCCGGAGAGGAGAGAAGCGTTGTCCCGGGTGACAGTCACTCTGGAGCGGACGGGGAGAGACATGCACCTGGAGGTCGGTCACTCCGATGACGAGCAGATCGAGGAAATAATAAAACAGGCGATTAATAACTGGACCGATATGCTGTCCCGCGGCTTTCAGTCAATGGGATTTAAAGTGGAGATAGTGGAGTGATGAACCAGGCCGTCGGGCAGGGAAACACAGGTGATATCCTGTATTTTATGCGTGTCCTGCTATTCACCGCATTTTTATTGATGGGTTATGAGCTAAGCCGGCCGAATCCCTCCGGCAGTGACAAGGAGCAAGACCTGTTATTGAGTGATATCTCTGCGCCGGGCTCGCAAGAACAGGACTGGTCGGGACTTCCGCCGTGGCAGAAGAAGGTTTCCGACAGGGCGATAGAGAAGTATGCCGAGTCCCAGGAGAAGAAGTGGCGGCGGTGGAACGAGTCCATGTTTGAGAGGTCAGGTTAATGCCGATACTGGTGGAACGCAAGCTATTCCGGATCGGAGAAGGGGGCTATGCGGTCACCCTTCCCAAGGCCTGGATAAACTACAACCGCCTCAAAGCGGGCGATAAAGTTGAGATTGTGGTGAACCAGAACCTGGTCATCCGGATAAAGACAGAGCAAGAAGAGCCGCTTATATAAATTCTTATATACTTGACAGCTCAGGGACACTGGTATACGCTTGAATCGTAAGCCCTGAGAGCTTGCCGGTGAGAACTGGCTCTCAGGGCTAATTGTTTTTACAGGCAGCTCTCGGGTTACAAGAAAAGGGGTTAGCAATCTGGACCGGGAAGGTTCAAGGCTAACCCCTTTTCCTTTTCGGCCAGGTTGCTTCACCCCTTTAAGAATCCGGCCGCGACCGGGTAAAGACTTTTAAGGAGGTGCCCATATGGGTAAGTACGCAAGCTGGTCTGAACTGGAGAGGATTGTTCCCATCACCTATGCCGAGAAAGCCACCCCCGAGTCCTATCGCACCGGCATGAACGGCATTGCCCCCAACGGGATGAAGGTCAAGGAAGGCCGCGTCAACCACTACCGCGACGGTGTCGATGGTAAGGGTGAGGTCGTGGTCGCCGGCTACAAGCGCGCCATGTTTGAATAGCTTCCTTACCACTTGATGTCGTCTTCAAGGGTACCGCCTTTAACCGGTTTGCCGCCGTCGCGGCGGCGGTAAATCGAATTCTCACCCGGGAATGACATCGAGTATAAGTAAAAGGAGGCTTCAGGCAAAGACAACGAGGAGGTAAGCATGTTCGAAGCACAGCAGGTAACCGGGCCGGTAGCCCCCGGGCAGTATGGCGCCATGCAGGTAAGCGGCCCCTCGGCCTATTACCCCACGCAGACCACAGACCCGTATTCGGGGATATTCACCGCCATGATGCCGATGATCATGATGGTGATGATGCTAGCCATGATTATGCCCATGATGAAGGGTGTTACCGCCAAAGACTGAGCGTATAAAACCACCAAATTAAGGAGGTAATCAAACAATGTTTGGAACACAGCAGTTTGCCGGGCAGCAGGTCCGGCCGCAGCAGTACCAGTACGGCACGGTATCAGGCTACTACCCGCAACAGACGACCGACTGGACCAGCATGTTCAGCGCCATGATGCCTATGATCATGATGATCATGATGATGGCGATCTTGATGCCCATGATGAAGGGCATGACCAGCTCCAGTAAATCCTAGACGGAGGTGAAATCTATAAGGAGGTTACGAGATGGTAAATAAAATTGTTCCGCAGCAGTATCCCGGCTATCTGGGCACGCGGCCTCCCAAGGGATGGGTGCCTCCGCTGGGACAATATTTGAACCTTCTAGGCGTCTACGATAATCAGTCCGGCTTCTGGATGGGTCTGCCGCTCCAGGTCTTGAGCGAGCAGCTAGTTCAGGCAGAGAAACAGCACGCGCTGGATCGTATTGACCCCAGGAATGGACAGGTCAGCATCACCGTACCCATCGGAACGGCTGTCGGGGCTTCGGTGACCGGCGAGATCGAGGTACCTGAGGATGAGATTTGGTATCTCAGGTGCCACGAGATCCGGATTCACCAGCAGGCAGCTCTAACCGCCGGCGACCTCATCTGCAACTTCCGGGTATCGAGGTTTCCCCAGGTGAGCGATGCCGACAAGCTGTACTACAGCACCGTTGACCGGCTCACTGCTACCCAGGCGCAGATCGCCGCCGGAGATGTCTACGACCACGACCTGGTGCTGGTCGGCGCCTACTGGGACGGGTCTGCCGAGGTCAAGGTATATCGCGAGGTAGTGAGGGATTTCGCCGACCCCGACGAGCTCGGCAACGCCCTGCGGCTCATCGGTGGAGACAAGCTCACGCTGGTAGCCACCGGCGAGACGGCGGCGGTAGCCGGCGGAGCCGTTACGGTCGACCTGACGGTCTGGGGATTACGAGGCAAGAGACTGGTGGAATAAGCATAGGGAGGTGAACTATGCCCTATGCCTTCATACCACCGGGATATAGGGCTGTCCTTTTGGGACAGGCTCAGGATATAGCTTCTCTGGGCACCTTTGCCCCGCTGGAGGAAAGCGCGGCTGAAGGTGCCCTGGTCTTAATACGCCTGGACTTCACCGAACGGCTCACCGAAGAGACCCTGGGCGACCTGGAACAGGCGTGTCGTGATGCCGGTGTCGAGCCCTGGCCGGGCAGCGAGTACTACGTTTATGCCGATATTGACTCAACATCGGTATATCTTGTCTGGCAGAAGGGAATAGCCTGGCTGCCGGTCATCATCGGTTTCCTGGCCATGCTGATACTGCCCCCGCTGATAACAGCCGGTATCTGGCTGATACTTCCCGACTCGATAAAGAGCCTGATTAACAATTTGATCGGCATGGGCATGATGCTGCTGGTCCTTTTCCTGGTCATGAAAATGATGCCCGCTCTGTCCCCGGAGAAGGAGAAACCCAGGCAGGTAAAGGAGAAAACGGAGTGAGCTACCAACCGCAGCAGTATTACGGCAACTACCCGGCTGAGTACCAGCCCCAGTTCTGGCAGGCAATGATCGCCGGCATCATAGACCTGATCATCCTGGTAGCACTGGGAGCCTGGGCTTTCTCGCTAGTAAAGAAGGCGCTCAAAGGGGAGGAGGTTGACCTGCGGTGAACGGGCTATCGGGAACCCTGGGCGATATCTTCTGGAACCTGGCCCCGGCCATCGTCTACAGCTCGGGCTCGGAGCTGGGGGCAACGATCTATGTCGCCAATCCAACGGAAGAGGTGAAAGAGTACGCCCTGATGGCCCGCCTGTCGTCGGGTGATACGGTGATCAGCGAGGAATCGGTCAGGGTGTTCGAGGCGGCGTGGTTTACCGTTGACCCGGGTGAGTTCATCCGGCTGCACGGGGCGTTCAGGTTCGATGACACGGACGCCGTCCTGTCGCTCCTGCTCATAGAGCGAGAGACCGGAGAGGTGGCCGACGCCGTTTCAAGCAATCTGGTGTCACCAGAAGCGGCTGCCTCGGGCTGGCCGATAGGCTGGCCGGGAGGAACCTCGGTTCTGACATCCGACCTGAGCTGGCTGATGCCGCTTATGATTCTGGGAATCGGCGTCGTCGGCATGGTGGCCGCCACCTCCGGTGAACCTGAAAAGGAAAAAGAGACTGTCGCCGTACCTGTTGAGGAGACAAAGCTACTGCCGCGGGGGAGGGGTGAGTGATGCCCGGCGAGTTTTACGTAGAGGGCAAACAGGAGAAGCTCAATCTCCAGGGGATACTGGCCGGGCTGGATGAGATCGAGGCGAAGCTCGACAAGCTGGCTGGCGAGGAACCGGTCACCGGGTCGGTAACCGCTGCCTGGAACACCGCCGAGTCAGACGTCGTTTCGGTTGGCGCCGCAGATACCAGGTACAAGCTGCACTCGCTGCTGGTCTCTATCCACACCCTGGCAGGAACGGTAATAACCGTGAGGATGTATATGGCGGTGAACGGCAACGAGAGAAAGGTATACGAGCAGACATTCAATGTTACTGCCGACCCGGCTGGGCTGTGGCTGGTAAACGGGACCATCGGCATTCACCAGGTGCTGCGAGTGACGCTGGAGAGCAACGCCGCCGCCGATAACGGGAAAGAGGTGGGCTACGACTTTATGCTGGAGGCGATGTAATGGGGATACTGGGTAGAGGCGGCTGCCTGCTGGCCAGGTCAGGTATTACCCGGCTCTCCGAGCTGGTGATAGATGCCGACAAGGACTGGGGATGCTACTCAATGCACAACGTGGCTCACCTGGCTGCCGGTATGAACAGAGGCAGTCTCCTGGTACATAACGGGTCGATACTGCAGGCGGTGTCCCCCGGCCCGATAGGGCACGAGTTCACCTCCAGCGGACCGGGAGCAATGCCGTCCTGGCAGCCGCCGCCGTCACCGTAGAGGAGTTTTAGCATGTCGTTGCTTCTTAAAGGCGGAATAACCAAGTTATCGGAGCTAGAGATAGACACCGACAAGGACTGGCAGAGCCGGGGTATTACCAACCTCGGCGGTGTCGCCGCGGGAATGGCGATAGGCCATGTCATCCAGCGGAACGGCGGCAAACTGCAAACCCTGGCGCCAGGGCCGGCTCACACCGTTCTTACCTCCGAGGGGCCGGGGCACCTGGTGGTCTGGGCTCCGGGAGGCACCTACTTCGAGCGGTACCTGCCGGTTACCGTTGACCTTGAACACGACGAGGGGTTGGTTGCTCCGGACTCATCCAGGGAGATAACGGCAGCCATAGCTAGTTCTTTTGCCAGGACCCACGGGGATGCCCCCGGGGAGATGATAAAAAGACTTACCCCGACGCTCGCCCTGGCCAATGCCGAAGCGATGGTAGTCCCGGATGAGGACCACCAGAAGACGCCGGCGATAGGTACCGGCTTCAGCCTGAAGATTGCGGTCGACGGAGCTGTCGCCGACGACGGCGGTGTTCAGACGGATGAAACCGCGGCGGCACAAAACCCGACGCAGAACGACATGACCCTGCTGCCGGCGGCGCCGGCGGTGGATGACGCCTACTACTTCGGCCACGCCAAGCGATTCGATGTGGTGTGGCTGAATATCGGCACCCAGGGCGACGGAGTCTGGGTAATCACCTGGGAATACTGGAACGGGGCAGCTTGGTCTGCCCTAGCTGATGTCGTTGATAACACCAACGGCTTTACCGCCCTGGTCGGGCTGCGTGACGTTTCATTCACCCGACCGGGTGATTGGGCGACAGCAGACGTCGGCGGAGTGTCCGGTCTCTACTGGATCAGAGCCCGGGTATCTTCTTTTACCTCGATAAACACCCAGCCCCGAGGCAACCAGGCCTGGGTGGAGATTTACCTCTAGGAGGGCACTATGGACGCGCAGATTAAAGCGAAAGCAAAAACAAAGATAGCCAAACCCGATTCGGAGCTGGTGAAGCCCGGCGAACTGGGTATCATCCTTGAGCTGACCGTGAAGGACAAGGGTGGGAAGGTAACCGACCACAGGATAATGAAGGCGAAGAGCTTCGTCAGGCAGTTCCTGGAGCTACTCTACGTCCAGATGCAGCAGTACTACTGGGGCGGCTCCAGCCAGCCCTACCGGGAGACGGTCCTGTATATGACCGATAAGAATGGCTACAGGAGGCCGGTGATCGCCTGCTACAGCTACCAAGACGGTATATTCAACTGCGACGGCGGCGTGGGCGACACCAACATCGGCATCATGGTGGGCACGGGTACCACGCCGCCGAATATAGACGACCACGCTCTCCAGGCCCAGTGCGGCCACGGCAGCGGCGCCGGCCAGTTCAGCCACGGAGCGGTAACCTTCGGCCTGCCCACCAGCGACGCCACCACCTCTCACTTTACCGTGACTAGGGATTTTTCCAACAACAGCGGCGCTTTGATCACGGTCAACGAGGTGGGGCTCTACGTCGCCGCGCTGGCGATTAACTATAGCGGCTATGTAGAGGACGCTTACTTCATAATTATCAGGGACATCATCTCCGGCGGCGTTGACGTCCCCAGCGGGCAGACGCTGACCGTCAACTACCGGGAACAGGCCACGGTGTGAGGAGGTAGGTATGCTTACAGCAGAGCTAACAATAGAGCGGTTCAATAGAAAGCGGAAACTGGTCGAAGTAAGGACCCAGCCGTCCCGCAGCTTCGTCAGGGGCTTCCTGGGGATGCTGTACGTAGCCCATGCTCATCTATCCAAGACGGAACCCTACGCCCAGAATGACATCCTGGGAAACAGCCGGCAGATGGATGTCGACGAGAGGGGCGTTCCCCTGCTGGTGGCGGCCCCGGGGGGCTGGACCAATTTCATGAACGCCACCGACTACGACGAGCTGACGCACATTGCCGCGGACCTGATAGGAATTCAGGTGGGCGAGGGAACGACGCCTCCCACCCCCACCGACTATGCTCTGGAAGGTAGAATTCCCCACAGCGAGCACATTCCCGAGGTGGTGGACAGCCGTGGCGAATACTACCTGCAGCAGGTTACACCGGGCGAGTACGAGATCTACGGTACCCGGTGGTACGCGACCGAGTTTACATGCCTCTGGCCCCACCAGCTTCACCGGGTCAGGCTCAGGATGTACCGCGAGGGTCTGCCGGGAACGGTGACCGTGGGCATAAGGACAAGCAGGAGCGGCGCCGACCTGGTTACGGCGACGATAGACGGGGACACCCTGACTGAAGATCCTGCCGGCGAGTGGAGAGATTTTGATTTTGCCACCTATCCTCAGCTCAACTTCCTGGGTAAGTACAACATTGTCATCCGTGCCACCGGCGGTGACGCTTCAAATTCGATTCACCTGATTATGGACCAGGATGAGGTCTACGGTGGTGGAAATGGTTACTATTCCAGCAACAGCGGGGGCAGCTGGACCAACCACTCCGGGTCCGGCTATGCCTGGATCACGCTGTTTGAAGAGTTCGGCCGAAACCTGGAGAGAGGGATACTCTACAGCGGCTGCGAGGTCTACGGCCTGTCCTTCTCTCATCCCAACGGGCAGTTCACCATCAGGCGCTATTTCCACAATGCCAGCGGCTCGAGCTGGACGGCAAACGAGGTTGGGATATACGCCATGGGAACTCACTCATCCAGCGAGTGCTGGTCGTTCATGATCGCCAGGGACCTGGTATCGCCGGGCATTGCCGTCCCCGACGGCCAGCTCCTGAGAGTGACCTACGTGCCGCAGATAACGGTCTAGGAAGGTAGAGAAATGAGATACGCACTGATATCAAAAAACCTGTCCCTCGCCCAGCTTGAGGCTGAAGCCGCAAGGATCGGCGCGGGATCGGTAAGGAAAGCCAGGCTCCTCAACCAGGTCTTCTGCGAGTTGAACGAGGAGCAGGCGAAAGCCCTGGCGGAAGTACCCGGCCTGGCAGTGAAACCCACGAAGGAATACCGGACGGACCAGGTCGTGGCCGAGCAGCAGTCCGTTGAGACGCTCTCCGACGTCTTTTACTTGCTCCGCTCCTACTTCAGCCCGCCTCTGACCGGAACCGGGCTTACCGTAGCCGTTCTCGACAGCGGCATCCGGAAGACTCATCAGTCATTAAGGAATAAGGTAGTCTACGAAGCTAACTTCACCGACTCCCCTTCGGCTGACGATGTCTTCGGGCACGGTACGCAGGTAGCCTACATGATCGCCGGCGGTATGCATGCGGAAGGAGAGAAAGCAGGCGTTTCGCCGGGCGCTTCCGTTTTCAATATCAAAGTCATAAACGACGAGGGGCTGGGGACTGATGAGGATATCGTGATGGGCATCGACCGGGTCTGCGACCTGGCCGAGGAAGCGAGGAGAAACGGGCTCTGGCCCACGGACGATATGTACCCTAATATCATAAACCTGAGCCTTGGCGGTGAGGATGATGGCGACGAGGACAATCCGGTGAGGGCGGCCTGCCGGCAGGCCAGCACCGAGTACGGGCTGGACGTTATTGCCGCGGCGGGTAATACCGGGCCGAAGATGACCACCATCATGCTGCCCGCCTGCGAGCCGGAGGTGATTGCTGTCGGCGCTGTCGAGACGACCGGTGAGTTGGTCATCTGGGAGAAATCGTCACGCGGGCCGACGGTGCAGGGTGAAACCAAGCCTGATTTTGTCATCTGGGGCACCGGCCTGGAGATGGCCAGTGACAAGTCGGATGACGGCTATCTCACCAAGTCGGGCACCAGCTTTGCCGCACCCATGCTCGCAGGTCTCACCGGTTTGCTCTGGGAAAGCGGCCGGAGAACCTACGGTGAAGGCTGGACTTTCCGCTGGACGGAAGCCCGCCAGTATGCCCCCTACTACTCAACCAAACCGGCGGACGCCCCGGTGAAGAAGGACAACGCCTACGGGTTCGGATTGCCGGCGATGGGCACGATGCTGGGACAGGTAGCCCAGGCCGAGAGCCCGGTGCAGGGGGCGATGGAGACATTTCCCATGCTGATGATGCTGGGCATGATGGGAGTAATGATCGGAGGTACGGCGTGATGAAAGACCTTCTGATTGATTTCGGGATACCGGTAATCCTTATCGTCGGCTCGTTTATTTTGATTGGACTGGGTATCGACGGCGAGGTGAAGTCGATACTGACCATGGCCGCCGGGTGGGCTTTTCACGCCGGGGTGAGGAAAAGAAGCAAGTGAGGTCGACGTATGGCGCAGTATGCTGATATCACCGGTATCACGGCTCCCTCCGAGGCCATGGAGGGCAGCCGGGTAGATATTACGGTGAAGATCAAAAACCTCTACTCGTCCGCCATCGGCATCATGGTCGGCGGGGCGCTGGAGTACGGGGTTTCGCCGTGGCCGGGTATCAGTTTCCCCGAGGACTCGGCCAACGTGAGCCCGGGCAGCACCCGTTCCTTCAGCGGGTATTTCACCATGCCGGACAAGAAGGTAACCATCCACGCCTACAGCTACTGGTACGGTGCGGACGGCTACTGGCACTTCGACGACGAGATGACGAAAACGGTCAATATTGCCCAGATACCGGAGTCCGAGTTCGGCTCGATTGAGATAGTCAGTTATCAGAGGAGGTGACAAGTCATGAGTGGAGTCTATCTGCCGTCACAGTTCGGGGTTATCTTCCTGCCGCTGGCCGCGGTCCAGGTAAAGGCGGGGGACAAGCTCCGGGTAACCTGCCAGTACTCGCATATCGGCGAGGCCGAGAGCGTCCAGCTCTATTCTGCCATCGGCAACGATGGCTGGGCCGGGTTTGACGAGGTGCTGCACGGCTCGAAGACCATCAGCGTGCCCGAGGATTTGACCTGGGAATACCACGAAGCCTACGTGGATATCTCCATTACCTCGGCCCTGTCCGGCGGTCTCTATGATCTCTATGCCAAGATAGGCGGCACGATACCAAAAGTAATCTCGCCAACGCTCCTGGACGTGGTTGAGATGATTGCCGTCGGTGATTCCGAGTTCGGCGAGATTACCATTACTGAATACGCAAAGGTGTAGAACATGATCAGCGGTTTACAGGTTTATCGGCCGGGTACAGGCTGGCTGGTCCCGCTTGAAGAAAAGGTCGTCCTGGTGGCCGGTGACGTGCTGAGGGTGAGCGTGGCTGTGCCCTACCGGGGACCGGAGCGCACCTTCACGCTCTACGGGAGCATCGGGCAGCGCGGGCTGCTCGGCTTCGATGAAGTACTCGCCAGCCGGGCGGACCTGCCCTGCCCTGAATCGCCGGATGAGTATACCTCGGTTACGGGAGAGGTGGATATCGAGATTTCCGAGTCCGGCTGGTTCGGTATCGGTGGTATCTCGGCGGGAACCGACTATGACCTCTACGTCAAGATCGAAGAGCAGCCGGACGTCTCGGCTGAGATTGATGATGTCATCGAAATCGCCGGGAGCGGCAGTATGGGCGACATGAGCGGAATGCTGATGATGCTCTTCCCGCTTCTGATGCTGGGAATGGTCATGCCGATGGTCAGTGAAGGTTTTGCCGAGGAGGAAGAAGCCGGTGGCGAAAGCCTATCTTGAACCAGTTGAAATAGAGAGACTGGAAGAGGCGGCTCGCTACCTTCGTGACAGGCTTCTCATCCGCCTCCTCTTCCGCCTGGGCTGCCGGATCTCGGAAGCGCTGGGGATCAGGGTTAGCGACGTTGATTTTGCCCGGGGGACAGTAACCATTGAGCACCTCAAGATCCGGGTAAAGCTCGCGTGCCCGAACTGCGGGTCCGGTCTAAGCCGGTCAAGCCGGTTCTGCCCGGCATGCGGCCAAGAGGTCGGGAAAGCGGTTGCCGAGGGTAAGGAGCACCGGAGATTCAGGGTGCTTCCAATCGATGACGGCACTGCGGCCATGCTAAAGGAGTATGTGAAGCGCGGCGGTCCGGTCTCCAGGAACGGGCATAGCCTTCTTTTCGGGATCAGCCGGCACCGGGCCTGGCAGATAGTCATGCAATGCGCGGAGAAGGCGAAGCTGCCCAGGCTGGTGAATTCTCAGAGCGGGAAGCCCCACAACGTGAGCCCTCACCGGATTAGAGATGCCTTTGCCGTCATGGCCGTTAAGCTGGATGACTCGGGCGATGGATTACGCATGCTCCAGGAGCACCTGGGCCACCAGAGCATCACCACCACCATGAGGTACCGCAAGGTATCGGGCGAGGAGCAAAAGGAATGGTACGAGAGACTGTGGAACGGAGGCAACGGCAATGGGTAAATACGCTAATCACGAGGAGTTCGGGGTCAATGCCCCGATCAACTACCGGGAAGATACCACCAGCCGGTCTTTTCTTGAGGGAATGACGATTATCGCACCGCCGGGAATGAAGCCGAAGGTAGCCCGCGGCAGGAAGTTCGAAGAGAAGACTGATTTTAAGTCATCGGCTCGCTGGCACCGCAACTTCGATATCGCCATGTTCGGCGGCTCGGATATCGGAGAAAACTCCGAATCTGGCCAGACGAGCCTGGAAGGTAAGCTCAATGGTATCAAGCGGGTGCCGGGAAGGAAGTAGGACGTGCACTCGATAAAAGGAGCGATCATTTAGTAGCGAGGGGTATCATGGCAGGACAGGCGATTGTAACTATTAAAGATAAACAGTGGACGGTTGATGTCGCCAGTACCTACTCGGAGCTGACGCAGGGACTGGGCGGGCTTCCGGAGATGGCACCTATGACCGGTATGCTCTTCGACCTGGGTATTGAGCAGACCATTGAAGTCACCACCATGCCGATGCTCTTTCCCCTGGATATAGCCTTCCTTACCGAGGATTTCTTAGTTACGGAGGTCTACCCCAGCGTTGAGCCGGGCTATCTCGTTACCTCGCAGGCGCCCGCCAGGTATTTTCTGGAGGTAAACGCCGGCGAGCTGGAAGGTATTGAGCCCGGAGACGTCGCTGTCGCCGAGTGGCTTACGCTGGAAGAAACGCCGGTCGTGCCCGACTGGGTGCCGGCCATCTTCTCGCTGGCCGCTTTTGCTGTCCTGGGAGTGCTGGTGGTCGACCTGGGCCGGGATATCGCCGGAAAATCGATTGTAGAGCCTGAGACGGCATCCTTCTGCGTATCCGACACCAGGTCGGAGGAGTGCGAGATCGTCCGGCCGCGTCATTACTACCTGGTCAGCTGGGTCGGCGCTCCCTTACCCGATTATAGCTTCGCCATCGAGCCGGAAGTCAAAGAGCGCAGGATAGACGAGGTCCTGAAAAGGCTCAAGGAAGGCGTCGACGAGATCCAGGAAAGCGATAACTTCCGGGAGTTTCTCCTAACCATGTCGAAGTTTCACAACTACAGCATCGGCAACCTGATCCTCATCACCATGCAGAGCCCCGACGCTACGCGGGTAGCCGGCTACAACACCTGGAAAGATTTAGGCCGCTGGGTGAAGAAGGGGGAGAAGGGGATCGCCATCCTGGCTCCCTGCCTGCCGCCCAAGAGTGCCCGGATAAAAGAACCGGAAGAAGACGAGGATGAGGAGCAGGACAGGGTAACCGAGATACGGCCGCTGTACTTCAAGGTCGTGTATGTATTTGACGTTTCCCAGACCGATGGCAAGCCCCTGCCGGAGTTCGAGGTGCCGGCCCTGACCGGAGAGGCGGATGAAACTTTGCTCCGCAGCGTAATACGTCTGGCCGAGGCGCAGGGCGTTGATGTCAGCTCTGAGTCAAGACCTTATCAGGACCCGGCCGTCAAGGGAATGTACTCGGGAAAGAGCATCTGGGTAAGGCCGGAGGAATCACGGGCCCAGCAGCTGAAGACTTTACTCCACGAGATGGCGCACTACTACT
>Ga0315547_1001733_pt1 | contig 16419 bp, 13 predicted proteins | sample SalMarSW160240MG_2_FD_202542 | JGI IMG/M metagenome (GOLD analysis project Ga0315547, IMG submission 202542) | Salt marsh sediment microbial communities from the Plum Island Ecosystem LTER, Massachusetts, United States - Salt Marsh Sediment SW1601-240 ... | reverse complement strand
GGATAAAAGGGAGGATATCACCGTCGTAACCAACGATTTAGTCATCGCTCTCCTGCTCGAGGATTCCACCAGTGCCAATGTGATGTTCATGGGCGGACTTCTGAGGAGGAAGTTTCACTGCACCATAACCTCCGGTCGCGCCTGGGACTCGGTTCTATCGGGTTTGACAGTGGACAAGGCCTTCATGGGCGTAAACAGTCTCTCCGTCGACAAGGGAGCAACCACCCCTGACATACATCAGGCGGAAACGAAAAAGAAGATGATCTCGATTGCAGTTAAAGTCATCCTCCTCTGCGATGGTAGCAAGATCGGGAAAAACTCCTTTGCTCAATTCGCCGACCTCAATCAGATCGACACGGTGATCACAGAAAACATCAGAGAGGGTGAGAAGAGAAAGTTCGAGGAACGGGGTATCCAGATTGTCGTAGCCGGGTAACTTACCCGAAGGTTGTGTAGGGATGATGGCTGACATCCCCCGAATCGATAAGCTGAACATCGAGCTTGCTCCAGCCCTGCATTCCTTGGATCTTCTTGCTGTGAAAGAGATCATTCTTCACGCTGCCATGGCTGCCAATGATATTCATGTTAAACACGTACGGTTGCCGGCAGTCGGTACAGGAACTGACCTTTCCGATCTTGCCATCCTTGAACTTCAGCAGCATGACCGTGTTCAGCTCATAATTGAAAGCGTCATCGCCCTGGGCAAGCGTATAAGCACTCTGAAAACTTTTAAGAAAAGAGGGAAACATGGGCAAAGACAAACGTGAGTCAGTTACCCGTATCGAGGGTTTATTGAAGAGCCTTTCGGTCGACGTGGGTGTTCGTTTGGCTGGAAGCGAGGGGGAAAAACTGGCTGCTGAGTTTATACGTGGGGAACTCGCCGCGAGTGGGGCAACAGTCACAATTGAGGATTTTCCTGTTATGGAAAGGCGGGTGGAGCTGGAAAGACTCGACGTCCGGATTGGCAATTCGTGGCAGACCTTTGGATGCTCTCTTTTCAGCGGAACTCCCGGAACCGACGGACGTACCCTGGAGGCACCTATAGTTTATTTTGCTTCTCCCACTGACTACAATTGCAGGAACCTTTCGCACCTGCGCGGAAAGGCGGTGGTTCATCTAGGATGCCATATCGAATCGCGGGACCACTATCGACGCCTCGTAGAAGCAAGACCGGCTTTCCTGCTGATGGTCGACATTCGTTACCCCGGGACAGAGCCTTTGGCAGACGGAATGTTTCCCAGTTATACAAAAGATCTGGGTGCGGTTCCAACGGTGAATGTAGCCTATATGGACGCTTGGAATTGGAAAACCGGTGGTGCAGAAACAGCACGATTGTCGGTTAAGGGAGGGATGCACGAGAGTTTTTCCCAAAACGTAATAGCTGAACTCCCCGGGCGGGACAAGAAGGCGGGAATCATCGTCGTGGGTGGCCATCACGATACTCAAGCCGACAGTCCAGGAGCTGACGATAACGGTACCGGCACGGCCGCTGTGATCGAGTTGACCCGCCTGTTTGCATCAAAGGCACCTTTTCGCCGCACCATTCGGTCAATAAGCTTCGGTGCCGAAGAACAACTGTCGGTTGGCAGCGCGAACTATGTACGCCGGCACCGGGCAGATCTTGCCGAGCATGCTCGGTTCATGCTCAACTTCGACTCGATTGGCTCTCATCTTGGCTGGTTTGAGCTTGTGGCCAACGGGCCGCCCGAAATGGGGGAACTTCTTCTCAAGCTCTACGAAGCCAAAGGTCTGTATATGAAACTCAATACATCGGCCGTTCCGTATGCCGATCATTTCCCATTTGTTGCAGCAGGAATACCCAGTGCTTATCTTGGACGGAGCAACTGTACAGCCGGCCGTTTTTTCCACCATCGCTCGGATGACAACATCCAACGGGTCTCGCCGGAATTATTGGCTGATGTAATCGCCGCATCAGCTGAAATCCTCGCGGAGTTCGCGGATACAGCAACGATTCCATTTCCAAACACTATTCCCGAAGATCAATCCGAGCAAATCAAGAGATACTGGGAAGACCTTTTCGGAGGATGGGCAGAGACCGGATCTGCAGGACAGACCTAAACAAAGCGGGTTGTATCTCAGGTTTTCTTTTACTCCGCTGGTTAGTATATTTATGACATGAACACTAAGATATATTTCCATAGGAACAAGGTCCTGATTGTTGGACTGTTGCTGTTTTTCGTCGCCACAGGTTTTCTGCTCTCCCAGTCCATGGGCAGCAGGAAAGGATCGGATTGGTCGAAACTGGAGGTTGTCCCCAAGGATGTCGAAATGAAGTATTCTATTACCCTGAGCGAAGAGGAGTGGCAGCGGCGCCTAGGCGCATTCGAATACAACGTGCTGCGGGAAAGGGGCACAGAGAGAGCCTTCAGCGGAAAGCTGGACAAGGTTTACGAGGAGGGCACTTTCTACTCCGCCGCCACGGGTCAGCCGCTGTTCAGCTCGGAATCCAAGTTCAACTCCGGCACCGGTTGGCCGAGCTTCTACGAGCCGATCAATCCCGAAGCGGTCGTCCTGATCGAAGACAACAACTTCTTCATGAAGCGGGTAGAGGTGGTGGACAGCTCGAGCGGCTCCCACCTCGGTCACGTGTTCCCCGACGGGCCTGATCCGACGGGCCTGCGTTACTGCATCAATTCCGCCTCACTCGTCTTTGTACCCGCCGGCGCCGAACCGCCGCAGATCGTGAAGGACTATCTAGAAAAATACGGGGAGTAACGGCATTCCCGGTGTCCATCAGATCCGAGAGCGCCAGCTCCCGAGTCCGTGGAGACACACCGGAAAGGATGCGGATCTGAGCCAGGATCGTCTCGTAGTCGCGGTGATGCAGAGTTTCCTGGGAGTAGTGGATCACCCGCCCTGCGACACGGTTCTCATATCCCCATGTGCCGAGGACCTCCACCGGTTGCAGGAGCTGCAGAGTCATCGATAGATTGCGGGCCACCGGAACCGCCATCCGGTCGAGCTCACTGCCGAAGGTTTCCTCCATCTCTTCCCGGTCGGAGATGAATCGCGAGCTGCTGGTGCCCCGAGTAGAGCGTTATACCCAGATCTTCGCCCTCTCCAACCGGATCCGGGTAGTTGTAGTTGATATGGGCGATGTACGAGTTGTTGTGCACGTGTGAAGGGGGAACGATGATCCCTTTTCCTGCCAGGTACTTCCCCGTGACAGACGAAGCGGCGGATTCCTCCACACCGCCGCGCCACAGAGCCAGCGGCGCCAACAAGAACAGTACGAGAAAAAATGCGGGCCCCTTGTTCACGGCAACCCTTCTTGCCTTTGATTTCAGGAGAGCAAATCGATAGAGTGCGTTATTTCTAGTTATTAACTATATGCCTTGCGGCCCCGATGTCAAGAAAAGGACCCCCATCCTACTGAAGTTGGTTGATGATCGCCTCGCCGAAGTCTTCGCCCAGCTTCTTGAAGGCTGTTGATAGAGCCGTCGAGGCGTTGGTTCCCTGGGCGCGCTTGGATTTGTTCACCGTTAGGAGTGTTTTCCCCGAGGACAGCTCAACTACGGTCACGGTACCGGTAACTTGAATAATCACGGTTTCTTTGTCCTGGGAGTGATCCGAAATCTTCGCCGTGCCGAAGATGGCCCGTTCGACCTGACCGCCGAAGTTGTTGTTTAAAAACTGCAGAACTTGTGCGCTGGAGCGTCCGGCTACGTTGGTTACCGCGACGGGCAGATTGTTGACCCGAAATCCCGCCTGTCCCAGCTTCTCCAGCAATCCCGCCGAGGTTTCGGTGAGAGCTATCGGGTTTCCCGAGGCATCGAGATCAAACACCGCAACTCCCGTGCTGATCCGAGAGGCCATGGACAGGGACTCCAAAGAAAAGGTGACCTTCTTTTTCAACACCAGCTGCTCGAACCCCTCAACCTGGCTGTACAGTTCATCCGGTACGTCGAGGAGAGACTCCAGAGCGTCGCTGACATCGAGGGACATGGTGATCTTCTCCTTACCCACAAAATTCGGTGCCGGGGACTGAAAGGAGGCCACCCCTTCAGCATCGGTCTTGACCAGGACGGTGCGCACAGCCGCCCGGCCGCTCTGTCTCATCTCTTTATACACCACCCGCACCGCGACACCTTCGACTCCCGGATCATCGGCCGTAGAGCCGTTGACCACTTTCACTCGGAAGGGTTCCTCGAACTCCTGTCCCAGATAAGTACTCAGGTTATCGTTCAGTTTGACCAGGCCGATCCGGCGAATCGCCTCGCTGGCCTGATTGATATTGCGCTCGAACTTGATTTCCGCGTTTTCCAAATCCGATTTGAAGGCAGCCGAGGCGGCGTCGAGGTAACGAATGGCCGCCTGGTACAGCTGGCCCCGGACCTCGAGCTCCTGGGCTTCTATTTCAGGTCCGGAGACAGCTTCGATCTTTTCCTGGAACACTTCTTCGAGACGGCGTTTCTCCTTCATCAGATCCGTCTTGTTGTACCGGGCCAGCAGATAGAGGGTTAGACCTCCGGCCTGCTCGACCTGCCACCTCTCGGCGATCTCCAGTCCGGTCACTCGCCCCGAGGATCTGGAAGTGAGTTGCTGCACCACGTCGGTTGCGAAATCATCCAGGGATGCTCGAGCTGTGGCGGTCGTCTCGGAGGTGATCCGCACACCGAGGTAGCGCATGATCTCATCCAGGACCGCTCCTCGGGCAGTCTGCTCCGCTTCGGCCAGACTGCCCGCACTGGAAGTGCCTGAGCCGGTGAAATACATGTATTGATCGTCACTTTCCGGAAGGTTCAACACCCACTCCGGAGGAGGCCCTGCCGCCGCATCCGGCCCGCTGTCCGGAGCGGAGGCGCAGCCTGTGTACAGAAGCAGGAGCGCTCCGATGAACAAAATCGCGATTACACTGACCCTTTTCATGCACTTCTCCTCTTGAAACACGCCGACCCGGGCGGGAGACCCTGTTCAGATCACCCCGCCCGGGAGACGTTACTATCTTTTTAATTCTGAAGCGGGTTTCATCTCACCCGCGCTCTATTCTATCGCTGCCCTGGTATTACAGACCTTCGGTGAACAGCTCTTTCACCCTGTCTCGAGCTGTCTGCTCCTCTTCGGTCTTGGGTTTGTTCTTGTTGTTCTGAGCATCCAGGGATCTCTGGATAGCCGCGTCGATCTGCTCCTGAGGCACGGTATAGAGCATGTAGTAGGTGTACTCTTTCTTGCTCGGACTCCCGTTGTCATCGTAGAACTGTCTGTAGATCCAGAAGTCGTCCTTCTTGCGGGCTCCGGCATACTCCGCCACAGCAAGGATCTTGGCCACCTCTTCCATATAGGTTTCGACCATGTCCTTGTCACCCACCTGGGCGCCGGCGAATTTGTTCATCACCCGGGTAGAGACCATCCGGGCTACTTCGGTTGCCGCCGAGAAGCTGCGGGTCCAGGCTTTTACCCCTTCCAGATCTTTGCCGGTCTGCTCGAAGAGGAATACGTACAGATCCTTGTAATCTCTATTTTTCTCCAGATCTTCACCATTGGCGTATTGGAAGACCCACTCGGGAACATCCCCTCCCAACGCGGTCAGTTTATGCTCGATTACTTTGGGCGGATAAACCTGCGGTTCTACCTTGAGCGCTTGTTCCTGTTTCGGTGTCGGCTTCGTTCCGCAGGCGAACAACAGGGCGACCGCTACCAGCACGACAGCCACTTTCCACAGATGTTTCATAAACATTCTCCTTTATAGAAGGTTAAAATTTTCAGAGGCGACGCCTCCCCTACATGCCTGTATTAAAGGTAACACTTTTCCCACGCAAAACAACCTGATAGACCCCTTCCAGACCGGAAACCGTATCTGCTACGTCATAAACCATATCGACCAGATCCTCTACGGACCCGATCAGGAAGACGCTGTACTTGGTCTCTTCAGCGGTCTGGCTCACGGTCTTGATATCCCTCGCTTTTCTCCGCATCTTGCGGTAGAAATCGCTCATCATCCGAGAATCCAGGGTGTTCTGAATGACCAGTTCGTACTTGATGCCGTTCTGAAGGGCTTTGGCCATGTAGGCCTTGGCCTGATCGATCACGATGGGCATGGCCTTGTACACGCTGGTCTGCAGGGCATTGATTTTTGCAGCCTGCTCCGAAGCGGTGGAGAAGGTCTTCGGACTGTTCCAGGGTTGGGAACCGAGAAGGCGCCCCGTGGAGGCCTCGTAGCCTTTGAGAGTGATGTTGGCCTGCCCGTAGTACTTGTCTCCTGAGGTCTCGCCGCTGGTGCGGCCGTCGATTTCGATATATACATCGGCGTTCAGCTTCTGAGCGATCCACTGAATGATCGAGATGCTATCTCCCGCTTCTTCCTCGTAGGCCATCCGCTGATCAGCTTTAAGCTGTTCCACCTGATCGTAGTCGATCGCCTCGATGGCATTTGAGGTGAGGTATTCGTTGGCGATTCCCACCGCCGCCTTCATATAGAAGGGATCCTCAGTGGCTTCTTCGTTGAAGTAGACCATATAGGTCATGTTGCTCACATACCGGACAATGATCCGCTTCTCCTCCGCAGTCAGCTCTTCCCCGTCGGTCTGCGCCGTGATCTCGTCGATCGCCTCGGCACCCTCTTTCGTAGCTTCAGCGGAAGCTGCGGCGGCTTCTCCGGTCTTCTCCTGCGTGCTCACAACCTCGCCGTACAGCCCGTGGGCTTTGAGGGTGCTCTCCACGGCCCGCATCTTTACGGCCACCTTGGCTTCGAAGATGTAGTCTTCCCCCACTTTGTCCTTGCGGAGGGTTTCGAAGGTGTCGTTATTCACAAAGGCGTTGGGGTTCTGGGTGTTGTACAGAACCTCCTGCAGCTCTTCCTGATTCGCCTGCTCGTTAGCCACACCGATCATGTCGATCACGGCCTTTCGGACCGCGTCCATCTTAGCCATATTCATCGCCGTGAGCATCGAGGCGTCCCGACCCGCCCCCTCGTATACTTTCTCTTCGGGCATAGCCGCGGCGGTATCCGCTTGAGGAGCTTGTACCGTTGCCGGCGGCCCGCTGAGACAGGAGATTAGGAATAAAAACAAAAATGGTAGAGCGAACAGTCCAAAGAGAGACTTGCTTTTCACTCGATCCACCTCCTTTTCTAATACTTGATGGTTACGCCCGCTCCCACGAACAGGCCGTCGTAGTCGGGGAAGGTTAAGTTATCGGTAAACACCTTTAACGGTATCAAGGAGAACCAATTCATGTATCCCACCTCTACGGAGAAACGGAAATTCTTGTGGAAGAGGTAGTTGGCGGTAACCCCGGCAAGCCCTCCCACGTGGGTGAGGAAAAATCTCTCGTCTTCCGGCACATCGGCGTATTTAAGATACCAGAGGTAGGCCATCCCGACCCCCAAGCCAGCCATGGGCACGAGCTGAAAGCGGCCGAAGTAAATATCGTACTCTCCACCTAAATAGATATTCACAGGCAAAGCCGCGGCAATATTGGCGATCAGGGGGACCTCAATACCGAGGAGGGGTCGGAAACCGAAGAATCCCCGCGATACGGCCTGCCGGGCACCGATGAGGATGGTTGTGTCTCGATTATAGAGCGCCCCTTTGGCCAAGTGTACGTACGGGGTGGTGTCCATGCCGAAGCGGGGCACCTCCTGCAGCTGATCCCCGATCTGAGGCCCGGGACGGGCGTAGATGATCTTTGCCACCGACACCTCATCGCTGACCTCTTTGATCACCACAAGCCCGTTTTCACGAGTCAGAGCTTTTCCCGACTGTAAGATCTCCCCGGAGACGATCACATACTCGTCCCCGGCTTTGAGCCCGAGGTCCCTGCCCAACTCTATTATGATTTCACTGCCCCGCACCTCGATGACGCCTGTCTTGAGCTGGAACTCGGGGATCTTGCGGATCTCGAAGGTCAGCTGCATGGGAATTGCGTCCAGGGCATCCTTGATGGCCAGGTCGACATTCTCATCCTTTCCCTGGGTATCCACGAAAGCTTGGGCGAAGGTGCGCCCTTCCTCCACATTGACGAAGCTGAAGGACGTTTTGATGTTGATCTGATACTCCTCCGTGTCGAGGCGAGCGACCACATAATTCGCCACCGCCGGTACCACGACGATAAAAGAACCCACCAGGCTGTCGAAGTCCGCCTTGGTGAAGAACTCCTTGCCCATCTGTACCTCTTCGGGGATCTCCACCTGCTCCTCTTTGTACATCTTGATCTTGTCGATGAACTCGTTCAGATCCCCCTCTTCCAGGCGCTGAGTCAAACCCACCACATCGAAGCGTCCCAGGTTGATGAAAACGCTGCGGATCTCTTCGTCAATTCCCCCGAGCACCGCATTTGGGATGTCAAAACGGTAGTAGCTGAGCTTGAACACAGCGATTTCCTTGCGTTCTGATACGACCTGAGCGGAAACCGTTGTGACGATAAACAGCGACATTGCCAGGAGTATAACTACCAGGAGTAAAATTTTACGCACTTTCTCATCCTCCCCTGCGTGCGAATAAGGCCAGAGTTTTTCTCTCTATACGTTACAAAGTTATAGCGAAACTACCACTTTTTCAATTAACACAGATTATTTTTTACTTACCCGGTAACCTTTCTGCTACCCTTGCACTCTACAGCAGAACATGACTCGGTTTTTGCACAAGCGGTCGATTCTTCAAACCTCTATGTACCTTCGCGGGGCTCGCGCTTCACAAATCGACCGACCCCGACCTTCCCGACAAACTTCATCTGCTTTCCATCCCATTCGGCTACACGCTTTCCACGGGAGTACACAACCGAGGGCATTCCTGTCAGCTCCCAACCCTCCCAGGGTGTGTAGTCCACGTTCATGTGCAGCTTGCTCTGGGATACGGTGAACTTCTGCTTGGGATCGAATATCACCAGGTCCGCATCTTTGCCCACGGCGACCGCCCCCTTGTCTTTGAGACCAAATAGTTTGGCCGAGTTCGTGGAAAGTGCACCCACCATCTGTTCCAGGCTGATACGGCCCTTGACTACGCCTTCGCTGTGCAGGAGCATCATCATGGTTTCGATCCCAGGCGCGCCGTTGGGGATCTTCTTGTAGTCGTCCTTGCCGAACATGTCCTTTTGACCTTTGAAATCGAAGGGGCAGTGATCCGTGCCGATCGTCTGAACATCCCCGTATCTCAAGCCCAACCAGAGCTCTTCACTGGAATCCTGGGGTCGCAGAGGCGGCGACATCACGTACTTGGCCCCCTGCCAATTCGGTTCGTTGTAGCGCTCCTCGTTCAGGGTCAGATACTGGGGGCAGGTCTCGGCATACATCTCCACGCCCCGGTCTCGGGCTTTCTTGATCTTCCAAAGCCCCTCTTTAGAGGACAGATGTACGATGTAGATCCGCGAGCCGGTGAACTCGACCATCTTCGCCGCTTTGTCCACAGCCTCCTCTTCGGCCAGGATAGCATGGGCTTTGGCGTGATACATGGGTGACAGGTTTGCGGCCTTTTCAAACCTCTCGTTCAAACGGCGTACGATGTCAAAGTTCTCCGCGTGCACCTGTATCAAACCGCCGTACTTCTTGGTCTCTTCAAGCAGTCGGATCATGGTGTAGTCGTCCACTCTAAAATCGTAGAACAGGAAAATCTTGAAGCTGGGTGTTCCGTACTCCTGGGCCGCTTTCTTGACCTCGTCGATCACTTCGGGTCTGGGATCCAGCACAGCCGGATGCAGAGAGTAGTCCACGGCCACTTTCCCATCGGCTATTCCCTTTTTTCGCTCCACCGCTTCATGGAGGGATTCCCCTTTGTTCTGGAGGACGAAATCTACCACCGAGGTGGTTCCACCACAGGCCGCGGCAATCGTACCCGTTTCGAAGTCATCCTTCGAGGTCGTACCCATGAAGGGCATGGCCAGGTGGGTGTGGGGATCGATCGCGCCGGGCAGCACATACTTTCCCTTTGCCTCGACAACCTCCTCCGCCTTGACCGTCGCCTCCAGATCGCTGCCTATAACCTTTATTTTTTCACCTTCAACAAAGACATCTGCGGAGTAGCTTCCGGAAGATGTCACAACCAGTCCGTTTTTTATCAGTACGCTCATCTCTCTCATCCTCCTATTATGATGACGGTGAGAAAATCTTGTTATAATTACAAGATTTTCGGCCGGAAGAAAACAACACAATCTTCCTTTGAAATGCCACGGGAGCGCCCGACCGCGAAGATTGCGTTATCTTTTCAGATCCACTTTTTCGAAAGGCTGATACCTCAGCTCCTTTTCCAGACCCGGGTCCATAACAACCGTTTCGTTTCGATTCCACTCCCTTGGCATCTCTTTGAAAGAAATCAGGCCGGGCACGGGGCAGACGAAGCTGCAGATCATACAGCCGAGACACTTGTCCTCGATCAGCTTGGGCCTCCGGGTTTCCGAATCCCATTCCAGCGCCTGGCCGGCGGCATCGTTGCACACGATGTAGCACTGGCCGCAGCCGATACAGATATCGTAGTTGTATTCAGCTCGGCCCTGGCGCTCCAGGTCGAAATGATCCGTCTCTTGCAGATTGGGCAGAGCCTTGCCGATCAGTTCAGATACCCTAGTTATTCCTTTGAAGGCCATGTAGTCCCGCAATCCCTCAGCCATGTCCTCGACGATTCGATAGCCGTAGTGGATGATTCCAGTTGTTACCTGTACGGTGGTAGCTCCAACCAGCAGGTATTCCAGCACATCCACCCAGGTTTCGATGCCGCCAATGCCGGACAGGGGAAGCCCGAGGTCCTTGCACTTGGCCATATCGGCGATAAAGTGAAGTGCTATTGGTTTAATCGCCGGACCCGAATAGCCGCTCTCGGCCCCTACACCGAAAATATTGGGCTTGGGAATCCAGTCATCCCGGCCGATCTCAGATATCCCTTGGAATGTATTGACCGCCGAGATCGCATCGGCACCGCCCTTCTTGGCGAACACGGCCGGTTCGGTGATATCGGTGATGTTCGGGGTCATCTTGGCCATGACGGGAATATTGACCACCTTTTTCACGGCCTCCGTGAATCCTTCCAGCAGTTGGAAGGCCTGGCCTACCTTGTGCCCTGAACCTTCAATGGTCATATGGGGGCAGGAAAAGTTCAACTCGAGCATGTCCGCACCATTGTCTTCGGCGGCCTTGGCCACGTACTGCCAATCCTCGGTGGAGAAGCCCATGACGCTGGCCACGATGGGGTGGTCAGGGTAGTTCTTCTTCAGATAGAGGAGATCGAGTAGATTGTCCTTCAGCGGACGATCCGAAATCTGCTCTACGTTCTGCAGACCCATCATCTTGGTGGAGCCGTAGTGGTACGGATTCATCCTCGGGGAGGGATGAACGATCGGCCAGCGCCCTGAAGCGAGAGTCTTATACACTACCCCACCCCATCCGGCTTCGAAGGACTGGGCGACCATTTCGGCACTGTTCGACACGGGAGATGAAGAGAGCAAAAAGGGATTCTTGAACTTCACCCCTGCGAAATCGACCGATAAATCTATATTCTTTGCTGTCATTTCGATTCCTCCTGTTAGGCCTTAGAAAGTGCCTTGGCTATGGCACGGGCGGCGACCTTGCCGTCCTGTACGGCTTCAACCACAAGGGCGGGTCCCCGTACGATATCCCCACCGGCGAAAATCATCTTGCTGGAAGCCTGGCCGGTTTCCGCTTCTGCAACGATCAGTCCCTTCTTGTCCAGCTTTACCGCGGGGGACCAATCCACCGCTTCATCAGGTTTTTGTCCGATAGCCTCGACTACGATGTCGACGTTTAACTCCCATTCGGAACCCTTCAGCTCGACCGGTTTTCTGCGGCCTGAGGCATCGGATTCACCCAGCTGCGTCCGGATCAGCTTGAGGGCGTTCACTTTACCGCTCGAATCCGTCAGGTAATCGACGGGCTGGTTGAGAACCAGGAAGTGCACCCCGAGTCTGAGAGCCTCGAGGCGTTCGTCCTCCTCTGCAGGCATCTGGGCGAAGGAACGCCGGTACACCAGATAGACATCTTTGGCTCCGAGTTTGCTCGCCGATTCAACACAGTCCATGGCAACCGAACCGCCGCCAATCACGGCCACCGTCTTTCCTTTGATCTGTTTGCCGAGCTCCTCGAAGCGCTCCTCTCTCAAGGCTGCCAAAAAATCCGAAGATATGAAGACCCCTTGTATGTTCTGGGGCCCCGGAATCAGACGTTGGGTCCCCCACAATCCCGGGGATAGGAATACCGCCTTGTATCCGTCGTTGAGCAGTTTCTCCGATCCAGCCTTGCCTTCGATTTTAGTATTGCACTGGAACTGGACTCCCAGATCGTACAGATCCTGTAATTCGTTCTTAAAGAACTTCTTATCGAAACGATAGGCGGGAACTCCGTAGCGAATGACTCCGCCGGGTTCGGAGCGTTCCGCGAAAACGGTGACCTGGAATCCTTGTTTGGCGAGTTCACCTGCGCAGGACAGACCCGCCGGACCGGAACCGACCACGGCGACCTTCTCCTTGCGCTCCTTCGCCTTCTCGAACACCTTGAAACCGATCTGCCATCCGTACTCCACCAGGAATCGTTGAATTCCACCGATTTCGATCGGCCGGCTGATACCGGTGGCACTGCACTCCTTCTCGCAGAGCTTCGAGGTCGGACAGAGCACTCCGCAGGCGCCTCCGAGTATGTTGTTTTCCTTGATCGTGCGGATCGCCCCGGTGATGTTGCGCAGGCGCAGTTTTCGGATGAATGTCCCCGGGTCGGTTTCCGCCGGACAAGCCTTGGAGCAGGGCGCATCGTAGCAGAGCAAACAGCGATCCGCTTCGGCGATCGCATGAGCAAGACCGATGCCCTTCTCCATTTCTTGGAAATATTCAGTGTCGCTCACAGTCAAACCTCCTTGAAATGGGAATGGTATTTATTTCTCGTTCAAAATCAATCCGTTCGTTAGGCCGGCTTTCCCTCTGTAGCTCCGGCCGGGAGTCGCTGGATTAGGTACACCGAGGCGATAACAATCACAGCACCGATGTAGGTGAACAATCCCGGCCGTTCTCCGAGCAGAACAACGCTCAAAACGATACCGAAAACCGGGATCAGCAGCTTGAAGCCCACAGCCCGGATAACCCCGTTGGCTTTCAGCGCCAGGTTAAACAGGGGATACACGAGGGCGGTTCCGACCATACCAATATAGATAAGCAGCGGCCAAGACTTGAGAGTAATCCCCTGAAAAACGTCACTTCCGGAGAGAAGTAGTGCCGTAGCCAGCAGGAACACGGTCCCGGAAAGCATGGTAAGGAATGTCGGAATGAAACCGCCGTACTTGATGACATATCGTTTCAGTAAGATGCTGTATATGCTGATGGATAAAGCCCCCCCGAGCAGGATCAGGTTGCCCCGGAAATACACATGGGTTAGGATATCCCCAGGTCCCAGCCCTCCGGCGACAATAAAATATACTCCAACTCCTCCAGCTAGCGCACCGATAATTCGGACAAGGGAAAAATCCTCTTTAATTATAAGGGGAGCAAGGAGGGTTGTAAAGATCGGCTGACTGTTTATCAGCAGGGAACCATTGTACGCTGTGGATAGTTTCAGGCCGAAGGTGAAGCAAACCGAGAACAGAGCGATCCCCAAGGCCCCGAGACCTGTCATCGCCAGGATATCCGGTCCGCTCAAGCCCCGTCTTTTTCTCTTTTTTCTATAACAAAGAATGGGATAAGAGGGATGGTTCCCCAGAAATAGCGGAAGAAGGCGATTGTTACCGGGGAAACATCCCTGCTCAGGTGTTTTGTTGCCGGAAAAACTGTGGCCAGGATGAACATTACGAAGATCAGCAAGATAGGCCACAGCACGCCGTGCGCTTCCTGCTTCAACGTGTATTCCGGCATTACAAATGCCTATTACGATGACAGTGCGAAAATCGTCTTATCATGACTCGATTTTTGCACTGGTTGAGGACATCGCTATCTTCCCTTTCAGTTGTGATAGAAGATAGCGATATTGTAGTGAGAAAGGTAAAAAGATCAAGTCATATTTCTAACAAAATTTCAATTTAGATTTTAAAAGCCTATTTCTTTTGCGTTGAATAGGACCCATATTCGACGAGTATATTTCGGCCCTGGGGCCTTTGAAATTACTAATCTTCGTGATATTATTTGTATATAGAGATGCAGAGGTTGTTCAAACTTCCAGTTTATATCCTCGTTGCCGGGCTGGTGCTTGGCTCCTGTTCGGACCTGTCCATGTTCGCTCCCTCGGTCGAGGAATCCGTCGGCATCAAGATTCTGTCCCTGTCTGAAGGCGATTTTTTACAGGGCGGTGATTCTGTTGATTTCCTTATCCAAACAGAGGATCAGAGCACCGAACCTGTGCTGCTGGAAATTGCCCTGAACGCTCAATCCGGGCAGAGCGTCTGGAACACCAGCATCGCCTCGCCCCTGACCGACGAAGAGCTGGAGCTCCTTCTTCCAAACCTTGAAACAGGACAATACACGATTGAGTTCACTGTGCACGGCGAGGAAGGAGTTATTGAAAAGGAACAGCTCAGCTTCTTCTATGTCGCCGGACAGTACGAAATTTTAGGCATCACTTCCTACCCGCCGACGATCATGGCCGGGCATGAATCGGTAATCGAGGCTGAATTACTGTACCCGGCCGGGTCGAATCCCTATATTCGCTGGAGCCAGGACGGCACAATCCTGGCGGCCGGAGCGCTAAGCGAGGGGTTTCAAAGCATCACCTGGCCGGCATCGGAAAAAGAGGGAGTATACTCTATTCGCGTAGAGATGTTTCCTGTGCCGCCACCGGCAGGCAGGGATTTCTCCTTCTCCTCTTCCTTATCCCTTACAGCCAGGCTGTACGTGTCGACGGAGAGCATACTAACGGGAAACGAACTGGTGCCCGAAGACTCCTACTACAGCCTTTTCCATCTCAATGGATCTCTAGCCAACACCGGCGTGCTTGGGAAGGAAACGGCCCAGAAGGAGGCTCGGCTGATCGGAGACGCCGGCCTGGGCACCGAGGGCGGGATTATAGGTTATAAACTTGAATCCGGCGGAGGCATCGTCTACCCGCTCAACGTCCTACCGATTCTTAACGGCAAGCTTCCACCCTGCACCGTGACCTTTCGGCTCATCCCCGCCGGGGAAAGCGAAGGGCAGGACCTGCTGTCGATCTCAGACCAGGCTGGGGAGTTCCGATTTCGGATTTTCTTCGATAAAGACGGACAGATCACAGCCACCCTGGGCTACAGAGGAATACTCCTGAAGGTACCCTCGAACATCTACGGGCTGGAGGAGAAGCTGCACTATCGGCTTGACCTGTCATTGGTCCCGTTCGAAAGTGGGCTGCAGGCGCTGTGGTTTCTGGACGGCGAGCAAACCGCTTCAGTTACAGAAGCCCCGCTTCCTTCGGATCTACCCGTCGACGGAGAAACTACAATCGCCGGACAGAACGGGTTTGAGGGGATCATCACCGAGTTTGGGGTGTACTTCCGGGACGAGTTCAACCGCCCCTCCGTTGACCCTGGTATCTACAGGGAAGCCATGATGAGGAAGTACGGGCGGCTCCTCGTACTGGCCGAAGGTTTTGAAGGTTTGTATCTTCCCGATCCGGACAGCTGGCGGCTGGAGCCGGCGGATGAAGCCCACCTTCGTGGCGGCCGTTTGATCCTGACGGACTCCTCGAGTCTGACTCTGCCGTATTTCGAACTCGGGCAAAAGGACACCGCTTTCACCGTCGAGTTCTTCGGTGAGATTCCACCGGGAAGCACCGTAGCTTTGCAATGGGAAGGAGCCGAGGAGCCGTTTCTGGTGGTGGACCCGACCGGAGAGATCCGGTCGGCGGAGGAATCGGAAAAAGCCGAGGTCTTTTCACCGTCGGGCACGATTCTCCGGCTGACTCTGTCCTTCGAGTCTGTTACCCTGTTCACCGCAAACGATCCGATTCTCTACCCTATTGACGCCCCCGCAGATCCAAACACCTGGCTCTCCGTGATTTTACAGAGTCCTGAACCCGAGGGAGAGCTCAAAATCGATACGATTCTCATTGTTCAGGTGCCAAGTTCCTGATTTGTAATAATTCCAAGCGGGACGGTCATCTGGTTAGAGCAAACGATCGATCTCTCGTCGAATCGCCCGTATATGTTCGGGAGTCGTTCCACAGCAGCCACCCAGGATGGAAACCCCCGCCTCGACGAGTCGAGGGATCCATTTGGCCATGTGCTCCGGGCTCTGTCGAAAAACGGTGACCCCGTTCTCTATCTCGGGAAGTCCTGCATTGGGCTGGATCAGTATCGGCTTGTCGGTCAGCTGCCGGAATTCAGAAGCGATCGGCACCATCTGTTCGATTCCGTTCCCGCAATTGGATCCAAGGACATCAGCGCCGGCTTTTGAAAGCTTTTCGACTGCGGTCTGGCAGTCGACTCCCATGAAGGTTCGATACCCCTTTGGGGTGCCGGTAAAGGTCATTGTTGCCATCACCTCGACCGGGAGAGATGTTTCCTTGGCCAC
>Ga0315547_1001731_pt1 | contig 16443 bp, 14 predicted proteins | sample SalMarSW160240MG_2_FD_202542 | JGI IMG/M metagenome (GOLD analysis project Ga0315547, IMG submission 202542) | Salt marsh sediment microbial communities from the Plum Island Ecosystem LTER, Massachusetts, United States - Salt Marsh Sediment SW1601-240 ... | reverse complement strand
TGCTATGAGTTCAGCGTCAAACCAGGTATCTACACCGTAAGTGAAACACTCCAGGCAGGCTGGACTCAGTCTTATCCCGACATTCCTGGAGACGGAGACTGGGATGTGACGTTGACCTCCGGCCAGGTGGATACCGGTAACGACTTTGGTAACTATCGGAATGCCACAAAGAGTGGCTGCAAGTATGAAGACATGGACGGTGACGGTGACATCACAGAGGATACCGCTCATCCGCTGTCGGGCTGGGAAATAAAGCTCGTCGGCACCGCTGGTGATGGCACCCCTGTTGACCTGACTACCACCACCAACTCGAGTGGTTGCTATGAGTTCAGCGTCAAACCAGGTGTCTACACCGTAAGTGAAACACTCCAGGCAGGCTGGACTCAGTCTTATCCCGACATTCCTGGAGACGGAGACTGGGATGTGACGTTGACCTCCGGCCAGGTGGATACCGGTAACGACTTTGGTAACTATCGGAATGCCACAAAGAGTGGCTGCAAGTATGAAGACATGGACGGTGACGGTGACATCACAGAGGATACCGCTCATCCGCTGTCGGGCTGGGAAATAAAGCTCGTCGGCACCGCTGGTGATGGCACCCCTGTTGACCTGACTACCACCACCAACTCGAGTGGTTGCTATGAGTTCAGCGTCAAACCAGGTGTCTACACCGTAAGTGAAACACTCCAGGCAGGCTGGACTCAGTCTTATCCCGACATTCCTGGAGACGGAGACTGGGATGTGACGTTGACCTCCGGCCAGGTGGATACCGGCAACGACTTCGGTAACTTCGAGAACGTCGATGTGACGGCCTGCAAGGTAGAAGATGCTGATGGTGACCTGGCAACCACTGGTGACCAGACGCCATTAGTAGGCTGGCCTGTTTACCTGACAATCAACGGAGCGGTAGTAGATAAGCAGTATACAGGCGAGAATGGTTGCTATACATGGACTGACCTCGGACCGCTACCTTCTGGAAGCTACTACGATGTCGAAGAGCATGAGACAGATTTCCCTGCTGGGTGGCATAATCTGACTGCTCTATCTCACGACTTCGAGTCTCCACCACAGTCAGGTGCTTCTTACAATTTCACCTTCATCAATACTCACGTCTCTCTGTCCTGCGGTACCGCTGTTGCTGCTCAGGGTCCAGTAGATCCCGGCCAATACCTTTTCCTCGGCCGTCAGAACAACTGGTTCACCTACATTAAATACCTCAAGAACAGTGGTAATGAAACGTCGCCCTACGAGTATCCCATCTTCACCGGCAAAACTCATCGAGTTGGTACGCTGTACGTCTATGATGATGGTATTCACGTCTTCGTGATGTATTCCGGAGACGGAGGTGATGGGGTGGGCATTACTTCCTATCATCTGGAGGTTGTGGACGAGTTTACCGATTTCAACGCTATCAGGACCCGACACGGCAAGCATGGGGCCTACGCCAATCCCATACCCGGTCAGTGCGAGTACACCGACTCTTATTCGGGTATGGAGGAAGATAGTGGCTGGATAGAGGCAGAGGATGACAACATCAGTCTCTATGGAGACAATGAAATCCTCATCTTCGCCCATTCTATAATGTGTTGGCCCCAAGCTCAATAGGCCACAGACTTTCATCCTGACAGCCGTATAGTCAGGGGACCCCCTGGATAACCAATAGTCCGGGGGGTTCTCCTTTCATTAGGCTAATACAGATCTTGATCGATTGTGTCTTTCTTCCTTATGTTATACTGCTGCTAAGAGGCGCACCATCTTCAATTTCAAAGCTACTTCGTCCGATATATCTATTAGATTTTAGGTGATTTAAATCGAGGGCTTGCCAATGTTTGCTATCATGTGTAAAATCAGTCAATTATGTGTCGTAAGGTAGCTTCGGTTTGGTGTAACTTGTAAAGCGAGGATTTTGAATGACGAAAGCAGGCATCTCTTCCGTCCTGGCAGACGGAACCGTCTACAGTAAGAGAAAGAACTTCTGCCCTTTCTCCACGTCTCCTCCGGAGGCTTATATCCCTATCTTGGGAGAAGAGAGAATTGAGAGACTGCAGAAGATAGCTCAGCGGGTGAAAGGCTTAAAAATGCTAACCCTGAATGCTAGCGCCCAGGGTGGTGGTGTCGCTGAGATGCTTTACAGCGCTGTCCCGTTCCTGAATATGCTGGGCATAGAAAGTGAGTGGAAGATAATCCGTGGTTCCAGGGAGTACTTCGAGTGCACGAAGGAGCTACACAATTTACTACAGGGCAAGATAGGCTCCTTCAGTCCAGCGTGTCGGCAGCATTACTTTGATACCCTCGAGGAGTGTGCCAATCAGAATCTTATTGATTACGAACCTGACGTGATAGACGTGCATGACCCCCAGCCACTGGGATTGAATTGCTATCTCAGCAGACCGGGGGAAACCTGGCTGTGGAGATGCCACATAGATATTGATGAAGAGACTATAGAAAGCAACCCTGGCTTGTGGAATTTCCTAACTGATTGGGCTGAGCATTATGATGCCGCCATATTTTCGGCGGCTCACTATATTCTCTCACGGTGGCCGCTGCCCAAGTTCATAATCCCTCCCTTCATTGACCCTCTTTCTGAGAAGAATAGGGAATTGAGCCAAAGGGAGATAGACAAGGTTCTCACTAAATACCACATAGACCCCAAAGTCCCAATCATTGCTCAGATTGGTAGATTTGACCCCTGGAAGGGAATAGACAGGACTATTGCCACCTACCGCCGGGCGAGGAAAGAAAAAGAATGCCAGCTTATAATAGCGGGTGGCTTGGCCACCGATGATCCCGAAGGAGAGAGGATTCTGGCTCAAATTTATGAGGACACAAAAAACGATGAGGACATCCACGTGCTAAATCTGTCGCTGGACGACCGTCTGGAGAATCACAGGGAGGTTAATGCGCTCCAGCGGGCTGCTAGAGTGATAATGCAGCCATCTACCAAAGAGGGCTTCGGGTTGGTGATTACTGAGGCATTGTGGAAGGGCAAACCGGTGATAGGCGCTGACGTGGGAGCAATACCCTTTCAGATTCGGGATGGCGATACCGGATACTTTTACCAGACACCACGCAAGACGGCAAAAAAGGTAATCTATTTACTGGAGAAACCCAAGGCTGCTGAGGCGATGGGCAAAAGGGGCAGAGAGTATGTGAAGCAGCGCTTCCTCCTTCCTGATCGGATTGCCGATTATCTCATGGCCATAAACATGGTTATAAATGGGGCTGTCAATAGGGAAGTCTGTACTGAATGTATAATCAGCTTTCGTCCCTGGTTTAAGTTGAGCAAGCGGAGGAAAGCCCAATTTTTGTAGTTGCCTGATTCATCAAGCAAAATCCTACATTTTGGTCCTGGCTTTCACCGCCCTCCTACCAATTTTCTTAACAGAGAAGTCGCTTTGCTTGGGGAACTAAGGCTGAATCTAGCTGCCGAATTACCAAACCCCACCTTTATAGACCACGCTGTAGAAGGGAGAGCCTTGAAAGTATCCTCATCGGTCCAATCATCGCCTATCGCCAGTATAAAGTCCCATTTCTCTCTCGAAGTCCATCTCAAAGCCGCGCGCCCCTTGTTTATGTCGGTGTTTTTCAGTTCCACTACCTTACTTCCTTCCAACACCTGAAGGTTTAAATTGGCAGTTATATCTGAGAGATTGTTCATCAGCTCCCGGGCTCGAAGCTCACCTAGCCTGGGGTTAGATTTTCTGTAATGCCAGACAAGGGAGAACTCTTTTTCTTCAATGAAGGAGCCCGGGGTTCTATCCACCCATGACTCAAGTATCGGATGCACCTCTTCCTTCCACTCACTTGTCAGGGTCTCTATCGTCTCCCATTCTCCACCCTTTTCTTTAATCCACACACCATGTTCAGCCACCAATCCCACATTGAGACCGCCGAACCACCCCTCTAGGGTATCTTTATCGCGTCCGCTTATGAGCACTACTTCGGTTCGAGGATTCTTCGCAAGCTTTTCAAGCAATCTCAGGAGATTGGCTCCGGGCATTGCTTCTGCTGGTTTGGGTGCAAAAGGGACGAGTGTGCCATCATAATCCAATAGGAGTAATGCTTTACCGCTCTCTTGGAAATCGCTGGCTAATTTCCTCTGCATTTCAGAGGTCAATGACTTTTCTTCCATCTCTTGTTGAAGTTTCTTGGTGTAAAGCAGTTTATCCATAAATTCATTTGCCCATTGCACCACGTCGTAACGACGCAGGCGTTTCTGCATTATGCGGTTGCGCTCTATTTGCTCTTGTTCGGGCATTTCCAGGGCTTTTGCCAATGCCTGGGCAATCTCTTCCTGGTTATTGGCATTTATTATAATCGCCTCCCCCAGCTCTTGAGCAGCTCCGGCAGTCTCACTAAGTATTAAAACCCCTTTCCCGTCCGTCTTGGTTGTCGTGTATTCTTTGGCTACAAGATTCATCCCGTCTCTGAGAGGGGTAACAAGGGCAACATCAGCCAGACTGTAAAGGGCGGCGAGGGAGTGGAAGGGTAAAGAGCGGTATAGATACCAGACTGGCATCCAGCCTATAGTCCCATGTTTTCCGTTGATTTCGCCCACAAGTCCATCTACCTGGTTCTTCAACTGTATATAATGTTCCATTCTTGTGCGTGAGGGGACTACCAGCAAAACAAGAATCACTTTCCTCTTGAACTTTGGGTTCCTGTCCAGAAACAAACTGAAAGCCTCCAATCGCTGGGGGATGCCTTTGGTGTAATCCAGACGGTCCACTGAAAGAATTACCCGGCAATCTCCTAGTTTTTTGTGAACCCTTTTTCTCTCTGCTTGCGCTTTTTGGTCCTGGGCAACGCTGGAGAATTGTTCATAGTTTATTCCCATGGGAAATGCATCTGCCCTCACTACCCGATCGGCTACAGTGGTCTGCCCCATAGCCACTTCATAACCCAATAGACGATGCACGCTGTCCAGGAAGTGCCCGGTGTAGTCATAGGTGTGAAAACCTGCGAGGTCTGCGCCTAAAAGTCCTTCCAGAATTTGTTTACGCCATGGTAACAAGCGAAATATTTCAAAAGACGGAAAGGGGATGTGGAGGAAGAAACCCATTGTTGCCTTTGGCAACCTTTCTCTTAAGAGCTTGGGGAGGAGCATTAAGTGATAATCGTGTATCCAGATAATATCATTAGGCTTGGCAATTCCAGCGACTACGTTGGCGAAAGCTGTGTTGACTCGTTCATAAGCCTGCCAGAAATCTTCGCTATATTCCGCGTAGAGGGGGAAGTAGTGGAAAAGGGGCCAGATAGTTCTGTTACAGAACCCCTGGTAGTAGGCTTCGACATCGTGCTGTGAGAGAGAAACCGGGTGGCAGTTTTCAGACAGTAATCTCGCCATGATATCTTTTTCCCTTTTTATTTGTTTCCGGCCTATCCCCGCCCATCCTATCCAGACGCTGTGACAGGATTTGTACCATGACCTTAGACCTGTAGCCAGGCCGCCAACACTGGGCTCAATGTGCAAATCGCCTTTCCTCTCCTGAATAGTGAGAGGCAGCCTATTTGAAACAATCAACAACCTCTGCATGATTTTCTACTCCAATTCCACTTTGCAATCATCACCTATGAACAGCCTTATCTTCTTCGGGCTTTTCCCTTGTCCAGCTAATATCGTATTTCTACCAATGACACTTTCAGCCAGGTGCTTGATTTTCAAAATTTGGCAATTCTCCAGTATTACCGAATGCTCTAGGGATGAATCCTCGACCACCGTCCCGGCCCCGATGTTGGTGAAAGGTTTGATAAGGGAATTTTTTATCCGACAATTTGCCGCGATAAATACCGGACCTTGCACACGGCTGCTTTCTAATTTTGTTCCCTCCCCGATTTGGACTCTGCCGACGATGCGGCTTTGCGAATCCACTTCCCCTTTAATGTCCCGCTTCAAGAAGGCATCAAGAACAACACGATTAGCCTCGATGAGCCCATCATTGCTGCCGATGTCAAGCCACCAACCCCGGAGAAGGTGGCTTCTAATCTTCTTTCCCATCTCCAGAAGCTTCTGGATGGCGTCGGTTATCTCCAGCTCCCCCCGCCAGGAAGGCTTTGTCTGAGCTATAGCTTTGTGAATCTCAGCGGTGAAAAGGTAAACTCCGATTATGGCCAGGTTGCTCTTGGGTTTCTTGGGCTTTTCTACCAGATTTACCACTCTTCCTGAAGAGTCGAGCTCAGCTACGCCAAAAGCCCTGGGGTCGGGCACTTCCTTGAGGAGAATGCTGGCATCGGAGTTGGAAGCGCGGAACTCGTCCAGGAAATCTTTGACGCCTTCCTGGATGAGGTTGTCGCCCAGGAGCATGAGAAAAGGTGAATCGCCGAGGAAGCCCTGGGCTACCTTGACAGCGTGCGCCAGCCCCAGGGGTTCAGGCTGGACGATGAATGTAATCTTCCCTCCCCACTCTGAGCCAGTACCGGTGGCTTCCTCTATGTAAGATCCGGAGTCTGGAGATACAACGATGCCGATATCTTTGATGCCAGTTTCTTTTATATAGTCCAGTACATGGAATAGAATCGGCTTATTGCCCACCGGCAGGAGGTGCTTCGGGACGGTGTTAGTTAGCGGCTTAAGTCTTGTGCCTTTGCCGGCAGCCAGAACTAAAGCTTTCACCCAGCCACCCCGCTGCTGTGCCTGTTGGCTTGCCCGCACATTTTCCCGACCAACTATGCCCTTTCAGCTCTAAATTAATCACTCGAGATATTGGAACGTGTGAGGTACTGCTTTATAAAGTTTATCGCATCTATAGAGGTTGGGTCAACCTCGTTTAGCATTGCCAGATAGAAACTGGAATAATCGCCCAGGAGAACCAAGCTTATCACCTGAGCTAAGGCGCTTTCCCCTCTGCCCTCCGCAAATTCATAAGCGATTCCCGCCTTGACCAGCAATTTAGCGGTAGCCTCGTAGCGAAGCAAGCTCCGGGGACGGAGCGAAGGTGAGCGTAGCAAAAGCACGAATATCCTTTCCTTCGCCTCGGGCGGTAATTCGTAGCCAGCTACGGCATTATGGTTGAGTTCGGGGAAACTCTCGAAGAAGGCCCAGGCCTTGCTGTTCTCGTTAAATTGCGTCTTCCAGCGCCGGGCTACTTCTGAGAGCATCTCTGCTCCATAAACGACTGCTAGATGCCCCCACAGCTTGGCTGCCAGTTGCTTTGCGGGATTGGAAGCAAGGGGCCTGGTTTCAATGAAGTCTGTTGACAGTTTGTTTAGAATGTCCACCGCCTCTTGCAAATCTGCCGACTTATCTCTAAGCAAACCGAGCTTCTGAAAAATGCCTACCAGAGGTACAAAACTGTGGGGGAAGGCAGCCCTGGGAGGCGCCTGGTAGTCCACCACGAAAACAGGAATGCCTTCATTTTCAGCTAAATGCTTAAGTTTGCCGCCTGAGGTGATGACCAGCTTTCTGGCTGGGGTCCTTAGCGATTCGGTGAACGCAGAGAGGGTTTCTTCGGTGTTCCCGGAATAGCTTGAGGCGATGACCAGGGTACTTGCGTCAACAAATGCCGGCAGTCCATAATCCCTATGTACCCAAACAGGCACTTTGCTTTCAGTCAGAGCAAGCCGACGCACGATATCGCCGCCGATGGCAGAGCCACCCATCCCCACGATAACGACATTAGATATTTTGGTATATTCGTGGGGTAGCTCAAACTTCAGCACCTTTTCCCAGGCCTTCTGGCATTGCTCAGGAAACCCGTGCAGGTGATTCAGCATTCCTGACTTGTCGAACTCCCGGTAAACTGAGGCATTATCTAAATCAACCATGGTTAACCCTCGATATCTTGCTACCTGTACCCTAATCGGCTGAGCTATGGTTCTCGTTTAAAAGAATACTCCAATTAAGTGATTCAGGCAAGCCGCTAAGCTGTGCCACGGTTGCTTTGGCGAGTTCCTTCGCTTGCGCTCGGACGCCTCGCAATGACCCGCGGTAACTATTAAACGGTCTCTTAATATTGTCATTGACATTTGGATAAACTAACGTTAACCTTATTAAAACAAACAAAAGTTCCTTTAGTGTGAGATGGCCGTGGCTGGAGACAAGAAAAGAGTGCTTATCCTGGGCGCAGGTGCGGCGGGGATTGGCGCTGCACTGGAGTTGAAGAAAGCCTCCGCTGGTGCACCGGAGCTGGAGGTAACACTGGTGGACCAGCGGAATTATCATCATCCCCTGCCCTTTATATGGCATGTAATGAGCGGGAGCGTTGAGCCCAGTCATATCTCTTTCCCCTTGCATGCCCTGCTGAGACGAAGGGGTGCTGAGGGACCGGTTAAGTTCAGGCAGAGCCGGGTACAGGGCATAGATGTGGAGAAGAAGGTAGTCAGCACCGATGCTGGAAAGCTGAAGTGGGACTATCTGGTGGTAGCCCTGGGCAGCACTACCAATTTCTTTGGGATGGCCGATGTCGAGGAAAATTCGCTAATCTTGAAATCTCTGGGAGATGCTGTCAGCATCCACAATCACATTTTGGACAACTACGAGGCGGCATTGCTGGAAGGAGATGAACAACGCCGGCGTGAGTTACTCACTTTTGTGGTGGTGGGAGGTGGACCCTCCGGTATAGAACTGGCGGCGGCTATTCAGGACTTCGTGCGCAAGGCGCTGGTACGGGATTATCCTTCCCTGATGTCCCAGACCAGGGTGCTCCTGGTCGAGGCACAAGATGCTCTCTTATCTGGCATGAAGGCTAAAATGTCGGGACTGGCTATCAGCCGGCTGCGCTCTCGAGGAATTGAGGTTTTATTGAAAACTCGTATTACCAAGGTCTTGTCAGGTGGTATCCAGACTGCTGACGGGCAGAATATACCGACTCGCACTGTTATTTGGGTTGCGGGGGTGAAGCCGGTGGCTGTTGTGGAATCGCTGCCTTTCGAGAAGGCGAAGGGTGGGCGCATCGTGGTGAATCAGTATCTGGAAGTCCCGGGGTCACCCGGGGTCTACGTACTCGGGGATTGCGCTTATTCATTACAGGAGAATGGCTCGGTACCCTATCCCCCGACCCAGCAAGTGGCTGGGCGACAGGGCCCGGCCTGTGCCAGGAATATCGTCCGCGCCATGCGAGGTGAGTACCAGCTTCCCTTCCGTTACAAGTTTAAGGGGCAGGTAATATATATGGGCAGGAATCTGGTGGTGGCTCAGTTGGGGAATCGTGTCTTCGATGGTTTCGCTGCCGCGCTGCTGCGGCGAGTCTATTATCTATGGATATTTATCTCATATCTTGGGCTGCCGACGGGATTCAGGAGAAAGCTGGGTGCCGTTTGTGGTTGGATACCTGCCTACTTCTACCATCGCAATACGGCTCACCTGGAGTGAGCGGCGGACGCGGTCAAGGAAGGTTACAACCCTTCACTCCCGGTAAATCTTAGCCACAGCCTTTCACCATCGGTAATGAATTCGACGGTGCCATCCTCATCCGTGCGATAAACATTGTCCTCACCCAGCCTGTCAATCAGCCTCTCCACCACCTCAGGGCTGGGATGGCCAAAGGTGTTATCCGCCCCCACCGAAATTACAGCCACCTCAGGGTCAACCGCGGCCAGAAACTGCGGAGAAGTGGAGGTCTCGCTGCCATGATGGGCTACCTTAAGCACGGTGCTTTTCAAATTGGCTCGTTGCCCGATAAGCTCGAATTCAGCCTCATCCCGTATGTCAGCAGTAAACAGAAAACTAACTTGGCTCCAACTTAGCCTCAGCACCACTCCGTTGTTATCCACATCGGAGCTCGTCCCCGCATATAGCGTTGCTGGCGGATTTAGCACCTCCATCTTGATTCCGCTGCCCAAATCAATCTCCTGTCCGGCCCGAGCTATGTTATATTCGATTCCTTTGTCTTCAACAAGATTACACCATTCTTGATAGATAGCTGAATCATAGGGTACCCCAGGCTCAAGCACTTGCTTCACTTTGTACCTCAGAAGGACCTCTACCAGGCCTGTAACATGGTCGGCGTGAGGCTGAGTGCAGACCACGAGGTCTATCGTCCTATCCCAGAAGGGGAGCTTCTTGCTCAACTCCAAATTGATTTTCTGGGGGTCAGGACCGCCATCAATGAGTATGTCCTGGCCACCGGGCGTCTGAATCAGGATAGCATCTCCCTGTCCCACATCAAGAAAGCTTATATGAAGCTTGTCATCAGGCGTGGTCAGAGCCACAGACCACACCAGAATAGCTACTACCAAAAGGGGAAGGATAAGCCATTTCGTAGAAAAGCCGAGGCGAGGTTTAGGAATGCCTGCAACGACTTTCTTTATTCCTGAAGTCAACCTGTAGGAAAAATCAGCCAACTGTTTTCGACGGTTGAGGGATGCTATAACTCCAGCCAATATAACATAGTACCCCCAGATGTGCCAGGTGGAAACATCGGTCACCTCTAATGAAGAGTGGGGCAGGGCATCGAAGCCTTGAACTAGAAAAATAAGATAGCTGAGAAAAAGCCAGGCCAGCCAGCCGAGTATTTGAGCCACAATCGAAGCAAGAAGTCCTGCGAAGGCGACTAATGCTGCCGTGACTATGATAAAGGGCAAAGCAGGCAGGGAGAAGAAGGTTGCCGGCAAGGCAACCAGGGAGACTACACCAAAGTTATAAGCTATAAGCGGCCCGACTGCCACGATAGCTGCCAGAGTTACGGCAAAGCCGTCGGTTATCATACCACCTGCGGCCGCAATCCTTTCCCTAGCTCTAAATAAGGAAGCAACACCCTTTCTTCCCCACGTCTGGAAGTAAGGATAGAGGAGAACAAGCCCGGCCATGGCCAAAAAACTGAGTTGAAAAGAGACGCTCCACAAGACATGCGGTTGGATTCCCACCATCACCGCGGCAGCGAACGCTAGGGCAATAATGGCGCTTCGCTGTCTCCCCAGATATTCAGCTATCAAAAACAGGCTTCCCATGATTGCCGCCCGAATTATCGGTGGATGCATCCCGGCGAGCAGGGCATAGAGCCAGGTAAGCGCGAGAGTCAACCAGATATATATGGAACGCTGCCTGCCAAAGACCAGAATGCCCAAGCTGAGGAGCATGGCGATAATGATGCTTATAGGTAATGTTAAGCCTCCCGGTGCCGATTGCGGAAACACATGGTACCCCGCTACCCTTTCTTTGTTTTTTAGCGCATGGAGGGGGAGCGGTGACTAGGCTGCAAAAGAGAGCGTTTGAAGCAGCCATGGTATTGCTGTGGGTTTTGATAGCCCTCGTCATCGTTGCCAGAGTGTGCGTATGAAAGGGGAGAAAGTAAGATGACGCTTGAAGCTACGGTCGGAACCATCGCTCAGTTCGCATCCTATCTCGACGAGTTGTCCCTGGAGGATATAAGCCCTCAGTACCTGCGGGAGTCAACGCAGAGGCTGCGGGCATTCATGACCTTCCTGGACGGGCAGCCGCCGTCAGTCTATATGGGGAAAAAGTTCTTAGCCCTACTTCGTGACAGCGGCTATGCTCCGGCATCGGTTGAATCCTACTACTTCGCCATCAAGCCTTTCATGAAGTATATCGGCATAGAGTTTAAAGTGTCACTTAAAAGACGGCGCCGGCTCCCGAGCTATCACTCAAGCGACCAGGTACGCTCGATGCTGGCCGTCATCGCCGGGCGCACCGATAAGTGGGCAGGAATAAAGCAGCGCGATACCCTCATAATCCTGATGCTTGCTTTCACGGGGTTGAGGAAGGCAGAGCTTTTGAAGTTACGGCCCTGTGATATAGCCAACGGGTTCATTCATGTCAGGCAAGGTAAGGGGAGCAAGGATAGAGTCATACCCCTGGCCCAGCACCTGGTCAAGCCCTTAAAGGCCTATATACGTAAGCAGGGGATCAGCTCCGCTGACAGGCTCTTCTCGATAAAGGAGAAGGAGTGCTACAACATTGTTAAGAAATACGCACTGGCTGCCGGCATCCAGGATTTGTCGCCCCATACCTTGCGTCATTTTTTTGCCACCACCCTACTAGAGCAGGGCGCCAAGCTTAAAGAAATCCAGGAGCTCCTCGGCCATGACAACATTCAGACCACTGCTATATACCTGGACGTCATTCCTCAACATCTCAAAGGTTCAATCGGCCTGCTCGACAAATGCTTAAGCACAAGCTTAAGCATTAACAATATCTCTAGAAGCATTAGTAGAAGTAGAAGTAAAAGCTTAAGCTTAAGCTTAAGCAGTAAAGGGGGATCTCTATGTGGCTCAAAATCAAAGAGGGAGAGACCGTCACTGCCACTATCGACTTCGCTTCGATCAAGAGCGTCACCAAGCACTGGACCGGGCAGCGAAGCGAATTATGCCTCGGGGAGGGCTGCCCCTATTGCTCCAGGTTCCCCAAAAGGCGGCGGTACCAGGCAAGACTTATCGTTGACAGCAGCCCCCAAAATTGGGAGTTTGGAGAGCGAGTCATGATTCAGCTAAGTGATATACCGCACGACACCAACTTTGCCCATATCAGCATCACCAGGCTGGGCGATAGCCGGAACACCGATTACCAGGTTTCGCCAAGCGAAGCGAGACTGGAAAGCGAAGAAAGGACCGCAGCCCCCCTTCTAACGGGGGAAGACCTTCGTAATAATTTTGAGAGGTGGAAACATGGCAATTTTATTGAACAGTAAGCCCAAGAGTGAGAAAGGCTACCACATCAGGAATTTTGACCCCGAGGCCCGACGCCTGGCCAGGGCTGGAGCGTCCGTGGCCGGCATCGATATCGGGACCTGGATATCCCAGGCCGTCAAGGAGAAGTTCAATCGAGACATAGCGAAAGGAGGTGATCGTCAATGAAGATCGAGATAATGATCCCCGAAATCACCGGCCTGTCAACAAGAACCAAGTTCGACGACAATGGCCAGGTGACCACTATCCAGTTCAACACCAAAATTCACCCCGCCAGCCTGGCTCGCATTCTCAACCTGCAGCGCCAGGGAGCTCCGCTGCTGGCCACAATTGCCTCACCCCAGGCAACCATGGACCTGTACATCCAGGACGAGCAAGCCACCCTCCCGGAAGACTCACAAAGTGAGGTGCAGCCATGACCGCTAAGTTAAAGATACTACGAGTAGCTTTAGAAAGTCAACGCTATGACCTTGCTGCCCATGCCATCGTGTTCGGCATGGTGAAAGCGAAGGTACAGGAGAATCAAAAGAATGGCAAAAAAGGGAGCACCCCCAGGGAATCAAAACGCCCGTAAGCACGGCTTTTATAGCCGGGCGCTGACCGAGGCGGAGCAGCTCGAGATGGAAGAAGCCGTCTACGTGGACGGCGTTGACCAGGAGATCGCGTTGCTGCGCATAAAGCTGCGGGAGCTCGTCGAGAGCCAACCCGACCGCATCGATCTCCACCTCGAGGCAGCCAACACCATCGCCCGCCTGATCAGGACCCGGTACCAGATATCCAAGGAACAAAAGAAGTCGCTGAAGGAGGCTATCGCTAAAGTCCTCACCGAGGTAGCCGTTCCTCTCGGAGTCGGAGTCGGAGTGGGAATAGCACGTAGATGAAATTAAGACCGTACCAGCAAGAGGTAGCTAAGGCAGTCCTGGCCAGCATCCAGAACAGCAAAGGCCTTACTTTGTCGGTGGAGATTGCCAGGCAGGGAGGAAAGAACGAGCTGTCGGCTCACCTGGAAGTGCTTCTCTTAACGCTTTTTATGGCCAAGGGAGGCAGCCTGGTCAAGTGCTCCCCTACCTTCAAACCGCAGACGGTCATCTCTATAGCCCGCCTTAAAGAGAGGCTGGACGAGTTCGGCTACGAGGGTATCTATCGAACGGAGATGGGGTACATCGTTTGCCTTGGAGCTGCCAGGGCGGTATTCCTCTCAGCGGAGGAACATGCCTCCGTCGTTGGCCATACCGCCGACATCCTCCTGGAAATCGACGAGTCCCAGGACGTCAACAAGGAGAAATACACCAAGGAGTTTCGCCCCATGGGGAGCTCCACCAATGTTACTACGGTCCACTACGGCACGACGTGGGACGACTCCACGCTGCTAGAAGAAATCAAGCAGGCCAACCTTGAGCTCGAGCGAAAGGACGGAATTAAACGGCATTTCCGCTACGACTGGCAGGAAGTGGCCAAACATAACCCTGACTATAAAGCTTATGTAGAGGGAGAGAGAGCCAGGCTAGGCGAGGACCATCCCCTTTTTCGCACCCAGTATTTACTCTTGCCTATTAAGGGAGGAGGAGGTTTCTTAACACGGCAGCAGATCGTAAGCATGCTCGGCGCTCATCTCAGGCTGAAAGAGCCAGAGGACAGCAAGGCCTATATCGCCGGCATTGACCTGGCCGGGGAGAGGGAGGAGACAAAAGAGGAATCCCTTATCGCCAGCCGGCAGAAGCTGGACTCGACCGTCATCACCATCGCAGAAGTTGACACCGTCCAGCGGGCCAGCTCCACCCTGGTCGAGCCGGTCCTTAAGGTTGTCGAACATTACCAGTGGACAGGGACACCGCATAGCCAGCTTTATTCCTTAATGGTAGAGACCCTCAAAAAGTGGAAATGCCAGAGAGTATTGGTTGACGCTACCGGCATCGGGCAGCCTGTGGCCAGCTTTCTGAGAAAGGAGCTCGGGTCCCGGGTAGTGCCTTTCACCTTCACCCAAAAGAGCAAGAGCGACATGGGATTTGAGCTGCTATCGTTCGTCAACAGTGGCCGGCTGAGACTCTATAAGAAGGACGGCTCGCAGGCGTACCAGGAGACCATGCTCCAGCTCGAAAGAGCCAGGTCGCAGTACCGGCCTAACCAGACCATGAATTTCTACGTCGACCCTTCAGAGGGACACGACGATTTCTTAATGAGCCTGGCCCTGGCAGCCATGGGCGCCAGGGACTTCAGCCCCAGGGCAGCAAAAGGAGGCTTGAGAGATGACTGATTTTAACCCATCTCAGTTAGCCCGTATGGATTCCACCCGTTTAGCAGCCTATCGCTCCAACCTGGACTTTTACCAGGGAAATCACTGGCCAACCACGTCACGACACCGGCAGCTCGTATTCAACTACGCTAAGGTCTCCGTTGACAAGGTCACCAGCTTCCTTATGCAGGGACTTAATTTCGCTTGCTATTCCGGGGAGGCCACCGACGAGCTTAAGGCCAGGGTCCGCAGCGCCGAGCAGCTCCTCCGCCAGGTCTATGAGCAAAACAACCTCCAGCAGCTCGATTATGAGACCGAAGTCGACGCCGCCGTCCTGGGAGACGGCTGCTATAAGGTGATATGGGATACGGACGAGAAGCGAATCCGTATCACCGCCCCCGATGTCTCCGGCATCTATGCCTGGTGGCTTGGGGATGACACCTCGCGGGTCTGGCGGGTAGCGTCGAGATATACGCTCACCCAGGACGAGATCCAGCTTCTTTATGGCCGGGCCATTGAGAAGAAGCAGGCCACCATAACCGAGCTCTGGACCGCCAGTACATTCGAACTTTTCCTGGACAGCGATCTCATGGAGTCCAAGCCCAATCCCTATGGCTTCATCCCCTTTATCATCTTCCCCAACCTCCGTGAACCCAAGAAGTTCTGGGGCAGCTCCGATATCCCGTCCCTGATCCAGCCGCAGCGGGAGCTCAACCGCGCCCTCTCCCAGCTCTCCCGCATCCTGGAGCTTTCAGGGAATCCCATCGCCGTTCTGGAGAATGTCGGCGAAGCCGAGGACATCAAGGTCCAGCCCGGGGCCCTGTGGACGATACCGGAGGATGCTAAAGCTTATCTCTTGGACTTATTGCAAGGAGGAGGCGTTAGGCTCCATGTCGATTACATCGATGTGCTCTACCGTACCCTCCACGACGTCTCGGAGATGCCCCGGGCCGCCTGGGGAGGTATCGAGAGAGACCTTTCCGGAACAGCCATGAATATCGAGCTGGGAAGCTTAGTCCAGAAAGTCACCAGGAAGCGGACTATCCGCACCAACGCCTACCACCAGCGAAACGCCATCATCCTCAAGCTGGCCGAGAAATATATGAGCGAAACCTTCGAGCAAATAAACCACCGGGTAGTCTGGGGGCCTATACTCCCCCAGGACGCCGATAGGCAGGCTCAGAACGAGCAGTTACTCGTCCAGGCCGGTGTCCATAGTAGAAGGACGGCCATGGACGAAATCGGTATCCAGGACCCCGACGAAGAATTCAACCGGTGGTTAGAGGAGAGGACAAGGATCCTGGAAATGAATCAGGAGTTCAGGGCACAGTCTACGAGAGGCGGAGCGAGAGAGAGAGCGGTTGCCTCAGAAATGGAAGTGCCTGAGTAATAACTCACAAGGAGTAATTTATGGCTTTAGAAAATGAAGAAACCAAAGAAACCCCGGAAACCCCGAAGACTCCGGAGACCCCGGAGAATTCCAACGAGGTTTCCACCCCCGAGGACATGGAGGCCATCAAGGCCCAGCTCGAGGAGGAGAAGACGGCTAAGGCCGCTGCCGAGGCCGCCCTGGCTGAGAAGGACACCCGCATCGGAGAGCTGGAGGCCTCGCTAAGCGAAGCGAAGAC
>Ga0315547_1001728_pt1 | contig 16497 bp, 9 predicted proteins | sample SalMarSW160240MG_2_FD_202542 | JGI IMG/M metagenome (GOLD analysis project Ga0315547, IMG submission 202542) | Salt marsh sediment microbial communities from the Plum Island Ecosystem LTER, Massachusetts, United States - Salt Marsh Sediment SW1601-240 ... | reverse complement strand
ACGAGGCGGTGCTGGTTAAAATTGTCAGTGCTACCGTGGTAAATGATGATGCGGGGTACGGAGAATTCATCATCAATGACGGATCAGGCGATCTAATCGTTGGTCCTAAGATATATGCTTACACATCTACACTTAATGAGACAATCGGTGTCACCGGGATCGGGCATGAAGAATATGGAGATGATAAAATTTTACCACGATCTGCGGATGATATTGTTGACCTGACTGCCCCAACCTTCACCAGCGTACCGGCTGACACCGATGTGGATGTTGCCATCGATGCATCCGTTGTAATTACATTCAATGAACCAATCCGGAACATTGATGACAGTGAAATTTCCGATGCAAACGTTGCCACGCTCATTACATTCAAGAAGACCGATGATGCAGGCGCTGATGTTGCATTTACGGCAACCATCGATGCTGAGAAGAAAGTCATAACCATCGTACCGGATGCCAGTTTTGACTACCTGCAGGTCTATTATGTCGGAATTGCTTCGGTTGAAGATGCCAGTGACAATGCCATGACAGCTTCCAGCTTAACCTTTACTGCGGTTTCTGACCAGGTCGCACCGACCATTACAACTGTCCCGGAAAATGCGGCAACGGATGTGGCAGTGGATGCAACCATTACCATTACATTTGATGAAGCAATACGGAATACCGACGACAGTGAAATTACCGATGTAAATGTTGCTGCGCTAATTACATTTAAGGAAACCGATGATGCAGGTGCCGATGTAGCATTTACCGCCACAATTGATGCGGGTAAGCTAGTGATTACGATTACACCGGATGCAGATCTTACTTACACTCAAGTGTATTATATAGCCATTGCTCCTGTAGAGGATGCCTTTGATAATGCCACAACGCTGAGTAGTTTCACCTTCACGACTGTGGATGAACCCTCTTCCATAAAAGAAGTTGAGAACGGTTCGTTCATAGACGTTTATCCCAACCCGAATAACGGCAAATTCATGCTCAGACTGGGTATTGAAGAAGGGAAACTGGTTGATGTTGAGATCATGAACATCCAGGGGCAGATCGTTTACAGGGATCGCATCCAGGTATCTTCATCCAAGGATGAACCGGTTGATATTTCCAGCATGCCTTCGGGTTTGTATTTTATCCGGGTCACCGACGGAGAACAGATGAAGTTCAAAAAGATCCTGATCAACTGATCCGGTTCACCTACCGCCGGGTCTGTTTGACTGAGATGATGCAAACTTAAGGGCTGTTTCAGAAGCATGTCTGCAAGGGCTTTTGAAACAGCCCTTTTCATTCATTGCAGGCAGTGTCAAGTATCATTTCGTGTGTTGCCTGACATATAATCTTTCTGTAAAGATTCCTATCTTGTCATCAAAATAAACTTAAAAAAAGAATCGCTATGAAAATTTATTCACACAGCCGGAGGGTTGCAATATACAGCATCCTCCTGGCAATGTTATTCTTACTTGCTTCAACAACACTTGAAGCACAACGAAAAAAAGAGGAGCCTGCTGCAAAGAGCACGCTCTCCTCATCTACTTTTTCCGGGTTAAGGTTCAGGAGCATCGGACCAGCATTCACCTCAGGCAGAATCGGTGATTTTGCCATTAACCCGGACAATCACAGTGAGTATTATGTCGCCGTTGCATCCGGGCATATCTGGAAAACGGTGAATAACGGCACAACATGGTCCCCGGTTTTTGATAATTACGGATCCTATTCCATTGGCTGTGTTGTCATTGATCCCAATAATCATTATGTGGTGTGGGCAGGGACCGGTGAAAACAACAGTCAGCGTGCTCTCGGTTATGGAGATGGTGTGTACAAATCGATCGATGGAGGAAGATCCTGGAAAAACATGGGGTTAAAAACTTCGCAGCACATTGGTGAGATCATTGTTGATCCAACCAATTCCGATATCGTCTATGTGGCTGCTGAAGGATCTGTATGGGGACCTGGAGGCGAGCGCGGTTTGTACAAAACGACCGATGGGGGAAAAACATGGGAAGCCGTGCTTACCATCAGTGAACATACCGGAGTAAGTGATATCGTCATGGACCCGAGAGACCCCAATGTTATTTATGCTGCCGCTCATCAGCGGAGACGCCATGTGTTTACAAAAATCGACGGCGGTCCTGAATCGGCCATTTACAAAACAACCGATGGGGGAAAAACATGGGAACAATTGAAATCGGGTCTCCCCGGAGGAGATATCGGAGCGATCGGACTGGCGATTTCCCCGGTTAACCCGGATTATGTCTATGCCATTATTGAGGCGGCCGGTGAGAGCGGTGGTTTCTTCCGTACCATAAATCGCGGTGCAACATGGCAGAAAATGAGTTCCCATGTAGCGGGCAGCCCACAATATTATAACGAAATTTTTTGCGATCCGAAGGATGTGGACAAGGTCTATTCCGTTGAAACGCGAACACAGGTAACAGTCGATGGTGGAAGAACCTGGAACGGAGTTGGGCTCAACAACAGACATGTGGATGATCATGCACTATGGATTGATCCGGATGATACCCGGCACTTCATGATCGGAGGAGATGGAGGTATCTATGAAACCTATGATGATGGTGAAAACTATATCTTCAAATGCAACCTGCCCGTTACCCAGTTTTACCGTGTTGCCATCGATAACGATTATCCGTTCTATAATGTTTATGGAGGGACCCAGGACAACAACAGCATGGGGGGACCATCGAGGAACACCAGTTCACTTGGAGTAGTGAATGATGACTGGTTCGTTACCAATGGTGGCGATGGATTCTGGTCACAGGTCGACCCAACTGATCCCAATATCATTTATGCAGAATCCCAGTACGGCGGATTGGTACGATATGACAAGAAGACCGGGGAAAGTATTGGCATTCAGCCCGAACCAAGAAAAGGGGAATACACCTATAAATGGAACTGGAATGCCCCCCTCATTGTCAGCCCCCATTCACACACCAGGATCTATTTTGCCGCGAACAAACTGTTCAGAAGTGACGACCGGGGAGATACCTGGAAAGTGATCAGTGATGATCTGACCCGCCAGATTGACAGGAACACGTTGCCTGTAATGGGTAAAGTCTGGAGTGTGGATGCCGTGGCAAAAAATGCCTCCACCTCCCTCTTTGGAACCATTGTTGCCCTTGATGAATCATCTGTCCAGGAGGACCTGATCTATGTCGGCACAGACGATGGACTGATACAGGTTACCGAGAATGCCGGCGAGGTATGGAGAAAAATTGCCTCCTTTCCAGGCATCCCGGAGATGACCTACATCAGTCATCTCCTGGCATCCCGCCATGATCCAAATGTTGTATATGCATCTTTCGATAACCGCAAAAGAGACGATTTCAAACCCTACCTTCTGAAGAGTACCGATAAAGGAGTGACCTGGACATCCATCTCCAATAACCTCCCGGAAAATGGCACAGTTCATTGTATTGCACAGGATAAGGAAAAGGAGAACCTGCTCTTTGCCGGCACCGAATTTGGAATCTTTGCCTCAATCGATGGTGGAAAGGAATGGGTTCAGCTAAAATCGGGATTACCCACCATACCGGTCAGGCACATTGTTACCCAGGACAGGGAAGTCGATCTGGTGATCGCTACATTCGGCAGGGGATTTTATATACTTGACGATTATACACCACTACGCAATTTCACACCCAATATCCTGAAGAAAGATGCAGCGATTTTTCCGGTTAAGGATGCCTTGATGTTTGTGCAGAAGAGAGGGGCAGACAGCCAGGGATCAACCCACTTCGCGGCTGAGAACCCGGCCTATGGCGCAACCTTTACCTGCTACCTGAAAGATGGGATATCTACCCTGAAGCAGGAACGGGAAAGGAAAGAAAGGGAGCTTATCAAAGCGGGGAAACCGGTTCCCTATCCCAGCTGGGAAGAACTGAGGGCTGAAGACAACGAGGAACCTTCCTACCTGATAGTTACCATTAAAGATATGGAGGGCAACGTGGTTAACCGGCTTACACAAAGAGCAGGAAAGGGAATTAGCCGGATAACCTGGAACCTCTCCTGCCAGGTACCGCGTCCTGTTAACACCCAGGAGTTTAATCCGATGGGCAGAGGAGGCGGAAGCAGACGTTATGGCGGAGGAGGCGGAGGGGGTTTCCATGTCCTTCCCGGAACCTACCAGGTTTCACTGTCTAAAAATGTCCGCGGTGAAACCACCGAACTGGCTGGACCGGTTGAATTCAAGGTGGTTCCTCTGAACAATTCAGCCATACCGGTGTCCGATGAGAGCAGGAAAGAGATTGTTGAATTCCAGAAAAAAGCAGCTACACTTTCCGCAAAAGTTCAGGGTACACTTTTTGCTACAAACGAGTATGTAACCCGTGTGGCCAGTATCAGACAGGTACTGTTCACTACTCCTGATTCAAACCCGGAATGGATGGCCAGGGCGACTGATCTGAAAAAGGAACTGGATGCTGTGTTACTGGTCTTTAATGGTGACCGTACCATCAGTAGCCGGAATGAAAATCCACCAACCAGCCTGATGAGCCGGGTTTGGGCAATGAGTTCAAGATCGTTCAATTACCTGACACAAAACTCAATCGATGCATATGATATCATTCAGGATGAGTTTGTTGAGGTTCATGCCAGAGTGAACCAGATCCGCAATGATCTTGAAGCCCTTGAAGCCGAACTTGAAAGAGCCGGTATTGCCTGGACGCCGGGCAGATTTCCTGAATTTTAAGTGATCGTAACAGATCCTTTCTAAATAACAAACGGAGGAGAAGAAATCAAAACCAGCTGCATTCACCGGGAGAAGCAAATCCATCCGGTGAATGCAGTTTTACCTGAGTTTCAATCCTTCTTTCTGCCAATCTGAGTATACCAGAAAGAAGTGTAGCACCGTTATCACTATCAGGTATTGATTATAAATTATTGTTAAATATCATAACCTGTTTGTTTTTCCATCGAAATAATATATATTTGTTTTTTGCATATGTTATAAAACACCTCTTAATTATACCTATGAAAAAAATAGTTGTCATAATAGCCCTGTGTCTATTTATCGGCACCATCATCTCTTCATGTAACAGAGAGGTCTGTCCAGCATATAGCCAGGCTGATGTTGAGCAACCGGAAGAGATCGTTTAGTTCTGTTGCTTATACCCACTCCAATGCTGTTTCTTAAGTAAAAGCTTTTTGGTACCTTTGCTTAAGTAATGCTTTATTCTATCCATGAAAAAGACCGTATTGATTTTTGTGGGATTGCTGTTTGTTGTTCCCCGGATATCCGGGCAGGGAGAAATTGATGAGCAGCAGAGGATCTTTTACCGGAACGAACAATCGGTTGGTCTTTTCCTTAATTCCACCGGCTGGGGGCTGGGGTACCGGTATGGTAAACGGGTCAATTATCTCAACAAACGGCTGATCGAAGTAGACTTCAACAACATCAAACACCCCAAGGAATATAAAACGACGAATCCCTACTTTCCGAATACAAAAGGATTTGTTTTTGGGAAGAAGAATCTCTTTTTTAACCTGAGAGGAGGTTACGGGTTTCAACATGAAATGTTTAGAAAGATCGACCAGGGGGGTATTTCCATACGTCGCTTCATCTCCTTTGGTCCATCCTTCGGATTTTACAAACCCATCTATTACGAACGGCTTGTCCAGGTTTCACAGAACACCTATGAGATTGAGGTTGAAAAATTCAATGATAATATCCACGGACCACTGGATATCTATAGCAGGGCTTCGTTTTTTAAAGGATTTGATGAAATCAAATTTCTTCCCGGTCTTTATGGGAAAGTCGGGATAACTTTTGAATACAGTAAATACGACCGGCTTATTCATTCCATTGAATTGGGAGGCACCATCGATGCCTATCCAAAAAAAGTACCCATTATGGCTACTGAGGATAACCAGCAGATCTTTCTAGCCCTGTTTGTCAGCTATCGTTTTGGGAAGGTCGTGGACCCGAAAATGAAGAAAAGGGATAGAGAGGCTCAACCTTTTGAAGACTCATTTTAACAACCCTGCATCTTGAGTTGACAAAGTTTTTTCAGGATTTTATTTATGATTCAATTTTTTGACTATTTGAGTATTAATCTCTATTTTTATGCTACATTTTACTAACCCATAATACTTATTACCATGTCAAAGATAAAAGTTGCAATAAATGGTTTTGGTCGGATTGGTCGGACCGTTTACAAGATAGCTCTTGAAAGATCCAACCTGGAAATTATCGGGATCAACGATCTCACCGATAACAAAACGCTGGCTCACCTTCTCAAATACGATTCCACACAGGGGAGGTTTGATGGGACGGTAGGTTACGATGAATACGGAATCATAGTAAACGGGAAACCGATAAAGGTTTCAGCAGAAAAAAACCCGGCTAATATTCCCTGGGCAGAGACGCCCGACATTGTTATTGAATCCACCGGAATTTTCAGGCAAAAGGAGAGTGAAAAAGGGGGGTATGGCGATCACCTGAAAAACGGGGCTAAAAAAGTGATCCTCACCGTTCCTGCGAAGGATACCATTGACAACACCGTTGTCCTGGGGGTCAACAACGATGCATTGAAGCCTGAAGACCAGTGCATCTCCAACGCTTCCTGCACCACCAATTGCCTTGCTCCCATTGCAAAGGTACTGAACGATAACTTTGGTATAGAAAACGGTTTAATGACCACTATCCACGCCTATACAAATGATCAGAGACTGCTGGATTTCCCGCATTCCGATCTCAGAAGAGCCCGGTCTGCCGCGTTATCCCAGATACCAACAACCACCGGTGCTGCCAAAGCTGTTGGTGTGGTTATTCCTGACCTGAAAGGGAAAATGGATGGTATGGCGATTCGGATACCTACACCGACCGGCTCACTGGTTGACCTGGTAGCCAACCTGAAAGTGGAAGTTACCAAAGAGGAGGTGAATGCCGCCATGAAAAAGGCTGCTGAAGGACCAATGAAAGGTATCCTGGAATATACCGAAGACCCGATTGTTTCTGTTGATGTCGTTCATAATCCTCACTCCTCCATCTTTGACGCCCTGTCAACCATGGTCAATGGCAAAACCGTTAAAGTACTATCATGGTATGACAATGAATGGGGATATTCCTGCAGGGTGATTGACCTGATTGAAAAACTGTTTGCCTGATTCGAAGATTCCCTGTAAAGCGGGTTAAAGGACCCGGTAATAGAAAGTATACCAATAAGGCTGTATCCAAATGCATGTTTCTGATACAGCCTTTTTTATTTTAATGCATAACATGCATATTGAACGGGAGCTCGGTGGTTGATGCATAATGGGTTCCCAACTCCATGATTCGTTCATCCTCTTCTTCATAATACCAATCGACTACACACTCATGTCCCTGGTCATGATACCGCTTCATAACCCTGAAGATTTCCAGTAAAAATTTGGATGACCCGCTGTTTACGTATTCAAGCATAACAACTACCTGGGTAAGATCGCACGGATCTTTGAAATATTCGTGGACCCATTCAAGCATTCTCAGATAGATATCATCCGGATTTTCGGGTATCGATCTTCCTCCAAGCTTGAATTCTCCGGTTGTCGGGTTAAAATTAACCTCGGGTGAGGAGAAGCTCTTCTCAATAATTAATTCCTTCATAAATAAGGTATTATCAGTTTCATTCAATAAACGAGCGTTTCATTCATAATGCAGGGCAACAATCGGATCCAACCGGGCAGCTTTCTCGGCAGGGAAATAGCCGGAGGCAAGGCCAACTAAAAAACAGACAGCAACTCCGGTAAAGATCCAAAGCCAGGGAATAAGAAACGACGAGCGCATCAACAGAGACATCAGGTTCCCGATCAATATTCCAAGAATAATACCAAATACTCCCCCTAACTGACCGATCAAAATGGCTTCAAATAAAAATTGCTGTTTGATCGTGTTTCGTTTTGCACCAATCGCTTTTCTGATCCCGATTTCCCGTGTTCGTTCCGTGACCGATACAAGCATGATATTCATCAAACCAACGGCCGCTCCAAAAAGGGTGATCACACCGATTAATGTTGCAGCCAGAGTAACGTATTTGATATTCTCGATTAAGAGATTTACCAGGTTATCGCTCTTGGTAATGTTGAAATCGGATTCATCCCTTGCGCTTAACCCCCTGACGATCCTGAATAATCCTTCTGCCTCACTTACCAGAATATCGAGAAGCCTTGGATCATCAGGCATGACATTGATCTGATGCGACATGCTCGGCCGTGAGAAATATTGCCTGACATTGGACACAGGTATGATGCAGATGTTATCATTACTCATAAAACTTGCACCCTGAGCTTCCAGGACACCAATGATTTTGTATTTCCCGCTTCCAATGGCAACGACTTTATTCAGTGGATCAATCCCCTCTTCGAAAATTGAGGAGACAATTTCTGAGCCAATGATTACAAAATTACGATTCATCTCATTATCCTGGGCGGTAAAATTTCTCCCGATATCCAGATTCAGGCCGGAGACATTTAAATAATTCTCATCACCCCCTATTACCCTGATATTGGGATGGGTTTTTTCTGACTTGTATTTAACGGTGGCTATTCCGGTCGCAGTTACTGTAATCGAAACTTTCCCCGGATAGTTAAAGATCTCCTTAAATTCAGAAGCTTCCCGATAGGATATGTAGGGATGATTTTTTGTCCGTTGATGAGAATCCCCGATCTGAATATGCATGCCCCTGGATTCAATAACAAATGAATTGGCTCCCATCCTTGTAAACTGATCGGTGATTGAATGTTTAATCGCATCAATCGCTGTCAGGATGCCAACCAGCGCCATGATCCCAAAGGCAATGATACAGATGGTAAGGACAGCTCTGACCTTACTTGCTTTAATGGACGAAAATGATATTCGAAAATTGTCTTCTACTAAACTTAATTTCATGGCATATATTTAACCAGGCTACGATCAGGTACGATCTGCTTTCTACCCTTTCCCTGCACTGTAAATGACTCCATAAAAGTAAGAAATTTTCCTGACACATCAGGTTTTACCTTTAACCCGAATTATTCATGCATTCAGCATGAATAATGACGATACATAATTGAAATCTATTGATTATTAATTATATATGTCAGGATTAACCCTGATAAAAGTCAAATTCAATACCCTCAAGTTTGTGTATGAAATTTTCATCAGTTTTGAAGATAACTGTTGAGTGAAACAGTTGATATCCTTGAATTTGACTTTTCGTCAGCCATAAATGGCGAAAAATTCAAAGAATTTTTCGGGTTAAATCTCTATTGTCCGACTAACTAGCCCGCCGTTTGGTGGAATCGATATACGGACTGGTACAGTAGCCTTTTTTTTATTAATATTGCAGATATTCTAATAACTCAAAAAATATTCAACGATGGCATTCGATATTGATATGATCCGATCCGTGTATGCAAGATTCCCTGAACAGGTTGACACCATGCGGAAACGATTAGGAAGACCCCTGACACTCACAGAAAAGATACTCTGTTCCCACCTGAATGCAGGCAAACCGGACCAACCGTATACCAGGGGAAAGGATTACGTTGATTTCCGGCCCGATCGGGTCGCCATGCAGGATGCAACGGCACAGATGGCGCTGCTGCAGTTCATGCAAGCCGGGAAGGACAAGGTAGCTGTTCCTTCAACGGTCCATTGCGATCATCTGATCCAGGCTAAGCTGGGGGCATTGAAGGATCTTCAGGAAGCTCAAACAACCAATAAGGAAGTGTACGATTTTCTTGCATCCGTATCAAACAAATATGGTATCGGATTCTGGAAACCGGGAGCAGGGATTATCCACCAGGTAATCCTTGAAAATTATGCTTTCCCGGGTGGAATGATGATCGGTACAGATTCCCATACCCCGAACGCCGGTGGCCTTGGAATGATCGCCATTGGAGTCGGAGGTGCCGATGCTGTGGATGTCATGGCCGATATGCCATGGGAATTGAAATTTCCAAAGATAATCGGGGTCAAACTTACCGGGAAACTTAGCGGGTGGACATCAGCCAAAGATGTTATCCTGAAAGTTGCCGGTATACTTACCGTAAAAGGTGGAACCGGTTCAATTCTCGAATATTTCGGGGATGGAGCCCTGAACATTTCGTGTACAGGAAAAGGAACCATCTGTAATATGGGAGCTGAAATCGGAGCTACGACCTCCCTGTTTGGCTTCGATAAGAAAATGGAAGAGTTCCTTCGTGGAACCGGAAGAGACGATGTGGCCGATGAAGCCCTGAAGGTTGCCGGTTACCTTACAGCAGACCCGGAAGTGTATCAAAACCCTGAACCCTATTTTGATGAACTGATTGAAATCAACCTGTCAGAACTTGAACCACACATCAATGGACCCTTTACACCCGACAAAGCATGGCCACTTTCCCGGTTTGCCGATGCTATCCGGGAAAATGACTACCCGCAAAAACTGGAAGTTGGCTTGATCGGCTCATGTACAAACTCATCCTATGAGGATATCAGCAGGGCGGCCTCCGTTGCCAAACAGGCAGTAGAAAAAAAATTGAAAGCAAAAGCCGAATATACCGTTACCCCCGGATCCGAAATGGTACGATATACCATCGAGCGGGATGGACTGCTGAAAACCTTCCAGGATATCGGAGGTGTCGTCCTGGCAAATGCCTGCGGCCCCTGTATCGGACAATGGGCAAGACACGAAGCCAATAAAGAACGGAGAAACTCGATCATTACCTCCTTTAACCGGAATTTTGCAAAACGGAACGATGGCAATCCCAATACTCATGCATTTGTCGCCTCACCTGAAATCGTTACGGCCTTTGCAATAGCAGGTGACCTGACCTTTAATCCCCTTACCGATACACTCATCAACGAAGAGGGAAAAGAGGTAAAACTGGATGAACCGAAAGGACTGGAATTCCCGGTGAAAGGATTCGATGTGGAAGACAACGGATACCTGGCTCCTGTAGAGGATGGCAGTTCAGTTGAAGTGAATGTGAATCCCGAATCACAACGGCTCCAGCTGTTGAAACCATTTACGGAATGGAACGGAGAAGACCTGAAAGGACTGAAAGTGCTGCTGAAAGCAAAAGGGAAATGTACCACCGACCACATCTCAATGGCAGGCCCCTGGCTGCGGTACCGCGGACACCTGGATAACATTTCAAAAAACATGCTGATCGGGGCTGTGAATTTCTTCAACGAGAAAACAAACCTGGTGAAGAACCAGCTGACCGGCGAATACAGTCCAGTACCCGACACAGCAATGCATTATAAAGAGCATGGCATCGGATCCGTTGTGGTTGGCGATGAGAACTATGGGGAAGGCTCTTCACGCGAACATGCCGCCATGGAACCCCGTAACCTCGGGATCAAAGCCATCCTGGTACGATCATTCGCCCGGATCCATGAAACAAACCTCAAAAAACAGGGTATGCTGGCACTGACCTTTGCCAACGGGGAGGACTATGATAAGATCAGGGAGGATGACACGCTGGATATCGTCGGCTTAACCCGCTTCACACCGGGAGAGAACCTGACCGTGATTGCTCACCATACTGACGGAACCAGCAATGAAATTCCGGTCAACCATTCCTATAACAAAAACCAGATCGAATGGTTTAAAGCCGGATCCGCCCTTAACCTCATCCGGAAACAAAACCGGTAGCCTTCGTCAGACAACTAACGTTCGTCTGACGAGTAAAAAAAAACTAGCATGGACTTCTGCAGAGTTAACATTCGTCAGACGACTAACGCTCGTCTGACGAATTAAAAAGAATTAGTATGGACTTCTACCCTGGCAGAATATACCATATCTACAATCGAGGTAACAATAACCAAAAAATATTCTTTCAAGAGAAGAATTACTTGTATTTCTTACGCAAGATCAAAAACAGCTTAACCAAATATTGCGATATTCTGGCTTACTGCCTCATGCCAAATCATTTTCACTTAATGATACAGGTAAAAGATGATTACTTGTCAGACGAACTGAAGTCGTCTGACAAGGGATTTCGTGATATTGAACCGCTTAACCGCAATATTGCTACTTTTTTGAGTTCCTACACCAAAGCAATCAATAACCAGGAAGGGAAAACCGGTTCCCTATTTCAACAAAGAACAAAAGCAAAATGTCTAACTGATAGCTATTACATTCATTATCCATTCTATTGTTTTCATTACATCCATCAAAATCCGATCAAAGCCCGGCTTGTTAAAAAAATGGAAGATTGGAAATTTTCTTCCTTTAACGAATACCTGGGTAAATCCAAAATTGATTTATGTTCTATTGCAAAAGCCTTTGAGATAATCGATATACCTGAGAACATGGATGATTTTTATGCACTCTCCTATAAGGAAATTCCTGAAAACATGCTTAAAAAGCTTCAATAACCTTATTACTTGTCAGACGAACGGCAGTCGTCTGACAAGCCGTCTCATTCGTCTGACGATTCCAGCCCGCCCTGTGAAATAGCAGCTGAGCCACTTGGGTAACGATTATTTCACAGGGCAAGTCTGACGAATAAAAAAGATCTCCATTCACCGGGTGATTCGGAATCACCCGGTGAATAAATTAACCTCTTAAATATGACAGGTCTTCAAATCTCTGTCAGGGTTTTTTAACTAATAATTTAGTTGTAAAACTAAATATTTAGTTTTATATTTGTTTTGTAACGGAATGAAATTTGTGATTAATCAAATACTCATGCTTGAACTTACAAAAGCCGAAGAACAGATTATGCAGGTCCTGTGGGCCCTGGAGAAAGCATTTGTCAAAGACATCATTGAAAAATTGCCCGATCCGAAACCTGCCTATAACACGGTTTCAACGATCGTCCGGATCCTGGAAAAAAAGGAATTTGTATCATACAAGGCATACGGGAAAACACACGAGTATTTTCCGATGGTCAGCAAGGAGGAGTACACAAAGGCTCATCTGGACAATTTTATCAAGAATTATTTTTCCAATTCTTTTGAAAAGATGGTCTCCTTTTTTGCCCGGGAGAAAAATCTCTCGGTTCATGAGATGGAGGATATCCTGAAAATAATGGAAGAGGAGATTGAAAAACAAAATAAAGCGTAAGGATGAATGATCTCTGGAAGTACCTGATTGAATCGGCTGTAAGCCTTTGCCTATTCTATGGGATATATTGGATATTCCTGAGAAGAGATACCTTCTTTGCCAGGAACCGGTTATACCTGGCGTTGACCATTTTCCTGTCGATGATTATTCCTTTACTGTCAGTTTCTATCCGTCAACCTGCCCCCATTTACACCATTGAAGCAATGCTTGATGAAGCAGTCATAGCCCCTGCCTCCTCCTTCAACGTCCCAACAGGAGATTCACCCCGAAACCTGTTCACATGGTTTTACCTGGCTGGTGCCGTATTCTTTTTGTTGAAATTTCTTGTCAACACCGGGCAGATAGTATGGCTGATTAAGAGATACGGGATCACGAAGGAGAATGGACTACGAATCGTTTACATGGACAGGAACCTTTCTCCTTTTTCATTTTACAACATCATTTTTCTGAACAGATCCCTGACCGGAAATGATTACATGGAAAAGATCATTGCCCATGAGATGAATCACATCCGGAACATGCACACCCTTGACCTGGTCGTTTTCGAATTGCTGACCATCATCCAGTGGTTCAATCCGGTTGCCTGGCTTTACAAATGGTCATTGAAGGAAGTTCATGAATATCAGGCCGATGAATCGGTTATTCGGGGAGGTCACAATGCCCTTAATTACCAGGAGTTGGTCCTCAGCCAGGTTTTCGGGAACCAGTTTTTCAGGGTAGCCCACAACCTGAACAGATCACTCATTAAGAAACGAATAGTCATGATGACAAAATTTAAATCGTCAAAGGTTGCCCGGTACAAGATTTTTGTTGCTATACCGGCAGTACTACTTATCATTGCCCTGTTCTCATTTTCCGGTAACTCCCCGGATCATTCGGGCAAGAATACCCCTTCTTTCTCCACGGACATATCAATTCCTGTGCAACAGGATACCACCATTTATACCATAGTCGATACCATGCCAAAATTCCAGGGTGGTAATATGGAAAAATTCAGGAGATATCTTGCTCTGAATCTCAGGTATCCTGAGGAAGCCCGGGAGAAAAACATTACCGGTACTGTTTTCATACAATTTGTTGTCACTGAAACAGGGAAAGTTGATAAGGTTCAGGTCATTCGTGAGGTGGATCCTCTGCTGGACAAAGAAGCAGTCAGAGTGGTAGCCAATAGTCCGGCCTGGACTCCCGGCAAACATGAAGGAAAACGTGTGAAGGTAAGATATACCTTCCCAATCGTATTCACTCTTCCGGATGAAAGAAAGGAGCCTGCTCGGCAGGATTTCATAGATCCCGAAATCCAAGAACCGGTGTTCTATGTCGTGGAACAGATGCCCAGGTTCCAGGGATCGGATGACATAAATACCTTCAAGCAATATGTTAAAGAGAACCTTGTATACCCGGAGGATGCGTTGAAAAAAGGCATCAGCTGTACTGTCTACATAAGCTTTATTGTGGATAAAGAAGGAAATGTGCGGGATGTAAAGAAAGTACGCGATGTGAAGAAGGTACGGGATGTGGAGTGGGAGAAGATATTAGCTGAGTTTGAAAAAGAGGGGATGCGGGTGGTAAACTCCAGCCCGAAATGGGAACCCGGAGTGCAAAGAGGACATAAGGTCAATGTCGCTTTCAAAATGCCCATTACCTTTATCCTTCCTGCTAACTGGGAAAAGCAACCCCTGCCTGCCGATATCAGCGGATTGGATGAACAGGTGTTTTTTGTGGTGGAAGAGATGCCAAGATTCCGGGGTGGCGAATTCTCAACATTCAGGCAATACATTGCAGAAAATGTAGTATACCCCGAAAAAGCTAAGAAAAAGAACATCTCGGGAACGGTCTATGTTCAAATGGTCGTGACCAGGGAGGGGAAAGTCGAAAACGTTAAAGTAATGCGCAGTGCAGATCCCCTGCTGGATCAGGAAGCACTCCGGGTGGTGATGAGCAGCCCGGAATGGGAACCCGGGAAACAGAGAGGACAAACCGTGAACGTTGCTTTAACTTTCCCGGTTGTTTTTACACTTTCAGGTATACCATCACCTCATGGCTCGGATGAAACAGTTATGGTCGATTCCAAATCAAAAGTAAGTGATGATGCTTTGTACCTGATAGACGGTAAGGTTGTGAGTCATGATCTTATTAAAAACCTGAACCCCGATCATATTGAAAGTGTTGAAGTCATAAAAGGAGAATCTGCAATTGAGAAGTATGGCACAAAGGGGAAAAACGGTGTCATATATGTTAAGATGAAGAGTGGGGATAATAAACCCGATGGTCTGTCATTCAGGGTAATCGGCATTCAACCGGGATCGGATATCCTCTTTTTGATTGATGGGGAAAAGGTTAAAATGGAAGAGGTCAAGTTACTGAATACATCAGATATTCAAAGCATTGAGGTTTTAAAAAACAAAGAAGCCAAGAAGGAATATGGAGATGCTGGTATAGGGGGTGTAGTTAAGATCACCATGAAATAGAACATAACCAGAGCCAATATGGAAAACATCAGCATAGCAGAAGGGAAAGGGCAATAAAAAAACAGACGATCCATCTGAATATAAATAATATTCAGAGCATTACAGGTGCAATTATACCAATCAATGGTAAGAAAAAGTAAAATCCTTCAACTGATTTTGATTACTTCTCTTTTTAGTTATCATAGTTGTGTACAAAAAAAAAATGTCACAACAATTCAAGTTGAAGTTAACAACATTGAAGCCGATACAATCAATTACTATGTAACAAAAGATGGAATTGGTGCATATCCTCTCTGGCGATGGAATTCTGTAAGCCTTGATTCCAACATGAATGCATTTATTGAGATTGAAAATCCTGGCCTGAATTCCATTTTAATAATGCCGGATTCAAGAGATTTTGGGAAATCAGCTTTTCTTCTGATACAACCTGGGGATTATTATTCTGTAATATTTGATCCTTCAGACTCAATTCAAGTGAAAATTTACGGGGACTATAGTAAAGGGCAACAGTTTTTTACTGATTTCTATAATTATTTCAATACAAGATCTGAAACAGAGAATGAATACATTGGACATTTATACTCTGATACGATCCCTGAATCAATCAGTAAAGATTTTGTAAAAAATAAGTCTCAGCATATAGAAAAAATTGAGTCAATATGCAAGAATAAGGGAATTGATAAAAGGAGATGTAATGCAATTAAAACCCATATAAATTATTCATACCTTGACAATATGCTCTCAGTGTTGTTCAGAAAATCACTGTTGAAAGAAATCGACACATTGGAGTATTACAACAACGCTATTGCTTATCCGGTTAATCTGATGCAGAACGATTTTCAAGAACTACTATCCGACCTGTTCAACGAATTCCCTAATAACCAGGAATATGTTAACCTTTATTTTAATTTGGACCAACACTTATACTATTACCTCCGGTATAAATCGTTGAATGATTCCCTTTCTATACATGACAGGACTGAGGAGCTTCAATTAGCTGAGAA
>Ga0315547_1001727_pt1 | contig 16500 bp, 12 predicted proteins | sample SalMarSW160240MG_2_FD_202542 | JGI IMG/M metagenome (GOLD analysis project Ga0315547, IMG submission 202542) | Salt marsh sediment microbial communities from the Plum Island Ecosystem LTER, Massachusetts, United States - Salt Marsh Sediment SW1601-240 ... | reverse complement strand
ATGGGTCGTTCCTACCTTCGCCATCTCATTTTGTTTGGGATCAAGGGACCTAATCTCTTTGGTGTATGCCAGCCCTACTCTCTTTAACCTGTCGAAGTCAGCAGGGTGGTTTATATCTGAGGTCATCCTGGAGAACTTGGTGACTAAAGCTCTAATATTTTTATCCCGAAAAACAGTGCCAGTACCTCCCCGACCTGCCTGTTTATAACGATAGATTTTACGAATGTTATCATACCAGGAAAAGTTGAGACACCCCATAAAGGTATGTTCTGCCCCGGAACCCGCAGACACTGTTGAAATGGCCCTAAGATTTCCCTCGCTATATCGGTCAGCAAGGGCTACGCAGAGTAGGTGTGAATCTTTTGGAAATCCTTCTGCATCCACTATCCTTACTATGCCCCTATCGCCGTCTATCATTATAATAATGTCGTTGTCAGCCTTACCCTGGATCTCCATGGCATCCCAGCCTGCAAATTTTAGATATGGGCCAAAATACCCACCCACATTGGAATCCATAACAGACTCTGTGAGCGGTGATATACTAATTACAATACTCTTGCCACTTCCTGGACAAAGGGTCGTTCCGCCTAAAGGGCCACAGGCTATACATATCTCATTTGCCGGATCGTTCCATTTGGTTTTTTCTTTAATGGCGTTCCATAACAACCATAAACCAAATCCTCGACCTCCGGTAAATATCCTTTTCATTTCATCTGTGACCGGTTTGCTCAAGATTTTATTATCAGAGATATCGATGTATAGTGTTTTATTGTTATAACCCCTTTCAATAGGACTAATAGGGTATTCAAATCTGTTTAATTCTTTGTTATTATCCCTCTCAAAAGAGCCCATTCGTCAGCCTCCTAAGTTGAAGTATTCTTTGGTTAGCCGTCAATCATCACGTGGTGATCCGGGATACTTTTTTCATCTCCAGGACATATGCCCTGGTCCTTTTTACGTAACTTCTCAATAAGTTGGGTTATCTGTCATTGAAAAGGGCGCAACAAGGCATGCAGAAAGCCAGGGAGCATGGGTATGTCTTTTTTTATCTATGCCCTAAACACGGGGCCTCACAGGATCCCGATAATCGGAATGTAGAGCAACTTGGCCTTATCCGCTTATGCGGACAGTGCTCAGCCTGGCACATCCCGATTATCGGGATCACGCCAATGCATTTATTATAGAGCATGAGTAAAAAAAGACATACCCATGCTCCTTTAAATGATATGCCGCATTTTTTAAACTGCTGCCTCAACTTATTGAGAAGTTACCTTTTTGCGACTTATTTAGACCATTTCCTCTTCAAACACAAGGTTTCCTGTTCTAAAACGATCGAAAGAAAAGCACGATAGATCAATTGTTTGATATTTTCCGAACTGGATTAACTCTGACATACACTTTCCTATTGCCGGAGACTGCTGCAGACCATGACCACTAAAGCCCTTGATATGTTCCACGAATCAGCCGTTTAACAAGGGAAATAACCAGATGAACGCCATATAACTTATCTTGATTCTTATCCATCTTTGATTGCTTAATCGACCTGTGGCATTGCTCATTGACAATTGAATATGTTGGCGGCTGAATAAATGGGGTTCGCCATTTTTATCGAATATTTATTTGAATATCAGTAAATTAAGCCCGTTCAATATGCTAATCTATTGATATAATTGCATATTTAGGGCACTATTTTGAAAAGTAACCCAAAAATTGCCCAGAAAATGGGGATTTTGTGTTTTTGAGAGTCCCAAAACGTAAAAAAGTAACCCAAGATTTCAGTACTTTTATTCGAAGCATAAAATCCTACAACTTGCGGTATTATCTTAGGTTATCGGTTTTGTCTCTTGTTCTGTATACTCCTGGAATATTGAACACCAATATTGAACAGGAGGTGCATAACATGTCACATATGCGCACGCCACAAGAATCGGAATTCCTGAAATACTTCCGTAGTATCAATAAGCGCAGTATCGATAACATTCTGTCTCGATATCGCTCTACCGGACCGGTCGGTTATGCAAGCTCACTGGTGCTGGCACGCATTCTAAAAGTCAAAGAGCGTATTTCCTCTGATAGGGAACTCAGCGAGAAGTTGGCCAAGATCAAAATTTATCGTGATGCTATCGGTATAAACCGCGATGAGATTCCCGCACATAATACCTTTAACACTCTGCGCCAACGAGTGGGGCACCAAGGCTTCGTTGAGATTCATCGACATTTTCTCTTACAGGCATACAAGTTAGGTCTGCTTACTCCACCTATCTCGGGGCTTCCAAAAATGGTTCGTGGCAGAATTGTTCTCATCGGCGACTCAACTTTTCTCAAAGCCGTAGCTTCCTCCAAAGGCGAAAAGGATGATGACGGGAACTGGATATTCACCGATGATAGCATTGCCTTTGGAAAACCACACCATAAACACAAGTACCCTGTTGGTCACCGTGCGCATACGCTCACATCCGTCAGTGGTATTCCTATTGTAAGCCGCCTTGCACCTGCAAACGAGAGTGATCAGGCACATATTATGCCACTTTTGCTTGAAGTCTTTGCCCGTTATCCAAAGCTTCCCTTTGCCTGTGTGATTCTTGATGCGGGATATGACTCGGAGGAATTCCACCGCGATATCTACACCGAGTTCAATATCCTACCTATCATCATTCGTAAAGCATCCATAAAATGGGCTCCGAATCTAGGTAACACCGGCACACCTTTGTGCCCGTTTGGATATCCAACGCGACGCAAAGGAATCGAATACAATCGCGGACGCACCAAGTTCGCATGTTACCGTATCTGTATCAAAGATCCGCAACGTCTGCTTTTCTCCTGTGAGTATCAAGGCCCTAAAAACCGATTCGGATGGATCACCCATACCTACTTTAAAGATGACTACCGCCGACAAGGACCTGCCGTGCCGGGTTCAAGACCCTATGAGCAGTTAAAAAAACTCCGCACTGGAATCGAACGATACTACGGATTGACCAAGGAAAACCGATACCATATGGAAGTCAATAACACTTACATGGGACACGACAATGTCCTTATTCATGTCATCGAGCATGATATAGTCGCAACCCTGGATATCCTCTATGAACACAAGAAAACCGGAAAATGGAGCGATGTACTCAACGTCTAATATTGAACAGGCTCGAATTAGAAGTAAAGATTCGCACCCCCTGAGGGTGCGTGGATTGAAACCCCTTTACTTTACAGCTTCACCTTCGCCGCCTTGGATCCACCCGGTGTTCAGGGGATCTGTCGAACGGCATCCTCGACTTTTGCAACGATAGGGTAAACTTAATAGATACTCGGGATATTTTTTGTCCTTGCCGAGCGCACCCACTTCGGCACAAACGGAGCAATTACATCCTGAGATACCACCGGCATTTCGATAAACGATGGCCCGTCATGACCCAGCGCTTTTTCAAGCACTGATTCAATATCAGCATGACGTTCCAGGCGATGGCATTGGAGCCCAAATGCTTGCGCCACCATGAGGTAGTTCGCTGATTTACTGAAGTCAGTGCAAAAAGGTTTGCTACCACTGACCAGAACGGTTTCCCCCTTGATCCAACCAAAGGTATCGTTACGGTACAGAACAATGGTGATATTCTTATTTGTTCTTGCGATGGTTTCCAATTCACCGCAGTTGAAACCAAAGCCGCCGTCACCGGTAAGCGCCAGTACCGGAGCATTCCCATCGGCATAGGCCGCGCCAAGGGCCGCCGGTATCGCATATCCCAAAGCTCCCAGTGAATAGTTGCTGAGATATCTTCTCCCCGACTGTTTCATTTGATAAAGAGGTGTCGCAAATATGCTGCCCATCCCTGCTTCAGTGGTGATAATCGCATTCTCCGGAAGAATTTCATTGAGACCTTTCATGAACCGTGGCGGATATATCCCCTGGTTAACATCAGGGATGGGGGAATCAAGAAGCTTTTCCAATGCCTCATCCCGCATCTTGGAAAAATCCCGGATATCACTATCTCTCTTAAGTCCGTTTTCTGAAACCAATTTGAGCATGTATTCAAGAGATGCCTTGGCATCTCCGCACATGGCAACGGCGGTTTTGTACATATTGCCCAGGTTTTCAGGTGCCACATCCAGGTGCAGGATGGTTTTGTTCTGGTCCCGTTTTGGCAGGTTCCAGGCATCCGTTCCGGTTGAATCCGTGTTTGAGCCAATATAAAAAATGGTGTTCGCGTTTTGGATAAAGCTGTTGGTGAATTCCGTTCCGCCCCTGGCACCCACCACTCCTATGGCAAAAGGGTCGGTTTCAGCAATGATACCTTTGCCGGTTGTTGTGGTTCCAACAGGTATATTCAGGGCTCGGGCAAGCTGTTGAACCGCCGGCCCGGCACCAGAGCTCAATGCGCCCTGACCGCAGATGATTAATGCATTTTTTGAGTTCAGAAGGGCCTCCAGTGCGTTTTCCAGGCTGGAAGGGTCTGCAATATTACGGTAGGAAGGGTAAACAGAGCATTCAGGCTGTTGATAGAGATCATTTACTTCAGCCGTGTCACTCAGGCAGTTCCACATCATACGAAGGTGAACCGGTCCGGGTCGGCCTGAGGTGGCAACTCTGAATGCCCTGCGCATGAGAAAAGGGATCTCTTCGGGCCGATCCAGGATAAAGCTCTCCTTACAGATCGTGGAATAGAAATCGGTTTGATCCATTCCGGTCAGCATGCACCGCTTATCATCATTGATGTTGACATCGGATGTGAAAAAAATCAATGGAATGCTTCCAGCATATGCCTCGGCTATCCCTGGGGCCGCGTGGGTAACGCCCGGACTCGGAGATTCGACGACACCAGGTTTGCCAGTAACCTTGGAGTAGGCTTCTGCCATAAAGGCTGAATTCTTTTGATCTCTTGTCAGGATATGTTCAATTTCCGGGTATTCAAACCAGTTGTCATACAGGTTCAAGGTGGTTTCACCAGGTAGCCCGAAAACATGTTTAACATCATATAGTTTCAGCATCTCAAGTATTATTTGTGCGCCATTCATCGGTTTCTCCTCAAAACGAAATTTCCATTTTATGTAGTATTAAGTGTTCTTTTCAAAGTATGGGTTATTTTAACGATTCATGTTTTAACAAGTTCACCCCGCAATACAGAGAAATTTAAGGTTCACGAATCAATATATTCCATGGGGTCTTTCCAAGAAGACCGGGATCAATCTAATTCCCTTCATTCGCTTCCGATTTCAACGCAGCGACTCTGCGAATGCGAAGAAAATAGATAAAAACGCCCGTCAGGATCAGAAGGGACAAGCTGATGGGCCGGGTAAAGAAAATGGCCGGGTTCAGTTCGCCCACGATCAGGGCCCGACGTAGGTATTCTTCTAGATAGGGACCTAAAATGACGCCCATGAGCATGGGAATCACAGGATAACCCTGGGTACGCAGGATATAGGCGAACGTGCCGATCAACAGTGCCACCCACATCTGGAATATGGAAAAAGCCGAGGCATAGGTGCCGACCATGGATATCATGGCGATGAAGGTATACAGGATTGCCCGATTCAGGGATGCGATCTTCAGGTAATAGGGTCCGAATAGGAGCACCGAGATGAAAACAAAAATTGAGGCCACAAATAACGCGGCGAACATTGGTGCGATGATGTCGAAATGAGCACCGATCAGTTCAGGTCCGGGCACCAATCCATGAATCAGGAGTACGCCGAAAATAATCGCCGTGACCGCATCGCCGGGAATGCCTAGAGTCAGCAGAGGAATAATCGCCCCGCCGCACATGGCGTTGTTCGACGCCTCGGAAGCGGCCAAGCCCTCGTGGGATCCATGGCCGTATTCTTCCGGATGCTTGGAGACGCGTTTGGCCTCGCCATAGGCGATGAAAGAGGCCATGGAGGCTCCGCCGCCGGGAAGGACGCCGATCACGGTACCGATCAAGGAACTTTTGAGATAGGTCATAAAACCGATATCCCTGATCTCCTTTAATGTGGGCATGAAGTCCCTGCGCCTAGCGCTCAACTGTTTGGTCGCATCTCCAAGCTGGGGCTGGGACGAGCCTCGTTCCGCCTGGGAAAGCAGTTCGCATACGGCGAACAGGCCGATGACTGCGGGCAGCAAACCTACGCCTTCGATCAAGTACGGGCTACCGAAATGGAAACGGCCCTGGGGCACCATGGGATCCATACCCACCGTAGCCATCATCAAACCCAAAGTGGTGGCCACAATGCTCTTCCAGATCGACCCCGGGGAGACGATGGTCACGGTTATAATTGCCAGGAGAACCAGGGAGAATTTGTCCGCCGTTTGGAATAGTAACGCAAGCTCGGCCATGGGAGGGGCGATTAACATCAGTAGCAAAGCCCCCACGGCTCCTCCGACGGTGGAAGAAAAGGCATCCAGACCAAGGGCCTTGGCCCCCTGGCCCTTTTTCATGAGGGGATGGCCTTCAATGGTGGTAATTACGCCGGACGGGGCTCCCGGAATGTTGATCGTGATGCCGGTCACGCTTCCCGAGTAAATGCCGGCCATGTATATTCCCATGACCATTACCAGGGCGCTGGTTATCTCCATGCCAAAGGTGAACGGCAACAGGAGTGCTATGGCCAACGTCGCGGTCAGACCCGGGATGGTTCCGAAAAATAAGCCCAGCAGGAATCCGCCCACCAGATACAGAAAGGTCAGGGGCTGAAAAAGGGTTGCAAAGCCTCCGGCTAGTTCAGTGAGCATCCTACAACACCCCTTTCGGCAGATGGAGATCGAACAACAGATCGAAAAAAAGCCATCCAGACAAAGTGATTGCAACAGCAATCACCGCACAAAACGTAAGCGTACGCCCAAACGTATATTTCCGACCAAATTCAAATATGAATGCCACGGCAAACGTATATAGCAGCGTGGAGATCCAATACCCCATTGTCTCGAAAACCAGGATAAAAAGCCCCGTGGCACCGGCCATTAAAAGAGGCCGGATGACAGCGAAATCTTTCAAATTGAATACAATTTTTGTTTTGTTTTTTAAACCGGTCAGCATAATCTTGATGCTGGCCATGTACATGATCACCGAAAGCACCAGTGGATAGAAAGCCGGTCCGGGCTCTCCATGCTCAAAAGGCGGCAGCAGCTTCAACGCTTCAACGAAGAAAACGGTATTGGCCGCGAACAGGCAGCCGGCAATCAGAACTTCCTTATTCAACTTCATAAGCATACCATTTTGGCCCCTCATCCGTCTAATGCTCACTGTGCTTTAAAAAAAATAGAAGTAAGGTCGTTATGGGCCGGTACACTCGCGGGAATGACCCTGCAGACCCGGTTTGTTGCCCGACAGTACGACCTGACGCCTGCCGGCCAAACCGGCAGGCGTCCTTTGTCCTATTTTTTTTTCAGCAGACCCTTTTTGATCAAATCATCGATGAGGGCGAAGGCTTTGGTCTGGATAGTTTTAATGAAGGCGGTCGTGTCTTTGGCATCCATCCACACGGCCCCCGTTCCCGTTTCCTTGGACCATTTAATGAATTCCGGGTCCGCGAATACTTCGCTAAAGGCTTTCTCTAGCTTGTCCTTGGCTTCCTGGGGGGCATTCTTGGGAATGGCTACCATGCGGAAACTGCCCCACGCGACATCGTGTCCCTTCTCTTTGAAGGTCGGTACATCCGGAAGCATTTCTTCGCGATGGTTCGCCATCACCGCCAGAACCCGGGCCTTTTTGGCCTGGATAGACGGAAATGCCGCGGATAAGCTCATGCAGGCGGCGTCGGTTTCACCGGACAATAGGGCCTCACGTTGGGGGGCGGCACCCTTGGGATAGGGAACGTGGCGGACTTCGATTCCGACCTTGCTGGCCATGTCAAGGGCCGGCAGATGCCAGACACCGCCGGTGCCCACGTTGGAGATGGAGTATTTGCCCGGCGCCTTTTTCGCTGCCGCGATAAAATCATCCAACGTTTTCCAAGAAGAATCAGCGTGCACAACCAGTGCGGTGGAGTGGAGGGTCACCGTGCACAGAAAAGAAAGATTGGCTATATCATACCCAGGAACCAGTTTATAATAAGGAACCGTGACTACACTGTCCCACGTCAGGGTGCCCACGTTGTAGCCGTCGGGAGGGGATTTCATGAGCTTGAAAACACCTACCCCGCTTTGGGCACCGGTGACATTTTTGTTAAAGATTTTAGCACCCAGTTTTCCTTCCGCATGATGCATGAAGGTACGCATGGTTGCATCCGTGCCGCCACCAGCACTCCAGGGAATAATATGCATCACGTCTTTGGATGGATAGTCGGCTGCAATTACCATAGAACCCATTAGCAGCGTAACAGATAAAACCAATCCCGCCAACAATGCCAGTTTTTTTAATTTCATAGTGATACCTCCTTTTCTTTGTTTTTGCATGACCCGGTTAAAATAATCGTCACCATGCATTTGATTAAGGTATAAAGAACCCGTCTCCATCAGATCACCCCAGGCCAATCCCAAGGCGTCAACCAATCAGCGATTGATAATCATCACCTCCTCCGGTTTGAATCCATGTTCCTCGCCTGTGAGCAGCTGCGAAGAAAAAAGAACGATATTCATGTGGTTGGGCATGTGAGTACTGTCGAATCCAACAATTTTTCCGACTTCCTGGCCATCTATCCGAACCATATCCCCCACCGCCAGGAGTCCACCAGTCTTGACACCTCCAAATCCGAGATAGGCGATCCGGTTCACTGTGTCGCCCGGATGGTGATCGGGTTCATCAGTTACGATGAACTCGTGGATTTCGTTTCTGCAAACAGCCCTGGTTTGCTCGGGAATCAACTTCAGTTCGCGATGTTCCCGGCGGCCTTTCAATAAGGCGACCAATTCGATCCGGATGTCTGCCTTGACTGAATACATCTCTTCATATTTCATCTGCTTAAAGCCCATATCCTCAACCTTTCCAAATTAACCTTATGATAGATTATTCATGAGACCGTATAGTTTGCTGCATTGTTGATCAGTCTGGACGTCCGAATGCACCGAAAATCGCGCCATCCAAACGTTTAGTGTGTTGTTTATCATTTTAATAATAATATTGTCAACTATTGTATTAAAAAAAATTATTTATTTTCTGACCTACTTATTAACGTACTGTTATAATTGATATTTTAAATTAACTATTCGGTAAAGACGTTTTAAAGCCAAGCCGAATGCGAAACGGACAATTGCGCTTGGGACGAAGATTCACCCAAAATTGGTAACTTTAATCCAATAAAGATTATTCGATGATTGGGAAGACCACTCTCTCGTTGGAGAAAAATCTTCAATTAAGCTAAGCACAGTTTTCAACGGTGAGTCAGAGTCTATTTTGGTTAACAATTATTGTTGACAAAATTGTCAATCAGCCTTAATTAATAAATAGAATTGGTTTACAGCAAATCAAAAATGGAACCAGAAAATATAACACAGGTGATCTCTATATGAAGAATAAACCCGATTATAAACGTGACTTCCCATACTTGATTTCTAGATTAGAGAACTTAATCATTATTGGTGCATTTTTACCAAAAGAACGACTCGTGGAAGCAGACTTAGCCCAGAAAATGGAAGTCAGTCGAGCCTGGATTAGAGATGCGCTGAAAAATTTGGAGACCAAAGGGCTGGTCAAAATGGTCCCCTATCGTGGAGCCATAGTCACCGACCTAACTGAAAAAGAAGTTAAGGAGCTCTTTCAGGTGCGTCTGGTTCTGGAAAGGCTTTGTAATCAACTTGCGGCAGATAATTTCCTGCCTGAGCACGGAATGCAGTTACGGGATTTGGCTCACAGGATTGAGCAGGCCTATGAGGAGGACCGCTTTGATGAGATGATTGATGCCAATACAAAATTTCATAATTATATAACACAAATTTCCAAAAATGATTGCCTAATTCAGATACTCAAACAGATAAGGCATCAGTATTATTTATTTAATACCTTTGCCTGGTCCAATCCCGAAGTTGTGCGAAAAATTCTCGACGAACACGAAAAATATATCAGCGCCTTAGAGAAAGGTGATTACGAAACTCTTAATGCTCTGGCTGAAAGTCATATAAGTTATTCAAAAGACTTGTACTTGAAGCAATTGAAAAGCCGGAGACTATAACCTGTAAATTGAGATTATAATGTACCGATTTGTATGCCCACCTTAGAGAACTTATATAGATCACCGCACCATCCAACCCTGAGATACGAGAATATAATAAAAATCAATTCGTTTACATCCTTTGGCATCTTGCAAGTATCATTGAATTTGAGGACGCAGGAAAGACATACAATATGTGGAAATCGCAGGGTAAATTTGTTCTGTCGAGTAGACATAATATGACTCCTAATCTTAATTTCAGCAATTAACATGAGGAGTTTTAATGCCCCTCACAGAACCGGACTTGTGGATTTCCCACATCCGGCTCTTCAGTCCAACTCACCTTACAGGTGACACGTAAAAACTATGCACTATTTTCGGTTTCGGTAAAGGATAATGCTCAAGATATTCTGTAAATCTATCCCAACTCATTTTCCGCTTCTGGCTACGTCGGTTCATCCATTTTCGCACCATTCTTATGGCAAATTTATAGAACCTTGCAATACCATCATAGTTCTCACTAACTCCATAATACTGAAAATGTCCCCGCAGCTTTGCTACCAAGATTTTCCAAGATCAATGCTGCCGGAGGAATTAATGGTCGCCCATTAAAAATTATCTGGGAGGATACCGAATCCAGCCCTAAGGGTGGAATGGATGCTGTCCACAAACTTGTGGAAATTAATAAGGTACCCCTGATCATAGGAGCATATTCAAGTGGTATTAGTTTGCCTACAGGACAATGGACCAATTCAAAAAAGGTTATTCAAATCTCTGAGGCCTCCACGTCACCCAAGTTGAGAGAGATCGGTCCATATTTTTTCAATGTAATGGGTTTAGATGAGGTTATGGGTACCAAACTGGCTGAATTTGCCCTTGAAAGTGGGGCCCGAAAATTTGCCTCTATAACAGTGAATAATCCATTTGGCATAGGGGTTGAGATCTGGACCAAGAAAACGGTAGAAAAGGCAGGTAAAAAGTGGTTAGAGGCAGTCAGATACAATGAAAAGAAGACCGATTACCGTGCAGAAATCGAGCGCCTTTTTGCCAAAAAACCAGAGGCCATCTTCTTTACTGCTTATGGAACAGAGAGCAAACTGATTTTAAAACAGGCCTTTGAGATGGGATTAAAGCCCTCTAAAGGTTGGTATGCCGATTACATGACCATGTGGAGCAACGAGGTAATTCCAAAAACCGCTGAAGGGATAAAAGGTCTTGTAATGGGCTCAACCGCTGGATCCCGCTTTGAGGACTACCAGGCTGCATACAAGAAAAAATACGGCGCAAAGGCCAAACAAACAGCATTTGGAATGTATGCCTATGATGCGGCCTGGATCGCTGCATTAGCCCTGAGTATGACAGGCAGCACTGATACTGATAAGATTGGCAAGGCCTTATACACTGTGAGCAAGATATACAATGGAGTTTCAGGAGATAAGAGTTTTGATAAAGATGGTATGCAGGTCACAGACTACTACACAAGAAAGGTCTATAAAGGCGGAACACTGATGATGTATAAATAAAACGCCTCACTTTTAGATATCGGGGCCGATACCGGCCCCGATTATTCAATTAAGGCTTCTCCTGGCTCCCTCCCTTTCCACTCAAGTACTGAACGTCATTCCCGCGAAGGCGGGAATCCAAGACATGATACTATGGATAAACAATTTTATGTGTATATATTGGCAAGTAAGCTCAATGGTACATTGTACATAGGGATAACCTCAGACCTCTTACAAAGGATATGGCAGCATAAAAACAAAATGGTCGAAGGTTTTACCCAAAAATATAATGTAAACAAACTTGTGTATTACGAAGTGCATCCTAATGCAGAAAGTGCCATTTTAAGAGAGAAACAAATGAAGAAATGGCGAAGGTCTTGGAAGATACGATTGATAAAAGGGAAGAATCCCGATTGGAAGGATTTATATGATGATATCAGATTATAAAATGGATTCCCGCCTTCGCGGGAATGACAATTGAAGCCCGGGAATGTCTGATCCCATACTTTCGTAGGGACAAGTCTATTAGGCATAGGCGAGCTCGCCCTCGTCTCTGAGGTTGAGACGGATACTCGCTAGCTAAAATAGGATTAATCACAGTAATGCGGGGCATATGATTGGGTGACAAATCCGATGTCTACCAATAAGGGAGAACCAGGCCAGATAAAACCGTATCTTTTCATCATGTGTGCGGCTTTTTTATGGGCATCTGGCGGAACTGCTTCGAAATACCTATTCAACGCAGGTATGAGCCCCTATATTCTGGTCCAGTATAGGGTAAGCTTTTCCGCATTTGTTATATTTGGATATCTCTTTTTCTTTGAGAGAAATTCACTAAAAATTAATAGCAAGGATTTATGGAATCTTGCCATATTAGGCGTATTCGGTATGGGCGGGGTGCAGGTGACCTATCTTTTTGCCATCTCTAAAATCAAGGTTGCGATGGCTATCTTGCTACAGTATCTGGCTCCATTTTTCGTGGCCATCTATAGTTGCCTCTTTTTTAAGGAGAGAATGGATCGCTGGAAAGTGCTTTCAATCTTTTTGGCCTTTATTGGTTGTTTTTTTGTGGTGGAGGCTTACAGTGTGTCATTTTTCTCTTTAGACAGACAGGGAGTCATTGCCGGTCTGCTCTCGGCCGGATTTTTCTCATTTTATAGTCTGCTTGGAGAAAGATTGATGCGGAAGTACAACCCATGGACAGTTCTCTTTTATGCCTTTGCCTTTGCCACCATACTTTTTAATAGTATTCTACCACCAAAAAATCTCCTTTTATGGAAAACAGAATTTCGCACTTTTATCACCGTTGTCTATATTATATCATTTGGAACGGCAATCCCCTTTGGGTTTTATTTTATGGGGATAGAACACCTGAGAGCTACACGGGCCACTATTGTCGCCACGTTAGAACCGATTTCAGCAGGGATTCTTTCCTTTATTATGTTAGGAGAAGTGTTAACTCAATGGCAGATATTCGGAGGGTTTCTGGTTATTACCGCAATTATTATCATCCAGTCGAGAAGAGAGATAGATCTTGAGGCGCCAGTCTTTATGAAGAAAAATCGCCCTTTTCAAAGATAATAAGTTTATTGGGTTTATTGAGTTTGTTGGGTTTGTTGCGTTAAACTCTATGAACCTCCATGCCCTGCGGCCACAACGAAGAATGAAAGAGATTTTTGTTATTTGTGACTCTTTAAATTAAGGATTTAGGATGCCTTTTTATCCAGTTTCAAGCCCGCCCTGGCGCGACTTCCCTGGCAAATATTGCAGTTCTATATTATTTATAAGTTCTGGCAATAGAGCCTAATCCCGATTGTATCGGGACAGGTCTGGGCCAGGGTTTCCAGTTTCAAGTTTCTTTCATATAAATTATACAAACTTAACAAACTCAATGAACTCGACAAACACAATAAACCTACCTTTTCTTACCAGCCAATTGTTAGATAGTCATGAATAGAATTGGCCGCCATTCTGCCAGCGCCCATGGCCAAGATAACAGTTGCCTGTCCAGTGACAATATCGCCGCCAGCCCACACACCCTTTTTGGTTGTCTTGCCAGTTTCAGGTTCTGCAATTATATAGCCTCTTCTGTTTAATTGGATATCAGGAGTTACTTTGGTTAAAAGAGGATTCGCACCTGCTCCTATGGCAATAATTGCCGTATCGCACTCTGTTTCAAACTCACTGCCTTTAATCGGCACTGGCCGGCGTCTACCTGATTCATCAGGCTCACCCAACTCCATCCTCTGACATCTTACTCCTATCAAACGCCCGTCACCGTCACCAATAAAATTAAGGGGGGCTGCAAGGAGAAGAAATTCTACTCCCTCTTGCTCGGCATGATGGAGCTCTTCGATCCTGGCTGGCATCTCCTCTCGAGACCTGCGATAAATAATCCTTACACTATCTGCGCCAAGTCGAAGTGCAGTTCTGGCAGAATCCATTGCCACATTCCCTGCCCCAAAGACAACCACATTTTTACCCCTTATTATTGGTGTATCATATTCGGGGAACAGGTATGCCTTCATCAGGTTGCTTCTGGTCAAATATTCATTCGCAGAATAAACACCAATCAAATTCTCTCCTGGTATTCGCATAAATGCAGGGAGTCCAGCTCCCACACCTATATAGACTGCATCATAACCTTCTTCAAAGAGTTCATCAATTGAAACAATAGCACCAACAACCATATCACCCTGGAATTTAACACCCAGCTTTTTCATGTAGTCTACCTCAGCGGCTACAATCGCCTTTGGTAATCTAAATTCAGGGATTCCATATACCAACACCCCTCCGGGAATTTGAAAGGCCTCAAAAACGGTAACATCGTGGCCCTTTAGGATAAGATCTCCTGCTACAGTCAGCCCAGATGGCCCTGAGCCAACCACTGCAACCCTCTTTCCTGTAGGCGCTTCCTTTTCAGGGATTGAAACCTCGCCCTGCGCCCTCTCCCAGTCAGCAGAAAACCTTTCTAAACGACCAATGGCTACAGGTTCTCCCTTCTTGCCAAGGATACAGTTATTTTCACATTGTACCTCCTGAGGGCAGACCCTACCGCAGACCGCAGGGAGTGCGTTCTTCTCTTTAATCTTTGCTATAGCGCCTTTAAAGTCACCCTCCTTGATCCTGTGAATAAAGGCAGGGATGTCTATCTCTACTGGGCAGCCAGTTCTACAGGTAGGATTTTTACACTGAATACATCTGCTTGCCTCTCGCATAGCTATCTCAGCTGAATAGCCAAGGGGAACCTCTTGGAAGTTTTTTGCTCTAACTTTGGGTTCCTGCTCAGGCATCGGTTGCCGGGGAATTTTTTCCTTTTTTTCTTTCTCCTCCATTACGATATTCCTCCATCCATGAGAAAATGCTTAAAAGTGATCCAAAGTTAAAAGTGAACTAAAGTTACGCGTGTGCATGCTTCCTTTTTCTCAACTTTAGGCACTTTAGACACTTTTTAAATTTAGACACAATTTACGTACTAGGTTCTACGCCAGTTTCGACTCTCCCATTCCTGTAAGGAGTGGATTTCTAAATCCTGATAGCCCGTTTGCCGAGATAGAAGTACATCCCAATCTACTTGATGGCCGTCAAATTCAGGGCCATCTACACAGGCAAACTTAGTCTCTCCACCAACTAATACCCTACAGCAACCACACATACCAGTACCATCTACCATTATCGAGTTAAGATGGACGATTGTCTTGATGTCAAAGGGTTTTGATGTCTCAGAGGCAAGTTTCATCATATAGGTGCAACCAATGGCAAATATAAGATCTACCTTCTCTTTCCCCTCGAATATCTGTGTAAGCTGATCAGGGATCCATCCTTGAGGGGCATAGGAGCCATCACCAGTAGTTACTATCAATTGATCACTCACTTTTTTCAATTCATTTTCCCAAAACAGGAGATACTTGCTTCTTGCCTCTATAATTGAGATAACCTTGTTTCCCGCCTCCTTCATAGCCCGGGCAATTGGCATTATAGCAGCTATACCGTAACAACCACCAACACACACCACGGTTCCAACTTTTTCGATATGTGCGGGGATGCCCAGAGGCCCAACAAGACTATCAATACAATCTCCAGTATTCAACAAGGCAAAGCGCTGTGTTGTAGTTCCCACTTCCATGAATACAATAGTGATAGAGCCTTCCATTTTATCCCAGTCAGCGATCGTAAGTGGAATCCGTTCCCCCTTTTCATCAATAGTAATTATAACAAACTGACCTGGCTGAGCCTTCTTGGCGATAGCCGGTGCCAAAAATTTTACCAAATGTATATTTGGTACTAACTCTTTCTTTGCTAATATTTTATGCAATTTGCACCTCCATACAAGACTATTTCTGAACCTTCTCTAACTTAACTGCACATACCTTAAATTCAGGTATTTTGGCCACAGGGTCAAGAGCCGGATTGGTTAGTTCATTGGTAGGGCTTTCAGCAAAGTGAAAATTCATCGTTACCACCTTCACCGGTGATACCTCTGTCACTTTTGCCTTGGCAATAACCTCTCCCCTCCTGGATATAACCTTCACCATCTCGGCATCACTAATCCCCAGGGCAGAGGCATCCTTTGGGTTTATCTCCACCATGCCCTCACTAACCAGCGTCTCGAGCCCACGAACCTTTCGTGTCATCGTGCCGGTATGAAAATGGTACCTGCTCCTTTCTGTGGTAAGGAGCAGTGGGTAGTCATCATCAGGAAGCTCTGCTGATGGTCGGTATTGTAATGGTATAAATTTACCCTTTCCCCTGGTAAATTTTTCAGTGTGTAATATGGGTGTGCCTGGATGGTCTTTATCTGGACATGGCCACGGGATGCCACCATTCTCTAACCTCTCAAAGCTAATGCCTGCATAGCTTGGGGTTAGCCTGGACATTTCATCCATAATCTGAGATGGATCCTGAAAATCAAAACCCTTTCCTCCCATCTTTTGAGCAATCTGGCAGG
>Ga0315547_1001724_pt1 | contig 16522 bp, 14 predicted proteins | sample SalMarSW160240MG_2_FD_202542 | JGI IMG/M metagenome (GOLD analysis project Ga0315547, IMG submission 202542) | Salt marsh sediment microbial communities from the Plum Island Ecosystem LTER, Massachusetts, United States - Salt Marsh Sediment SW1601-240 ... | reverse complement strand
ACCTGATCCAGATTGAAGCCAAGCTTCGCAGCGTTGTGAGTTAGAGCCGGGCGAGTCGGGCCAAAGCCGACATCATACAGCATCGAGCCTAATTCGGTTTTGAACAAATAGGACACACCAGCATCGCCCATGAATCCTTCCTTGGTTTTCCATTCCACTAGCACCGTCAGCTCCAAGTAATCAAGTTCGGGCATCTCAGGGAGCTCAGCCTGGCTTATGCGTTCCTGGTTAAGTTCAGCAGCCCGGGCGCGGTCTTCCTGAAAGTGGCGGTTTCTGATAAGTAACCAAGGGACGATAACCGGGGAAGCCACAGCCAAAACCGGCCACCATACGGGGGATATACGAAATGACATTGTCAAACCTCCTTTGAATTGTTTGGTCTTCCACGACATAGTCAAGCGAGTTGGCGGCTAACAATGATCATTGTACAACTCTGCAACAAAGTATGTCGAAGAGCGGCGGGTGCCAACTCTATTCCTGTGAATCCGAGGGACACAAGCCCCCATTTCAGGCTGCTCCTTGAGGAATCATGGAATGCGTCCCCGGAATTCAATGCAAAAACAGGTTTTATGTCCCCCGATTTCATTCAGGATGGATCTGGTGCTGGCTAGTTGCTAGTCTTGCGAAAGCCTCGGGAGAATCGGCGCATGATACAGCCGCCACCAACTGAACCCATGGGGTTTTGGCCGGAGAAGAACTTCACCACACGCCGAATTCTCGCTGCTGGTTTCCCGTGGCCATCTAGTATCTGATCGGCGCGTTTCTGAAGCGCGGTGCCTAGCACAGCCTCAGGGGGCAATGTCCGAATGCGGCGGTATTCACCATAGAAATTCGGCTTTCCTCTCCAGTTTGTCTCTTTCGACCAGCCGTACATCACGAGATCCTTTCCACTATCACCCGCGAGAATGACAGACAAGTTGTAGCCAATCCCGAGCGTATTCAGACTTCTTGGGATAAGCTCATCTAGGCAAGTGACGATTTCGCCCAGATTCATGTCGAGAGAATGCGGGCGCGCCTCAAGCCGCTTGAGCGCATCACGATGCGGGAATTGCAGGAGAGAAGGATCTTGGTACAGGCGACTCGCAATCTCAGCCATGATACGCGCCTGGCCAGTGAAAGCAATCGCCGCATCCCTGTTTAGATCAATGCTCTTGAGGCCGCCATCATCCGTAACGGTGTAATTGCCTGTAGGCCCCGAAACCCACCGCTTATCCGTTGCGACAAGGATGTCCTTTCCTCCGTTATCATACTCAGCAACGGCAAAGCTCATAACAGGGGATAGTATATGGAACAAGCACCCAGTCACGCCAGTGATGCCTGTCGGGCTGCAATCGAGACCACGCTCTGTCGGAGTTTGATTTAGTATGCTGCGTTGAAGGGATAAAGTACTTAAGATTTGCTGGATTTGGCCGCCCCGATACCGTGCAGCAAGTGTCTCCCGGATCCCCTTGCCCACGTCACACTTTTGTGATGCACATCACACTGACGTGGTGCTACCGGTCACTTGGACGAAATATGGGTTAACTCAGCGAATGAATAGAAAAGGCTAGATCCTGACGTTGGATTGCAAGGCCAGGCACCGTTAGTCGCGGGCACCGTTAGTCGCGCGCCATAATGATGATACTATAACACAATGTGCGGTAGAATGAGCCAACTTCACTCCGACCGGAATAACAATGAGGAGGAGTTTTCTGCTTCAGGCTCGACATTCGGAGAAATAGGTGTTGTGTCCCCCGATTCCCCGGAGAAATAGGTGTTGTGTCCCCCGATTCCCTTGGCGAGCCTCCGCCCCGATGCGGTGGAGGTTTTCTATGCTTGCGGTGCTTTGGGGCAGTCCGTCTTCGTTCAGAAACATGTCCAAAGCAACGATAACAACAGCCAGAACTAGAAGCTGTTCAAGGAACTTTTGAATTGTTCCTCGGATTCTTCAAGAAACTTCTCGAATGCTTCGAGAAACTCATCTGGGGGTAATATACCTAGATCCGAAATTACATAATCTACAAGATCCAACTTGATGATGTCATCCACAGGGTTGTAGTCAGATATCTCGTGCTCTTCCAGGAGCTTGGTGTCGCCTGTGAGCCACGTCTTGATTGATCGTGGCTCAACATGCTTGTAATGGACCGTGCCACACTTGTTGGAGGTTCCCACCAGGTAGACCTCTGCAGTGCTCGTCTTCCCTCCATTGTTGCTCATTCCCTTGGCCAACAACACCAGGGCCAGATGGCCGCAGGAATGAACCGCAAATCGATGCTTCAGATCCAAACCATTGAATCCAAAGAAGACCTTAGTGATAGGATCTGGTTTCGCCAACCAAGCGGTCTCCTGATCCTCTTGCTCTTTTTTGTCAGCAATGCCTTCACTAACGGTGGTTTCAATGGCTTGCTCGTAGTAACTCTTGGGCAGAAGCAGATGTGCTATGGCAGCATCAGGAACGATGGCAACCTTCTTGTATCCTTTTTGCGCGATTCTTCCGGCATACTCGATACCATCATTATAAATGATCTTGTTTGTAGTCGCATAGTTCGACTTAACTCGACATTCAGCTACGAAGATCTCTAAGTGTTCTTTCATCTCCGGATTGGCGACGGCTTCGAGGAGATTCATGACGGAGGCACTGGTTCCGTACAGCAGTATTCGATCACTCTTTCCCAAGATGGATGCACCTTCTTCCTCAGCCTTCTTTTTGAGCTTGGTGACTGCTTGGTCGAGTAGCTGCTGTTCCTCCACAAAGTAATCGCAGATCTGCTGCAGAATATCTCTACACTTGCCATCGTCTGAAGGAAATGCGATCTGTTCAATAAGCGCTGTGAGACTTTTTTCCATCTTTTCCTTCGCCTTTGGCGCATTCGGGAGAAGTGTGAGTGTGTCCAGGAGAGTGAACAAACTCAGGGCGGTGCGCCGTTTAAATACTGATTCTTTTTCTTCTCCTTGCAGCAATAGCCCTAGAGCAACGAATACCCTGACAGCTGCTGTGTGACAACGTCTAGCAACCACCTTGGGTACCAGGTCTTTGGCATAATCTCGTAGGTTCTGCAAGATGTCAAGTATTTCTTTTGCTGTGGTTGGAAAATTCGCCGTGGGACCAATCTGTCCGATACTTTGCAAGATCACCGTCGCCAATCTGCGGGCATTTGGCGAGACATCAATGCTAATCAAACTATTGAGTTCATCAATCTCATTCGCCCTGCTGCTGCCTCTTTCCAGGCCTTGTACCTGGATCAGTTCAACCATCACATCCGTGAAGAGAGGACACCCCTCCTTGGCAAGGGTATGACGCACTGTTTCGACCTCGCTTTCGATCTCCTGCCTGATAAAATCGGCGAGCGGCCTGAATCCTCCTGCTCCAGAATTCTCTGGGACACCGATCTGTACCTTGATCAGCCCTTGAGCGAGGTTGAGGTCAATCCCTTGCACAGTTCGAGCTTTCACCCAATGGAATTTCGCTTCGGCTGGCATTCCAGTCATTCTATAGAGTGAGTACTCTTTCAACGGCGCCCTTGTCTCGTCTATGTGCAGCGCATCTGCGAGACGCAAGAGCGCAGCCATGAAACGGGCCCGCACCTTCTGAGAGCCTACGAACATTTTCTCGGGACAATGCTTAAGATCCTCTTTCTTTCGATGCATCTTTACCAGATAGGCTACTATATCAGCTTCCGCCGTACAGAGCCCCAGTTCTGCAGCGTGGTGCGCCAGCCAGCGAGCCGACCGTTCGTGGTGTTGCGCTCTCACGGTAGCAGATCTGTATTGCTCTGTGAAGAAATCCAGATCCAGCATCCCCACATCGTGGAGCCATGCACCAACCAACAGGAGATAGCGCTCGAGTTCGCAGGATGGCAGTTTAATCGAATCTGGCATAATCTTCGCTAGGAAATCTACGATGGTCTCATTGTGTTGTGGCCCATGGGTTGTGAAGTAGGGGACACTCGAGTACCCCTCCCACATTTTCTCAACGCGAGCCGCAATCTGGTATATCTGTTGTGCATGATCCTTTGACAGATAGAAAAGCTTCTCGTAATACTCGAGTGATTTTGTCATTGTCGTCCTCCTTGCCCAGTACATCCACAGTATATAGCTTACCACGTTCTTTCACCATAGCCAGACCAAGCTGAAAAGGGCATTGGTGAGCAGAAGGTGACGCGGTGGCTGCCTTGGCAGCATTATCTCCCCAGACAAAGGCTTCCGCAAATATAGACGGGCCGGCCAGCGTTAGCAGAACCATACCGCTGTAGTCGCCCTCCGCGGCGGCCAGCTAGAGATGGTAGTTAGGGGGTCAGGGGGTCAGCAGAGCTTTACTCTTGACGTTATGCTGTATTCCCGATCCTAGCCAGATGGTGCACCTGAAGAGGCTTGACCTCCCACCCCCTGGATTCTAATCTAGCGCACTAACCGATTGTGCTGAACTTCTTCAAGGCACGCAGATTCATCCATGCTCAGACGTTACGCATGGCTAGAAATGTCAAAAGTAAAGCTCTGACCCCTATCCCCAGTTTTGTCAGGCTGCTCATTGAGGAATCAGGGGTTGCGGCACCGGAATTCACGGGCCCGCCCACGAACTACGAACCAAGCACTACGGACTGCGTTTCCGAATTATGGTATGCGTCCCCGGAATTCCAGGCCCCTATATTTCACGGAGATGTTGAAAGTAAAGGCTTGTCTAGGATTCCAGCACGTGGTATAACTATAGTCAGAGGTGTATCGTATGTGAATACGAAATATGAGTCTGCATTGGTTCTCTACTATAAACGGGAGAATCGCTACAGTTTAAATGCCTTGCTTGGCGCGATCGAGATAGGAGGTTGGAACAAGAAGGTGGAAATCTGGACTCCATCAGAAGAACGTGGCCTTATCAAGACCACCAAAGATCTGGTTCGTCGCGGCAAGAGAACAATCATAGGATTGTCCTTCTCCACGCCTCAGCTGTGGGAAATGAAGGAGCTTGTTCAAGTGCTTCGCTTTGAATGTAGTGAAGCTCCCCTCTGCATTGCTGGAGGTCCGCACCCCACCGGGGATCCTATTGGGACACTTCAAATGGGCTTCGACTTGATTGTACGAGGCGAGGGAGAAGAGACGCTGCTAGAACTCCTAGAAGTTGCGAGTAAAAATGGTGAGTACGCGGGTGTTAAAGGCATCGGGTTCTTCGAAACAGATGAGGAGTATCAGTTTACAGGCAAGCGAGAACCTATCGACTTGAATGCGTATCCCCCATTTCCAGTGAAGAACCCACGATTTGGACCGATAGAAATCACCAGAGGTTGTCCGTACGTGTGCTATTTCTGCCAGACGCCACAGCTTTTTGGCGCCACGGTACGCCACAGAGATGTTGATGTTATCTGTCAATATGCAGATATCATGGCAAAAAATGAGAGAAATGATATGCGATTCATTACACCCAACGCGTTTTCCTATGGCTCTTTGGATGGTAGAGAAGTGAATATCGCTGCCATTCACAAACTTCTACACAGTATGCGAGAAGTGCTGGGCTCTGATGGGAGGATCTTCTTTGGCTCGTTTCCATCCGAAGTAAGGCCTGAACATGTGAACAAGGAAACAGTCAGGCTGGTTGTTGAGTACGCTGACAACGACAACTTGATAATTGGAGGGCAATCTGGAAGTCAGCGGATTCTGGACCTATGTCACAGAGGACATACAGTCGAAGACATATATAATGCGGTTGACCTTATTTTGAAGAGCGGGCTCAAAGCGAATGTTGATTTTATCTTCGGCCTACCAGGGGAGACCCAACAAGACGTTAATCTGACTCTGAAGATGATAGAAGATTTGGTAACAATGGGGGCGCGAATACATGCACATACATTTACTCCTCTCCCACAGACACCATTCTGGAAGAAGCCCGGTGGACGCATAAGTGCTGCAACAAGAAAAGTAATAACATCCTTTGGAACAGCTGCTTTCTACGGCGACTGGGAGGAGCAGCAAGTCCTAGCAGCAAAGATAGAAAGATATGTTAAACATACCACGCGATAGGTCCTTTAATAGATGATGATATGGTGGAAGCGCAGCCAAAGATGGATCCGCAAAAACGAGACAATATTTGTGCTAATCGTCTCGTTTTTTATCCCGAGTGCAATAGCTAGCATCACTCTCTACCTTTACTTGAAAGGGGAAATTGCCTTCACAGCATTTCTCTATGCTTCTCTCGGGCCAATCCCTTTTCTCGTTCCGGTATGCTTTTATTTTGTTAGAAAGCGAAAAGAGACTGTACTCATAAGTCTTTCATCAAGGTACCTCTTAGAGAACGATCCTGGGAAGGTTGACGAGCTGCTCGGAGTACTGATCTCCACTAAACCATCGCATTTGTCAATTGATCCAGTGGATAGCTTCTTCAAGACGTTGCAGTCTCTATGTAAGGGTCCGCTATTTGAGACAAGAAGACGAATCGCAGCGGCTCTACCTGCTCTACTCAGATTGGATCTCACCTTGGGTGAGAGTCTTGTTCAGATCCTGAGACAAGACTGGGATGATAAGTGGAAAACGGATATCCGTAGGAGGGCAGTTGAAGCTCTCCCTTCTATTTTGCACGAAGACCCAGGATTTGTGAAAGAAAGTTTAAGAATCTTTGATGGAGATGAGTTATATACCACTATTGCTGCTGTCGAAGTGTTGCATTCAATGTGTAACAAGCGCCACCAGAAAGCTGTGGTCAAGCTATTCAGATCGCTACTTGATGAAATGGAGGACCGTAGATATAGCGGGCTGGAGACTGAGGCGATTCGCACGTTGTGGACTCTGCTCAACTCGAGTCAGAGAGACAGATACGGCGCTACTGGGATATTCCGTGAATATCGCGATAGTGCAAACGTATACGTACAGATTTGCGTTGCCAGAAATGTAAGGCGCCTTTGTCCCGGATATCCTGTATGTAGAAAGAGGGGTTATTGTGTTGGTAGGCCAAACTTAGTACTGGGTTTTGTAAATGCCTTCCTTGATCCGGAAAGGGACCATAATGTGAGACGTCCAATGGCTCGACAAGAATCTCTTGACTGCCTTCTGAACCTGCTGGGGAGTCCTTTGCACAGGGCCCAGGTGCGTGAGGTCATATGGCAGCTTATTAAAGACGATGATGCGATCATTCCAACTGGAACCTTTGATAAGATAGAGAGAATCCTTGCTATTGATAGAGAGCTCGGAGAGCAAGTAATCGCCTACCTAGCGACTAGGGGTTCTCAACCCGCGATCTTAGAGCGTGTACAGAGAGTAGCGAGCCGCGAAGGAATCACCGTGAACTAGGTTGCCCAAGTTCGGCAAGGGAAGGGAGGCAGACCTTACCTTTTGCATGACAGATCCAGCCAACTCGATTTACTACACGTGCGGTCTAGAAGGGTCTACCATTGACTTTTACAGGTGACGGGCATGCCTGTGCCAACGGCAGGCAGGAATGGTGCACATCTCGCGTGAATTCGAGGAACATGGCCCCTATTTCAGACTGCTCCTTGAGGAATCATGGTATGCGTCCCCGGAATTCCCCGGAACGAGCAGCCGGCTACACCCCATCAGAGGTGCTCCCGCCTCCGTACAAAATACAATGGTAGACCCCATTCTCACTCGTTGGTCATCCACCTGGCGACCAAACAGGATGAGGAGAACCTGAGAGCGTTACGGAAGAGACTGCCGGACCGGCTCTTGGAGGAGGTGTTTCAGGAGGAAGATGATGCGTACGAAGCGGCGTCTGCGGACATCGGTGTTGACACCGCAGACAAGATCACAGTAGGATTAAGATCGTGAACGATCGAGGCTGTCGTGCGTCAGTACCACTGATAAGGTGAACGAAGTTAAGGAATGGCGAATTGGGCAATTGTAATGAGGAGCGCAGTGGTGGCACGACGCTGCCGATCTGCGCAGTAATCATGGTTAGCCGTCATGGAGGTCTTCGCTCATGAAGTGCCAAACCGTTGTTCGGGCCTTTCTTGCGTCACCCGGCGACGCTGCAGCTGAACGAAACGCCCTTACAGAGGTAGTGGGCGAGTTGAACTTGACCTGGGCCGACTTCGTCGGTACCCGAGTAGAGCTGATCAAGTGGGAGAGCCACGCATTGCCTGCGGCTGGACCTGATCCCCAGGCCGCGATCAGTGATCAGCTCCTCGGCGATGATCAGTACGAGATTTTTATCGGCATACTCAAGGGGCGGCTCGGAACGCCGACCCCAAGGTCATCTTCAGGCACGGTAGAGGAGTTCGAAAGAGCGTACGCGCGCTACTCGTCGTCGGGCGCGCCGGAGATCATGTTCTACCTACAGGTGGAAGTAGAACAGGACGACGAAACGGCCAGTTTCAAACAGCGCCTTAAGGACCTCGGCGTGTTTTTCTGGCTGTACGGCAGCGACCGGCAGTTCGAGCAAGCTTGCCGCATCCATTTGAGTCGCCAGATACAGCGTGTGGCCCGCGGCGACTTCGCCCGACCGGAACACGAACGAACCTTTCCAGACCCGGAAGAGCTCGATCTTTCGTCGGCGCTTCAGGAGGTGACCTCCCTACTTCAGGGAGGAACCAGCTCACTTGGCCAATACATCGCGCGGGGCAACAGACTCGCGGAACTGGCCCGAGGCATCAGCACCGACATGCAGGCGGCTCAGGAAAAGCTCAAGATCTTGGGGCGACCGGGTTTCCGCCAGCCCAAGGGCGGAAGATCCAGGATCATCGGCGATTTCGCGAAAAAGCTCGACAGATACGCTGAAGATACGGGACGGCTCGCGCAAGAACTGATGATCCCGTACTCAGCCGGACTGGACGCCTACAGTCGCGCTCTCGCTATCATGGCTCCAATGGCTCCTCTCCCACTGCTGTTTCGGCCATGGGTTGAAAGTTCAAATCGGGAGATTGGCGGTGTGGGCCGGTCGCTATCAGAACTTCGCTTGTCGGCGGACCAGGCTCGCAACGCTATCGCCGAATGGCAGCGACTCGACGTTCAGGCGTTGAACGACGCGAAGCGACGTACCCTTGATGCCCTTGACTCCCTAGATCGTGAGCTAACAAATGCGGTGCACCTCACGCGGGAGGTCGAGAGTCTAGCGGAGGAGTTCCTGGAAGGTCAATGAGCCTGACGGCTAATAATCGGATCCAGCGGACGTCACTCAGCACAATAGGAGTCAGGTCTTGCAAATAAACATGCCGTGCGAGCGCGGCAGGGTCGGATGTTTGCTTTTGGTCTCCAGTCTGTTGGCAACGCAGTTAGCCATGAAATCGATGGTGAAATTGTCCTGTCCAACGATCGTTGTCAAGTCTCGTTTCTCATCGCCCACGCCAAATCGTTCTCCTTGTGAACGCCAAGGATAAAGATCCGACCCCTACCACAAGACTCGTGGGGATTTCAGGCGCGCTGATTATCTCTTCCTCAGGACACTTGGAGTACTCTGAGAATACGGTTGACAGTCCTCAAGTCGAACGGCTCCGGATCGTATTGTCCTCCAACCCATTCTGACAGTTCCTCATGTTCCTCATGAGATGGGTCTGAGAGAACCTCCAGCAGGTGCTCATATCCTCCCACACCGCCGCAGTTCTCCGGCGGACAGGCTCGCCCTCCTGCTAGACACGTAGGATATCGGACGGTTGAGTCTGGTGGGCCGATCCTTTTCACCTCTACTTCGTGTTGCCACCCATCCCCGAAGTCGTAGATGTACCTGAACCGAGTTTCTACTCTATTCACGATCTCGCGTAGCTTGACTGTCTCCTCGTTGATCATCGCTTCAGCTAGCTCCCAATCCATGTTGGGGAAATAGGCCGTGTAGTGACGCTCGCCGACGATGAACTCATGAAGGTGCGAATCTGTCCACCCCATGACGCATTGGATCACGTCGTGCAAACCTGCCAACGTTATCCTTCCCGGCACTGCAAACCGTCTCCAAATCCGTGGAGTAATGCCAGATAGCGCGATTTCCAGTTCGTAGACCTCAGTTGATGGCTCGTCCTTTCTTCGTTTTGCGTTCATATGCACCACCTGATGAATAGGTAACCCGCAGCTCGTCTTCCGCCACAGGTAATCGGCTCTGGCCTGTAATTCAGCTGCTAGCTCCCCAAGTACTTCTTCTGCAGCTCCCGGGCTTTTTCGACGCCATCCTCAGTGATGCGAACCGACTTCGCCCTGTGGGTCGTGTCCAGGTAGCCTTCCTCCACCAGAGCATCCACAGCCTCGAACCGGTGATTCTTCCATGTTCGATGTACTTTTGGTGCCCCTGGCACGAGTTCCTCCTCCCACGAGGTTAAGTAGAGCAGGAGCAACGTCAACTCCTCGATGGCCCGATCGAGCTCGGTGTCTTCCATCATACGACCGCCTTTGTGCAGATACTAACACACGCCAGGAGCACTAAGCGAACTGCGGGATGCGCGAGATACTAATAACGAACTCCGCGACCGCAAAGGCACACTTCTGACCTTGCGTTCTTTTACCCCGACCCTGTTCTAAAACAGCAAGAGTGAAGATCTGCCCCCTCTTGAATACTGCCCACAGCGTCAGCAGCAACAGCATGCTGCGCTATCTCACTTCCCGAACAGGTCGGCGTGCGTCCCCATTCGCTCGAAGATGATCCGAGTCTCCTCCACCTTGTAGATCAACAACCAATCCGATTCGATGTGGCATTCTCTGCGACCGGCGTAATCGCCGACCAGTTGGTGGTCGCGGTGAATGGCGTCCGGCGGTTCGCCGGCCAGGAGTGTGCGGGCAAGGATCTTGAACTTGTCGAGGTTCTTGCCGCGACGCTTGATTCGCTTGATATCCTTCTCAAACTGGCGCGTATAGACAGGGGTATACGTCATATCCCCAGTTTCTCGAACATGTCCTCAGCGTCTTCGCAGACGACCAGCTCGCGTCCGGCGTCAGTGGACGAGAACGTCCGCTTCGTCGCCGCGTTGGGGATGGCAATGTCGAAGGGCAGCCCCTCACGAAGCTCTACCTGCTTGTAGAATATCGTGATCGCTTGCGTCGCGTTCAGGCCGAGCCGATGGAAGATCGTTTCTGCGCGCTCCTTGAGTTCAGGCTCCAACCGAGCCCGGACAGTTGCTGTCTTGCTCATAATACTACCTCCGTGATCCCCTTAGTGTAACACGAATGGGCCACAACGACAAGGGACCTGCCTGCCATCATCGCCAGGCATTCCAGGGACAGGAACCCTATTTCAGGCTGCTCCTTGAGGAATCATGGTATGCGTCCCCGGAATTCCCTAGTGCGTAATTCGTATTATGTCCCCGGAATTCCCCAGAATTCCCTGATTGAATCGTAGTTCTGTGAAGGGCACCATGATACGACCCTCTTCCGCCAGCAGCCGTTGTCGAAGCCGAAGGAAATCGACCAAACCGATGTTGTCTTCCAGCAGCATGGTCAAATCGTAGCCATCCGCAATAAAGAAGCTGGGTTGCTTCCCATGCGTTATGGCCACCGCAGCCTCTCTACTTATTCCGTTGATTGAAATGAAGAGCCCTCTTGTGTACTTCGACTTGCCCTCAATCTTACCACGGAAGACGAGTAGGTCAGCCTCTGGACATGGCTCAGAGGTCCACTTGGCCTCCAAGAGATAGACTTCGTGGTCCAATTCAAAGGATCCGTCGATTTGTTCTCCGATCACACGAAAAGGTCCACGGGGCTTGAGGCCATGCAGCTCAAATACCTGGTTCAGCACTCGTTCCAGTGCCAGTCCAGCCCGACTTCGATCAGGTTCATCGTGAAGTGCGAAGAACTGCTGCCTGAGTTCCTCAAGCTTCCGGGCGCGTTGGCTACGTTCTGTTGCTTTGAGGTGTTCCTGTGCGCGAGCTCTCTCAACATGCCTCTTGGCGCGAGTGTTCCCATCGGCTTGGAGCGACGTCTTGAAGTCCGGATCCCAGAGGTCTGGGAACTTGAATCCAACCTCAAGAAGTAAGCCCTTTAGCTGGTCAATTTCGCTTGCGACGACGGGATTCGCGTGTTTCTGGCGATACACAATGCCAGCTCTCACAATCTCTAAGATTAGCGGCTCGAATCTGCCCCTCCGGAGATCTAGTGTTTTCTCGAGTAATGCAGCAATCATCGGAAGTTTGCTACCTGACTGCCAGAATTCCCCTACACCGACCTTCTCGGCCACTGTCTTGAACGAAACATGACCTTTCCATGATGGATGTCCCGAGCCTGGGAGAAAATCGTAGAGTAACGCTGCTATGTCAGCAACAGCACGCGACTCTTTCAGTGGAAGCGTCATATGTCACTCCTTGCCCACTTGTACAGATGGCTTCTGAATCCATCCGATGTGAAGAATCATCTGCCTATTCCGTATCGAGTGGAGTCTCCCCTTGTCTGAATCCCATTGATTGCCTCCTTGATGATCTTGATTTCCTCCTCTGCGAGATCGCACAGAGCAAACGCCTTTAAGAAATACACTTAAGACTCCAACAGGCGAGCTCATGTTCCTGCACATTGGAAGGGGCCTTATGTAGCGTTTCACGGAATGAGATCGCATGTTTAGAGTCAACTGGAAGGAGGCTGACTCGTACTTCCGCCTTCTTACAGTCTATTTGTCTTTTCGGGATCTCGACTTCACCACGAAGCACGATCTTCCCCGGTCCGTTGATCAGCACTTCATATTTTGTGTTTTCAATCGTTACTGAGTCAATCCTCTTGGTAACGTTGTCGCCACGATGGGAGAGGCTTGAAAGCGGCTCCATAACGATCGATTCGAACTGAGTCTCAGGTATGCGTTCGGGAATCTTGAAGGATGCCGTGCAATGATGGAACGGTATTACCACACGAGTGTCCGTTCTTGGCACCACATAGAAATCCATGTGCAGTTTCCAAGCAAGGTTCTTCGGGTCGTCGCGGTATATTGGTCCATTGGGGTGGTAATCCGCCCGTTCTGGGTAAACCTTGAGCCAAGCGTTGAGAAGTTCAAAGCTAGGGGCCTTCTGTATGGGTGAGAGAATCCTCAAAAGGTCGGACCGCGATGCGGTCCTTGTAGACCTAGCTTCTCTCCAAGGAACCTCCAACTGAACCGGCCCGCCACTTGGTTGCCCGTATGCGGGATTCTTTACCAGATAAGGAGCACGATCTGTGTCGAACAAGAGAGCGACCACAGTTGCCTCAGCTACAGGAATGTTCAGATCTCTCATCATTTGTGGCGTTAATCCGTCAAACTCGGCCCTCACTTGAGCAAACCAGTCGGCCAGTTCTTCATTGTCAACACCCACAACTCCCGTTTTCTCATCTACGCCGATTAGCCAAAGTACGGGCTCACCGTGCGCAGCATTTGCATGGCCGGCTATTTGCCGTGCAGCTTTCCTTGCATCCGGCCACTCACCTTTGAGCTCCACTCTGTAGTCTTCATTCGGTTGGCCAGATTCGACTTGCTCAATGACTCTCAGCGTCCAGTCCTCAATCTCATGTGCTCTCATCGCTTTACCTCTTGGACTCACCTTTCTCAATCATCTTAATCTCCTCTTCCGTCAGGTCGTAGAGGTCGTAGACTAGTTGGTCGATCTGGTTCGTCAGAGAGTGAACAAGCCTCTCGATTCTCTCTTTCCCTTGTGAGTCAGCCCTGTCGCGTTCAGCCGCTTCCCTGCGAAGTTGCAGAAGGTCTCTGGCGATTCTCCGAAGTCTCTTGTCGCCTCCATTCCCGCTACAAGCGCTGAGTGGAACCGGCAACTCCCCGAGCTTCGCTGCCTTCACTTGAGGTATGACCCGTGCCTCTGACTGGTTCGCCACTCTGTAGAGGAACAGGAAGGTCCTCGACTCCATGACTGCAAGAAGAGAAGCCGGGTCTATCTCCGGTTTCGGGTGAAGAACATACATGGCGTCGGTGACGTATAGATTCTGATCCTGATCAAGTCCGAGTCGTATGATCGTGGATGTCGTGACGCCAATCAGCTTGGGGGAGTCGAAGATGGCCGGATCTCTCGGGCGATGAAGCGCCCACCAGGGATGCTTCCCCGCCGCTACCTCACGACAGCTGATCTGATCACGATACCGATTCAGGTGCCCCAAGGCATTGGGGTAGCGATCGATGTCCGTTCCCTTCGCGGTGTAGACGATCCATTGATCCCGCTTGCAGTGGCCATCTTGGCTGATAGCCTTCCCGCTCACACTGGGCCGCAACACCTCCTCCTCAACGGCGGACTGCTCCCGATCGGAGTCTGACAGGACGTGAGCACGTACGCAATCAGGTGTCACTCCCCTTGCGATAGGACGCGCAAGCCCTCCTTTCAGAGGTTCGTACTCGCTTCGCAGTCGCCTCAGGAGTGTCGCACCGGCAAGGTTCGACACGAAGTACGTGGCATCAGGATCCCCCTGACAGAGTTGCTTCCACTCCCCAAAGCGAACCGTGGATACATCTCGCAACTCTCTAGGTCGTTCAGCCTCCCGGTGCATCGAAAGATCGCCCACGATCGTGGCCTCATTGGAGGCGGTTGCCGCCGAAACCACGATTGCCGAGGTATTCGACGCACCTCTCCCGAATACGCCTTCGCCTAGATACACAGCTACTCGCAATCCGCGTTGTAGAAGGCGCTGGCGCACCTTCCCCGCGTCCCTCTGATTCATCAATGTGCCGGGCACAATGAAGCCCAGTTGCCCTTCCGGTCTCAAGATCCTGATTGCCAGGTCGATGAAGTAGATGTAGGAATCCACCATCCTCTGAACTACTTCGGCGTATCTCTGTCGTAGGTGCGCCAACTCCTCATCCGTGAACGTAGCCCCCCATGGCGGATTCCCGATCACGGCGTCGAAGCCGCCGGCTGTCATGATCTCCGGGAATTCGGCGTTCCAGTCGAACGCGTTGATCCGGTAGCGCTCTTCCTCATCGATCAGGCTCAACTGTTGTCCTTCGTAGAAGTCAGGCCCAATCAGGGAGTTGCCGCACTTGATGTTGTCGGCAAGATCAGGCAGCGCGCGTTGGTGGAAGAGCCTGAGGCTCTGTCCGATTGTCTCCTCGTTCTCGCCTTCCAGGACTTTCAGCAGAAGTGAGAGCTTGGTCACCTCGACGGCCTGCGGGTCGATATCGACGCCATGGATGTTGTTGAGCAAGATTCGCTTCTTCTCTGCGGTGGTCAGTCGCCATGTGCCCTCACCCTGCCCTCTCCCATAGGGAGAGGGAGCAATAGTGCGGTAGAGCCGCGGGTTCTTGCCTTTGGCGTGTTTCTTGGGATCGTACTTCAAATACCATTCGAGGTGCCAGTCGAGGAGATACTGATACGCACCGAGCAGGAACGAGCCGGAACCACAGGCAGGATCGAGAATGCGTAGCTTGCTCGCCTGCTGAGGGGTCTTTCCCTCAAGGAGTTTCCCCACGGTGTTCTTGACAATGTAATCGACGATATAGGTCGGGGTGTAGTATACACCACCGGCCTTCTTCACCTCGGGCTTGTCCTCGACTTTGGCACGGTGGCCGGGTGTCAGCCGAATGATCTTACCGAGGAACTGCTCGTAGATATGGCCGAGGATGTCTGCGGGCAAAACGGAGAACTCATACGGGCTGTCGGGATAGTAAAGGTCTTCGAAGACCTCTTTCAGCACCTTGTCATCGACGGTCAAGCTGAGGGTGAGTCCGTCGGGCGGCTCGGGGCGGTCCTTTTCCTTTCGGAAGTGAAAAAGGCCAGAGTTGTAGCGCTCATCAGCTCGGCGAAAGATTTGGCACAGGCGCTCGTAGGCGCGCGTTCCGCTCTGCAAGGCCATCAACTGCCCGTAGTTTTCGATTCCCCGATCCTCACAGATCCGTAAGAAGATGATCCTATCGATAGTTCGTTGCACAGCGTAGTTGAGCTCGCGAGTGGAGAGGTCCGGGTTGCGCAGGGCGATGTTCCTCGCGAAGAGATCGCGCCAGTTCTCGATCTCCTTTAGGAAAGCGTCGTCCACCGTGGCTGTTCCGCGTTTCTTCCTGGTTGATTCGGCATATTTGTCGAACGAGCCTTTGAGGATCGCTTCGCGGGAGAAGATCGATGAAATCTCGTCCCAGCGTTCTTCATATTCCTTGTAGTCAAAGTAGAAGATCCGTGCGGCGGAGGCCTTATCGGCCTTTGCAGGTTTTATTCGGCAGTCGTAGACCGCGAATTCCTCGAAATCAGTGAGGATGGAAAGTGGCAGCTTGGCCGACCAGGCATAGCGACGCAATTGGTAAGCAGCATCGGTGTTCTCCTTGATCTTTACTGCCGGGCGTTTGGCCTCGACGAAGAACTTCCGTACCCCACCGATGCGAAAGGCGTAATCGGGAGCCTTGGTCGCCCCGCCGACCTTGATTGCATCCTCATGAACCACGTCCTTGTACGCCTCGGCGTAGCCTTTCTCGTTGGTGACGTCCCAGCCAAGGGCCTTGAAGAATGGATCGATGAACTCCCGCCGCGCTTGAGTTTCGTTGTACTCGTGGGAGCGATAGGCGTCGCGATTGCGTTCAAATCGCTCAATCAGCTTAAGGACTTCCTTAGGAGCGGGCACGTCCCTCCCTTCTTTCTGCACTTATGTCAATAAGTAATAGTTTATAACGACCCACAGGACTAGACAAGTGAGGAAATGGGGGGCCGGGCAGTGATCGGCGGAATTTCTGGAGTCTGATCTTCCC
>Ga0315547_1001719_pt1 | contig 16563 bp, 18 predicted proteins | sample SalMarSW160240MG_2_FD_202542 | JGI IMG/M metagenome (GOLD analysis project Ga0315547, IMG submission 202542) | Salt marsh sediment microbial communities from the Plum Island Ecosystem LTER, Massachusetts, United States - Salt Marsh Sediment SW1601-240 ... | reverse complement strand
TTCAAGAGCTCTTCCTTTTGTTTTAGCGGCAAATCCAGTAAATTATGGTAAGCCCTTCAAACTTTCAACTCTTGAAGCTTTTGCTACTTCCCTTTACATTCTTGATTGTATCGAACAATCAACGGATATTTTAAATTTGTATAAATGGGGGCCCCATTTTCTAGATTTGAATAAAGAGCCCCTTGAGGACTATAGAGTTGCACAAAATAGTATTGAAGTAATTGAGGCGATGAAACAATATTTTAATGACGAATAAGTATCCTAGGTTTTAAGTAATAAATTATAGATGTGAAGTAAGTTGTGATAATAAATGAAACATGAACTCGAGACATTTTTCAAACCAAAAAGTATTGCCGTAGTAGGGGCATCAAAAAACTCTACAAAAATTGGCAACGCTGCGTTAAAAAATATTCTTATTTCAGATTACGAATGCAAAGTTTATCCAATCAATCCTCATGAAAAAGAGATACTTGGGATTAAGTGCTATAAAAAACTATCAGACGTTCCTGGCGAGATAGAGCTTGTTCTTATCTCTGTTCCAGCAAAAATAGTCCCACAAATTATGAAGGAATGTGTACAGAAAAAGGTAAAAAATGCCATCATTATCTCATCTGGATTTAGCGAAGCTGGCAATAATGAATTAGAAAATGAAGTTAAAGACATCATTGAACAATCAAAAATAAGGGTGCTTGGGCCAAACACCATGGGTTATAAAAATGCAGCAGACGGGCTCGACTCTTCTTTTGTTTTTGGGGTTCCGAGAAAGGGAATTTTGTCACTTATCAGCCAAAGTGGAGCGCTTGGAATTGGTATGATTTATCTTGCAAATAATGAGTTTGTAGGAATTTCAAAAATAATTGGAGTTGGAAACAAAATAGATATCGATGACGATGATCTTATTGATTATTTCGCTCAAGATAACGATACAAAGGTAATAGGCCTATACATTGAAGCGGTGAAAAATGGGCGAGCTTTTATGAATAGTATAAAAGCCTGTAACAAACCAGTGCTTGTAGTAAAAGCAGGAAAAAGTGAAGCGGGGGCACGAGCAACATCATCTCATACTGGCTCTATGGCAGGTAGCGACAAGATTTATGATGCAGCGATTAAACAAGCAGGCGGAATACGTTGTAGAGACATCGTGGAGTTGTTTGATATGGCACGAGCACTTGCAGGACAACCTCCGGCACAAGGCAATCGCATTGGGATAATAACAAACGGAGGTGGGCTTGGCATTCTTCTAACAGATGCTTGTGACGCAAATGGACTTGATGTGCCAAAACTTTCACCTAAAACTTACAAAAAAATCGACAAAATTTTGCCAGATCTTGTTAAACCAAACAACCCGATCGATCTTGTAGCAGATGCAGGTTTTTATAGATATGAAGCTTCAACTCGTGCATTATTAGAAGACCCAAACATCAATGGAATAATAGTTGCATCAGTTCACGGAGGATATGCAAGGCCCAGGGAATTCACGGGAGCAATACTAAAAATGATACGCGAGAGAAAACTGCACGAGGAGTTTAAAAAACCGATTTTAGCAACTTGGGTTGGCGGAAAAGAATTTGAGGATTTAGTAATGGATCTCAAATCAGCAGGAGTGCCGATATATCCTTCCTCATGGAGAACCGCCAGGTCGATGTTAGCACTCTATATGGAAGGAAAACGGATAAAACGAGAAATGAAATAAAAAAATTCTAAACATATTTCTATGGATAATATACCTTACTTTTGACGAGAGATTGACTATACCATACTTTAGACAACAAGCGTGACATCAACTCTCCTTCAAGGATGGTTTTTCCCATGCTATAAATCCATTTTGAATTATGGCCCGCACATTTTAACACTAACTCTTTATTTAAAGGATCAAGAGAAGAAATACTTGGTTTATTTGAATCAAAATCAGTATATATTCCAAGAGGGGTGAAAGCAGAAGGTAACAAAATATATCGGATAGATTTCAAATCATCTATGAGATCCAATGTTTTAATGACATCATCGCTTTTTTCACCAGGTAAGCCAATGATAAGAGAACAATACGGTATAAAGTTATGATCATGCATCAACCCCAAGCTCTCCTTAATTATGGTCTCCCAGTCATTTGGCTTAAACGGGAGAACCTTCCCAGACATAGTCTGCTTAATCAGTCTTGTTGAAGCCGTTTCAATTCCTGCTTCCCCAATGAAAAAATTTTGATGTTCAAATACAATTTCCATGAGTTTTTTAAAAAGAGTTCTATCAGCCTGAACCGCAGCAAGAGAGAAATGCGTCATAATAAATTTATCATAATATTTGTAAACAAGTTTGAACAATTTAACCATTTTTTCAGCATCTGGAATGAACCCTTTCTGCCCATACAAAAATACATCCTCGGCGTGAACAAGACCATTTTTTAATCCCTGTTGGACATTAATTTGTAATTCGTCCTCTATTTTATTAAATGGATACCATCTAAGATTTGATTTTGTAACCTCACAAAACTTACAATGACGGTTACACCCTCGCCCTATCTCAATACATCCAAAATTTGATGCATTACGAATTGAAGAAATTTCATAAAGAGACGGCGATTCTTCAGTAGAACTAGTAACATACTTGGGTACGGGTGTGCCATCCAATATGTCCCTAAGCAATTTTGGAGCGATCTTTTCTCCTTCACCAATAACTACAGAATCCACCAGATTAGATACATCTGATTGTGGCAATTTCTTAAGTTGCCATGCCCCCTCACCACCAACAACAATTTTTAATCCTTTTTTTCTTGCTTTTTTAATACATGGTTTTTCAAGTAATTTTTTAAAAAAAACTGAAGCGTATTGATCGTCACCTTTGATTGACTCATAAAAATATGGTCGAGATGCCAAACCAAGCGGATCAACAGTATGTACGGCAAGTATCTTTGCATCATCGATATATTTATGCAGATAATCAGGGCAAACAGTCAATACATCAAACCCTTTATCCAAAAACACTGCCTCAATTTTTCTCAGGGGATATGGGGCATATCTAGCGACTCCTTTTTCATGCTCTGGTTTTCCAACTAAAATTTTGAAAAGCCACTTCGGAAGCATCTCTCCAGATCCATAAAAAGGAAATGCAATATTTCCTTTTAAATGAAAATTGTTCATTAAGGATTTGTCAGCAGTCAACAATATTTCGACCATTTAAAAATATAAACTGTTCTCACCATATATATGATTTGAGAACAAAAAAGAATTAATCCACCCACTCAACACCAAGAACTTCTTCCCAGTTTGGGTGTTTTCCTTCCCATTTTGCTGCTGTTTCCTTTGGAACACATCTTTTACAAATACCGATGATTTTAAAATAACATGATCCGCACACCGATTTACCACATTTCAAACATATCGCCTTTGCATACTTCTCACCGCAAATTTGACACTTTCCCGATGGTTTCTTTTTTGTATTTTGTTTTTTTCCTTTAGGAATTTTGACTTCTTCTTTTGCTTCCTGCAACCATTGTTTTAGTTCTTCGTTCATAGATAGAGAAGTATCCTTACTCATTGGTTGTTCCTCTTATTGAGATAAAAAGACGACATTGTTTATATACTTTCTTTACCAGAGCTACGATGTGCTCTTCTGTGAACAAAATTTGCAAACAAATGGAAAAATGGAGTGATGATTAATAGAACCAAGAGGTGCCATAAAGAAAAGCTTTCTACAAACCAGTTTTTATCAGTTAGACCAGAAAGAGATAACACCCCGCCCATGAGAAAACTGAGAACCAATGCTCCGATGATGAAGTCAAGTTGATCAAATATAATCCAATCTTCACCGCGTTTTTTTCCAATTCTTCGTTTGAAAAAACTTTCAGTAATATCACCAAGGAGTGCACCAAAACAAAGTGAAAAAATTATTGAAATCATGACTGGAAAACCTGTAAAATCATTCAATCCTAGAAAAGCGAAATCGCTATCGGCTGCATATATAGCAACAACAGATAAGCCAAAACCAGCAGTCATGCCAAGAAAGGCACCAACGTATAATCCACGCCAAGTTTTGCCATCACCAAGGATTCGTTTACCATCCTTCCATTTTTTACCAAAATCAATCGGCGTTCCACCACCAACTAATACAGCGCTCGCATTTGCAATATAAGCAGGAAGAATAAGCCAAAGAGCTTGAATAATAATTTCATAACTCATTGAGAATAGGAATACGGGTTTTGTTTAAAACATTATTTAATAAAAATAAAAAAGAATCAATCCTTTCTGCTCAGTTTCAAACCTTTATAACAAAATTTGTTTGATCGTTTAACCATGCTTTTCAAAGCAAGATTTGAAATACCGAAGTTTTCAGCAACCATATTGCCAAATTTTCCGTCTTCCCCAACAAAATCGTAAATATTGGTTTCAAACTCTCCAAATTCGTTTTCATTCAATGATGCAACATTAAAAATCTCACTGATCTCATTGACCGGGCAAGAAATATTAATATTAAATGAGGAATAAAAGGAACGGTACTTTTTTTGTGGCCTTCCATCGATACCCTCTTCAGGTGTTGTCCATTTGGTCTCGACTAATTTCATTTTGTCAAAGATATCAAGAGCGTTTTCTCCGCCTTCGCCGTACTTTTCTTTAATCTCGCTGACGGGTTTCCAGCCAGAAAGCAACTCATAAAAAACATCTTTTTTTGTTTTGTTGTCAAATGCCCTTAAAAGTGTGACTAGATCAGTAGAATCGTTTACCACTTTTGTTCTCATCATAGTGTCTTTCCTTTATATGCCTAAAACAGGTGCTCGCATATTTAAGTCTTTTGTATATAGTTACTATTATTTTAATAAATTTATTTTAAAAATGCTGCTATAAAAATAAGTGGACTTGTCGGGATTTGAACCCGAGGCCTCCTCCATGCCAAGGAGGCGATCTTCCGAGCTGATCTACAAGCCCAATAGATATAAACGGCACTACAACTAATTTTAGCAAATAAAATTTGTGGATAGTAAAATCACCATCTTCCCGTAAAAGTTATGTGTATGACATAGAATACAAAACTGTGAAAAAGAAAGAACTAGAAATGATATTGCAGAGGATTCCCTCTTTCAAGAACCCCAGTCCGCAGTTAGAACAATACCTAACTCCAGCAGGAATTGCAGCGGACATCATTTTTATTGTACATCAATTTGGAGATGTTGAAGGTAAAACAGTTCTTGACCTTGGTTGTGGAACAGGAATTTTCTCAGTTGGTGCATTTGTAGCTGGAGCTGAAAAAGTTATTGGTATAGATGTTGACAAGGAAAGCATAGGTATTGCAAGAAAATATTCAGAGAAAAACGGCATGAAAATAATGTTTCTAGTTCAAGATATAAAAGATGTAGCTGCTCAATGTGACACCATCATTATGAACCCACCGTTTGGTGCGCAGAAAAGCAATCAAAAGGCGGATAGAAAGTTCATCGAAAAGGGGTTTGAAGTTGCCTCTGTGATATATTCTCTCCATCTAGCAAAGACGGTTTCTTTTATACAAAAATTAGTTGACTCGTTAGGTGGTAAAATCACCTATTCAAAAGGTTATACGTTTCCAATAAAGTGGACGTTTAGATTTCATGATAAAGAAGTTCAAAAGTATGAGGTTGTGCTTTTGAGGATTGAAACAAAGACTTATGTGGATTAGTTTGTCGGGTAAGCATTTTTAAAAACTTATCCGAAAGTATAATAATATATTACTTTATCTGCTTTCGACCTAGAACTATTGGAAAGTGATAAATTGGCACGAACAAAGACGAAGAAATTCAGAGGGTCTATGACGCACGGCAGAGGAAAAAAGGGGGGCAGAGGAGCAGGGCTCAGAGGCGGTAGAGGAAACGCCGGTCTTATGAAACATAGACATATGTACATGACAAAATATATGCCAGATCATTTTGGAAGACGTGGGTTCAAACGACCGCAGAGTGTTGTAAAAAAAAATAAAACTATAAATGTTGGTCAGTTAAAAGAAACGTTTCCTGGAAAAAACGATATTGATCTTGGAAAGGAGGGTTTCGATAAATTACTCGGCGGCGGAAGTTTAAACAAGAAAATGAAGATTAAGGTTAATAGCGCTTCTGAGGGGGCTATTAAGAAAATTAAGGAGAAAGGCGGAGAGATAATACTACCAGAAATACCCAAAGAACCAACAGTAGAGAAAGAGGAACAACTAGAAGAAAAGTAAACAATATCCGGGTTTGAAAATGGCAGAAGAAAAGAAGAGTCGTCTACATGCATTAAAGCCAATTATCGAACGATGGCCAGCGATTGCCAAACCAGAAGGACATGTTACATTCCGAACAAAAATCATCTGGACGGTTCTCTGTCTCGTTTTGTATTTTATTTTAACAAATGTCATGATCTTTGGGCTGAAAAGCGATGTGATCGATCTTTTTGAACAGTACCGATTCATTATGGCAGGCGCCTCTGGTTCTATCATGCATCTTGGTATAGGACCAATTGTTACTGCATCCATTATTTTACAACTTTTCGTTGGTGCAAAAATTATAAAACTTGATCTTACCAAAAAAGAAGATAAAGCAATTTACCAAGGAACACAGAAAATTCTTGTCATTGTCATGATTGTTGTAGAGGCAGTGCCACAGATCTTTGGCTATTTACAACCCTCGGGAAGTGTTGAACTAGGAACTGGCCTTTATGGCATGGTCGGACCCGGAATGGCGGAGTTTGTCATTGTTATACAGTTAATTATAGGTGCATTGCTTGTATTTTTCATGGACGAATTAATTTCTAAGTGGGGAATTGGTTCCGGCATCTCGTTATTTATTGCCGCAGGAGTATCCCAGGCGATATTTACAGGTATGTTCAACTGGCTACCTGTCGGAGTTGGTGAAATTAGCTTGACGAATCCTCCTGCAGGTGTTATCCCAGGAACATACTACATGGCTACACATATGTCGCTAGGAGATATGGTCGGTTGGGGCTATCAAACCATGTTTATGGGAGCACCCCAGGTTGGTTATGAAAATGCCATTGTGCCACTACTTGGTACCATTCTGATTTTCTTCATTGTAGTATATGCTGAGTCGTCTCGCATCGAACTGCCACTTGCTCATGGAAAGGTTAGAGGTGCACGTGGTAGGTACCCTATTCGTCTGATTTATGCTTCAAATATTCCTGTTATTCTTATGGCTGCGCTTCTGGCAAATGTCAACATGTTTGCCATGTTAATGTATAATAATCCTAATTTGCCGCTTTTAGGTGGTCAATGGTGGATTGGAAAGTATAATTTGGCTATTACTACACAACCTCTCGCTGGTGGCGCATGGTATCTCTCAAGCCCCGGGGGAGTGAACAGTTGGTTGATGTCGATATTGGCAGGTGGTGGCGCAGGACATACTTCCGTACAATGGGCTCTGAGACTCATTATCTATCTATCGGTAATGATTATTGGATCCATTCTCTTTGCTAAATTCTGGATTGAAACAACAGATATGGGACCGGCTGCAGTCGCGCGGCAGATTCAAAGTTCTGGCATGCAAATACCTGGATTTAGAAGAGATCCAAGGGTTCTAAAAAAGGTGTTAGAAAGATATATTCCCGTGGTAACTGTCATAGGTGGATTTGCTGTAGGTGCCCTTGCAGGATTTGCAGATGCTATTGGAACTATTGGAAAGGCGAGTGGTACTGGTGTGCTACTGACTGTCGGCATTATTATTCGTTTGTATGAAGATATTGCCAAGGAACAGGCAATGGAGATGCATCCTGTATTGAGAGGATTCTTTGGTAATGAATGAAACGGTAGGTGATTTTGTGATGGGAATTATTGTTGTAACAGGCATACCGGGCGTAGGAAAAACCACCGTGATGAAAAATGCTGCTGAAGGTATGGATATCAAGTTTGTCACTTTTGGAACAGTAATGGCCGAGATAGCAAAAGAGATGGGGTTTGTGAAAGATCGAGATGAAATGAGAAAGCTCACTCTAGAACAACAAAAAGAACTTCAGATCAAATCAGCAGAGAAAGTTGCGTCTATGGGAAATGTTATTCTTGATACACATTGTACAATAAAAACTCCGAAAGGTTATATGCCAGGACTACCAGAATGGGTGGTAAAAAAACTTAATCCTACAGCCATAGTCATAGTTGAAGCAGGTCCTGAGGAAATATACAACAGAAGGGCAAACGATCCGACAAGAAACAGAGATCCTGACTCAAAGGAGCAAATTGCTGAACATCAAATGATTAATCGAGCGGCAGCCATGGCCTATGCAACATTGACTGGTTCAACAGTCAAAATTGTTTTTAACCATGACAATGCTATCGATGCTGCTGTAAAAGAGGTGGCACCTGTCTTAAATTAGAGATGATAAAATGAGAAAAATGAATGATTATGCCCAAGCAAATCAGATGCTAATGCTGATGGTTTTAATGTTTCTAATGATATTTGTTTTTGGGAATCCTGCCATTAGTTCATGGCTTGCCACCTCTATTCATACAGTCTTTTATCCTCTCATTGGTTTCGGTGGCAGTTATCCAGTGTTGACGTTAATTCTTGCTGGAATTATTGTCGTCTTTCTCTCTTCATTTTTCCAAAATCTATTTACGGACTGGAAAAAAATGGGAGAAATGCAAGAAGTTACCAAGGCGTTTCAGAAAGAACTGAGCAAAGCCAGAAAAGAAGGCAATACAAACAGAGTAAATAAGCTAATGAAGTTGCAGCCGCAAATCATGAAAAAACAGACTGAAGCATCTAGTGGTATGATGAAACCGATGATCTTTCTGTTCATCTTTATTGTTCCAATTTTTATGTGGCTTCGGTATTTCCTTGGAGGTTTGGATTACTACTATTTTACAGTGCCTTGGGGTGGAGAGGGCGTATCTCTTTTCTTCAAGCCGTTTCTTATGCAAGCGTGGCTCTGGGTTTATCTAATATTTTCCATGGTCATCGGACAGTTGATACGACAGGGAATGAAATATATCGTATGGTCAGACTGGTGGAAGAACACAAGGGCAAAAATACTGCCATTTGGTAAATAATTGAAATTATGGTAACCATCACAATAAGTGGAACACCGGGCAGTGGTAAATCAACAGTCGCACAGATTTTAGAAAAAAAGCTTGGATTGAAGTATGTTTATTCTGGTGAAATTTTTCGCAAACTAGCGGTAAAACATAATATGTCTCTTGAAGAGTTTGGTCGCTACTGTGAAACCCATCGAGAGATTGACCAAGAACTGGATGATTCCCAGCTTGAAATACTAAAAGGGGGAAAAGTTATTTTAGAGGGGAGATTGGCCGGTTGGCTTGCCTATAGAAATAACTTACAGGCAGTAAAAATCATGATAGATGCAGATATTCAAACACGGGCAGAACGTATTGTCGAACGAGAAGGAGGAGATGTTAAAGAACGAGAGCAGGAAATGATCAAGCGTGAGAAGAGTGAAGCATCGCGATATAAACAATATTATGGTATCGATCTTAAAGATAGTTCCATCTATGACATTGTTGTTGATTCTGCAGATAAAACAGCTGAAGAGGTTGCTGATCTCATTCTAAAAAAGTTAGACAACTAAACACTTTTTATGTAGAACTTTATTTGTAGGACATTGCTATGGCAGAAAAAAAGCATCATTTGCCTTCAGACAAACGGCGGAAAAGGCTTATCAAAGTACAGGCCAAGACCAATCCAAATTATGGAAAGTCTCCAGCTGAACGCAGCGTAAAAGAGTTGATACACAACGGTTTGATTATTTTGGATAAACCTAGTGGCCCAACATCTCACCAAGTCGATGCGTGGTTAAAAGACGTTCTTGAAATTGAAAAAGTTGGCCATGGGGGAACGCTGGATCCCAATGCAGTTGGCATCTTACCGATTGCCACTGGTGATGCAACTCGAGCATTGCAGGTTCTGCTCTCTGCGGGTAAAGAGTATGTCGGCATCATGAAACTTCATAAACAAGTTAACGGAAAAAAGATTAGAGAAGTTTGTCAAAGTTTTGTTGGTGAAATCTCTCAAGTTCCCCCAGTTAGATCCGCAGTAAAACGGGTTAGAAGACAAAGGAACATCTACTATCTCGATATCATACAGCTAGGGGGAAAGGAAGTGCTGTTTCGTGTAGGGTGTGAAGCGGGTACCTATGTAAGAACGTTGTGCGTCGATATCGGGAAAAAACTCAAATGTAGTGCTCATCTTGCTGAATTAAGAAGGAGCCGAGTTGGGCATCTTAATGAGGAAAATGCTGTTATTCTTCAAGATGTAAAAGATGCTTATGCGTTTTGGAAAGAAGAGGGCGAGGAAAAGAGTATCCGTTCTGTAATACTTCCCATGGAACAAATATTGGACCATTTACCCAAGATAGTTATTCGCGATTCTGCTGTAGATGCATTATGTCATGGGGCGGGTTTAGCATTGCCAGGTGTTGTAGAAATTGACAGTGACATTAAGAAAGGTGAAAAAGCTGCTGTATTGACATTGAAGGGTGAAGGTGTTGCGTTAGTCAGCATGCTAATGTCGACCGAGCAGATAGCCCAAAAAGATACTGGAATGTGTGCAACCATTGACCGTGTATTAATGAACAAAGGAACGTATCCTTCTATCTGGAAAAAGTCTTAAAAGAAGACTCTATTCCGCTATTGTTTTTTGCCGAGGTGGCCCAGCCCGGTACGGCGCGAGCCTGGAAAGCTCGTGGGGATTCGTCCCCTCAGGAGTTCAAATCTCCTCCTCGGCGTTTTTTGATCTGCACAATAAAAGATAAAAGAATGAATTTACTTTACAGGAAATTAATGATCGGGGGAAATTTACCAAATTTGAGTTTTCAAACCTTTTTTGTTTCTAGAGAGCAAAGCAGTTCTCCACTGGTATCAGAAATGATAAGAATTGGAAAAAATTTCAAAGAAGAAGAGTTGCTTAAAGAAACTACAGGGACCATAAGTTTAGGTTACGGCAAACGGGTGATTATTCCTGGAAATGACTTTAAATTAGATGACTTAAAAAGAGAAGATTTCCTAGAGATTGTTGATTATGATCCTGTAAAAAATATCATCTTAGCGATCGGTAGAAGTCAACCGTGCATTGAAACACCAGTCCACTGGCTTATTCATCATGCAAGAGATGACATCAATGCAATCATTCAGTTAAACGGTGAAAATGTTATCAAAAAACTTTCAAAAAATCTTCCTACAACAGAAAAGGAATGCCCACCAGGTACACTTGATTTAGCCAAGGAAGTTTTAAAACTATTAAGGACAAATAAAAACATCATAATAAAAGATACAGGAGCTTTGTTTGTAGGAGCAAATATAAAAGAAGTTGAGAATTCTGTGTTGAAAGCATTAGGTGAGTCGCAATGAATGTCAAAGGAAAAGAATATAGAGCGTTATGGTTTGAAGACGGTGTTGTGAAATTCATTGATCAGCGAAAGCTCCCATATACTTTTGAAATCTATACTGCAAAAACTGTCGATGACGTTGCCTTTGCCATTACGGACATGGTTATTCGTGGAGCTCCGTCAATTGGTGCCGCAGCTACATATGGCCTGGTTCTTGGAAAAAAAGAATTGGAAAAGGCAGCAAAAAAACTACGGCAAACCAGACCCACCGCATATGATCTATTCTATGCAACCGACTATATGATAAAAGAAATAAACGATGGTAACGAAGCTTTAGATGCTGCAAATGCCTATGTTGAAGATGTTGTTGACAGATGCAGACGAATTGGAGAATATGGAGAAAAACTCATCAAAAATGGTATGAAAATCCTTACACATTGTAATGCTGGTGCTCTTGCAACAGTAGATTATGGAACGGCACTTGCACCATTCTATTTAGCTCATAGAAATGGGAAAAAGTTCTTTGTTTATGCTGACGAAACGCGTCCTCGTTGTCAAGGCTTATTAACTGATTGGGAGCTTGAACAAGAAGGAATACCCCATGCAGTAATTGCAGATAATGCGGCAGGATATTTTATGAAAAACGGTGAAATTGACATGGTTATTACGGGTGCAGATAGAATTTCAAAAAATGGCGATTTTGCAAATAAAATTGGCACATATGAAAAAGCAGTGCTTGCAAAAGAAAACGATATACCATTTTATGTTGCAGCACCAATTAGTACTTTTGATAAAACCATTAAATCTGGTGACGAAATAGTTATTGAAGAACGTGGACGTGAAGAACTGGCTGTTATCAATGGTAAAAAGATCATGCCCGATTATACAAAGGTTCGTAACCCTGCTTTTGACGTTACACCTGCAAAGTATGTCAAAGGATATATTACAGAAGAGGGCATTATTAAAAAATAGAAAGGTTAATTTTTCTTCGTTTTAGCTGGGCATTCTGAATTCAAACACAGGGACCAAGGTCGCTTTCCTTTTGAGATGATTTTAACGATAGGTGACCCGCAAGTGCCACATGTCTCGTCTGTTGTCACGAGTCCACCGTTCTGAGGAAGAGAATATGTGTTTTTACAATCCGGGAAACCAGTGCAGCCAACAAATCGTTTCCCATTCCTTGACGTGCGTACAACCATGTTCTTTCCACATTTTGGACATTTTCCAATTGTGCTCTGTGTTTGATGTGCCGCTCTTATGTTTGTCTTGATGTTTTCCTTGTCTTTTTCCAATGTGTCCATCACTTTTGCAAGCATCTTTCGTGATTCTTTTATGGTGGCATCAAGCGTCTTTTTTCCTTCGGCAATATCGCTCATATCTTTTTCCAAAACTGCAGTCATCTTTGGTTTTACAACGTCACAATCTACTAAAGCATCGATAACAGCAATAGCAATAGGCGTCGGTGCAAGTGGAGAAAGAGCAATATATCTACGTGAATAAAGTTTGTTAATAATTTCATGCCGTGTTGATTTTGTTCCTAAGGATAGTTGTTCCATTTTAGCAATCAAAGAACCTTGAGTGAAACGTTTTGGTGGTTTTGTTTGATCTTCTTTTAGCTTCATTTTAGAAACTGGGATGATTTCTCCCTCAGTAAGTTCGGGCAGAGGTTTTCTCCTCTCTTTGAAATATGAGTAGATTTTTTTCCAATTTGGCTCAAGCAATCGGTAGCCGCTAGCCGCAAATGCTTCTCCGCCAATATCAAAAGAAACTTCACTTGTCTCTGAAATAGCATCTTTTGCCAGGGTTGCCAAAAATCGTCTGCAAATCAATTCGTAGATTTTCTGTTGATCTGTCGTCAGTTTTCTACCGGCCGGTACACCAACTGGGTGAATGGGAGGGTGATCAGTGGTCTGTTTTTTACCACGTGTCGGCCGATCTCTTCCATTGGTAGTGACTTCTTGTACTTCTTTTGAGAATGGAGAATGAAACAATTTTTCCAAAATGCCTTTAATATTAAGAGATGAAGGATAAACAGTATTGTCTGTTCGCGGATATGAAATCAATCCAGACATATAGAGTTCCTCAGCAATAATCATTGCCTTTGATGTAGGAAGACCAAGGGCAGATGCAGCTTGGAGGAAAGTAGTAGTACTAAATGGGCTTGGCGGATATTCTTTAGATGTCTCTTTGCTTACTTTTTTAACTGCTGCTTCTTTGACGTCCTTGATTTTGTTATAGATGTCTTTTACTTGTTTTTCGTCCCAGAACTGCCCTTCAGCGTGGGTTGTATCAAACAGTGTTTCTTTTTTTAATGTGGCAATAATCTTCCAAAAAGTTTTTGGTTCAAAATTCTTAATTTCTTTTTCTCGATCAACCAAAATAGCAAGAGTTGGTGATTGAACTCGCCCTATGGAAAGAAAATCTTTTCCAAGGCGTTGGGCAGTAAGTGAAATGAATCGAGTTAATACTGCACCCCAGACAAGATCGATAATTTGTCGTGACTCCCCGGCAGCTGAAAGGTTGTAATCCACTTCAGTAAGCTCATCGAAAGCGTTTTTAATTTCATAATTAGTGATTGCACTGAACTTTGCCCGTTTTATTTGGCTAATATCTTTATTATAATTTTTCAGAAGGTTGACTACTTCGACGCCGATGAGTTCCCCTTCTCGATCAAAGTCGGTAGCAACAATAAGAAATGGATTTTTATCTACTAGGGACTTTAGTGCAGAGGCGATACCTTTTTCAGTAATTATTTTACACGGTTCCACATCAATAAGCGCTTTTGGAGTCACTTTATTCCATCGGTTAAAATCAGCAGGATAATCGAGATTGATAATGTGCCCCCTAAGTCCAACGACTTTCCATGGCTCACCATCCTTGATAAACTCATATACTGGAGTTTTGCCGAATTTGGCGTTTCTTGAGTTTCCTCCTGACAAAATGTATGCAATTCTTCTTGCAGCAATATTTTTTTCACAGATGACAAGTTTCATTTAGATTCCAATCGCTATGTTGGTCTGAACATAAAAAGGTTCTATAATTAGTTTGCGCCGAGTGTGAGATTTGGTCGAAACTATTAACAACCCGTGCATATTTCACTGGTTTGATAACATGAAGATTCAATTAATAATGGGATCAAAATCAGATATGCCTATAGCTGAAAAAGCAAAAAAGATTCTAGATGGTTTTGACGTTGAATATGATATAGCTGTTGCATCTGCCCATCGAACGCCGGATGTATTAAAAGATATGGTTGAAAAGAGTAGTGCAGATGTTTTCATCGGCATTGCAGGTCTTGCTGCTGCACTTCCAGGAAGTATTGCTGCCCATACTACAAAACCTGTGATAGGTGTACCTGTAAGCGGGAAGGTAAATCTTGATGCAATTTTATCCATAATCCAAATGCCTCCAGGAATTCCAGTAGCTGCAGTTGGATTAGATCGTGGGGACAATGCTGCACTGCTTGCAATTGAAATTCTAGCGATCAAGGATAAAAAGCTTGCCAGTCAAATAGAAGATTATAGGAAGAATATGAGGAAGAAAGTATTAGCCAAGTAGTGATTGACTATGTTTGATGCTGAAGAGTTCATTGAAAAAGCAACTAAAAAGGTTAAAGAAGAAGTAAAAGGAAGAGCGTTAATTGCATTCTCTGGTGGCGTAGACAGCTCCGTATGTGCTGCACTGGTCAACAAAGCCATCAGTGACAAATTGATTGCAATCCATGTTGATACAGGATTCATGCGAAAAGGTGAGCCAGAGCAAGTTAAAGCACTGATGAAAAAACTTGGACTGAATTACCGATTTGTTGACGCAAGTAAAGAATTCTATGATGAATTGGCCGGCATTGAAGACCCCGAGAGAAAACGAAAAATCATAGGTGAAAAGTTTATCAGAGTTTTTGAAAAAGTTGCCAAAGAGGAGCAAATTAAATATCTTGTACAAGGAACAATTGCACCTGACTGGATAGAATCAGGCGATGATCTAAGAGACACCATCAAATCACATCACAATGTTGGTGGACTTCCCGATAAGATGAATCTTACACTAGTGGAACCACTTTATGACCTTTATAAAGACGAGGTGCGTAAAGTCGCACGGGCATTAAAAGTAACGGTATCCGAAAGACAACCCTTTCCAGGTCCAGGACTAGCTATTCGGATCATTGGTGAAGCAACGGCAGAGCGTGCTGAATTAGTGAGAAATGCTTGTGATATTGTAGAAAAAGAAATCGAAGTAGCAGCAAAAAAGGGTGAGATGGATTTACCGTGGCAATATTTTGCGGTGCTTATACCAATTAAAACTGTCGGAGTGCACGGAGATAAGAGAGCATATGGACATACAATTGCTATTAGGGCGGTGCAAAGCGTTGATGCTATGACGTGTTCATACAGCGACATTCCGCATCATGTTATAGACACAATATCTTCAAAAATTACCAATATTATGGGAGAGAAAGTAAACCGGATTGTCTACGATGTAACAAATAAACCACCAAGCACAATTGAATGGGAGTAATAAATGGTAACCATCTATGTGATCGATAATGGTGGACAGTGGACCCATAGAGAATGGAGAGTTTTAAAGTATTTAGATGTTGAAACAAAAATTGTACCAAATACAGCCGCTTTTTCTGATGTTTCTGATGTGGATGGGGTTGTATTATCTGGTGGTGCCCCTAGAATTGGAATTGAAACATCGCTGGGCAATTGCAGAGAATATTTAGAAAAGGCAACTTATCCAATTTTAGGGATATGTGCAGGTCATCAGTTTATGGCACGCTTTTTTGGTGGCGATGCAGCTCCTTCAAAAGTACCAGAATTTGGAAAGATTGAATTAAGCCGCATCAAAGACGATGATCTGTTATTTCAAGGAGTCCCAAAAACATCAATTGTATGGGAATCCCATAATGATGAAGTAACGAAGGTCCCTGATGATTTCGAAATTCTCGCGGAAAGTGAAAATTGTCATGTACAGGCAATGCAGCATAAAACGAGGATGTTGTTTGGTTTACAGTTTCATCCAGAGGTTGAACACACTGAATATGGTGAACAAATTTTCAAGAATTTTGTAAAAATTTGTGAAAAATAGGTTTGTGTTGGTTTTATAAAAGCGATTTATCTCCATCTTTTAAAAAGGGTGTGCTTTATGTTTGATTGATCTAATATCTTGCCTACAACAAAATCTACCAAGTCATCAATCTTTTTTGGTTTATGATAAAATCCAGGCATTGCAGGTAAAATAGTTGCACCTGCAAGTTTTGCCTTTCTCATATTCTCAA
>Ga0315547_1001718_pt1 | contig 16564 bp, 12 predicted proteins | sample SalMarSW160240MG_2_FD_202542 | JGI IMG/M metagenome (GOLD analysis project Ga0315547, IMG submission 202542) | Salt marsh sediment microbial communities from the Plum Island Ecosystem LTER, Massachusetts, United States - Salt Marsh Sediment SW1601-240 ... | reverse complement strand
TGTTTTTACAACTGTCAAGCTATATTTATGGACTTACGGTTTTTTTAGTGGATTAGAATCATAGGTTTTCGAGTTATCTTAAACTGCTGAATCAGGGAGAGGATTTCTGAGACAGGGCACTAGATACGACGACGTCAAGGGGCTTCGTTTCGAGGTTCAGTTCAGGACGATTGCAATGCATGCATGGGCCACGATCTCGCACTACTTGGACTACAAGTCACCCCAAGCAATTCCTTCAGAGCTCAGGAAGGACTTCCATGCTCTCTGTGGGCTTTTCTATGTGGCTGATTCCCATTTTGAGCTTTTTTTCCGGTCGAGCCAGGAGGCTCGCAAGCAGGCGGAGCGCAGAATCGAAAAGGGTAGTGACCTCAGCACTGAGGAGATCAACCTCGAAACGGTTACAGCTTTCATCCGTATGAGGTATCCTAGACGAAAGCACGCGGACGCTGAGAGCGTTTCGGAATTGGTGGAAGAGATAGTGGCTAGCGGATATACGACATTGGGCGAGGTTGATTCAGACCTGGTCAAAGCGTCCAAGGCGTTCGAGTACTATGAGGCACATTTCCCACCAGTGACGGAAATAAAAAGGTACAATGAAGTAGGTGTCGTGCGCGTGTCGCTGTCAATAGTTAACAATGGGTTCATAGCAAACAGGAAGGTGCCGGTGACAGAAGAAATGCTAAAACAATTCCGCGAGGCTAGGGAGAAGATGCGCTAGCTGTGCCCTGCATGTCTCGCCTTCCGATGATACGTCTGCCTCATGTCGCTCCAGCGGACGCCGTAAACCGCGCCGCTGAGCTTTTTGAATGACGGACGCTAAAAGGGTTTAGATCAATGCTAAAAAAAATCGCTTCTAATCTCCCAAGAGCTGGCCTTCTGGCCATTCCATATGCAGGAGCCGCATTGGAAAAGGCAATCTATGGTCCATTGGACGATAAATCGAAAGAAAATGAACGCAAGGAAATATTATGTGCCTTAAATGATTTAGGTAAAAGTGCGGAATTTACGGCAGCAGATACAAAAAATCAATTAGAGATGTTAGCCAAGAAAATCGAAGATACAAATGAAAATCTTTCAAAAATTATAAGAGAGCTTAACCCAATTCAAATTGAAGTGCAGATTGTTCAACACATACAGCCAATAATGATAAATATTTTCACTGGTATGTCCAATGAAGATGTAGTTTCTTTGTTTTGTAAAACCGGTGTTTCCCAACCAAAGCTAATTGAGGAAGAAAAGCCAGAGATCCTTGGAAAGCAACTACTGGATTCTGCGGCCCAAATTGGAAAGTTTCCGGAATTAATAGAACAACTGGAATTTCTTTTTCCCGATTCATTAAAAGAGCCGGAAAAAGATAATAAAGAAGCACCAAAGAAAATGATAATAGAAGAGCTGGCTTCAGCTTCACGCTCATTATTGACATGGCCGACTACTATCGGCGAAGGCAAATGGTTAGAACGAAAAGAAGTTAATCTAATTGAAAATAAGATTTCTTCAAACGAAACGAGCACAATGCTGATTTTAGGGAAACCAGGTACGGGCAAATCAGCATTATTATCATTCATAGCAAATATGCTTATCGAAAAAGGTTCCCCAGTATTAGGGATAAAAGCGGATATGCTTCCGAAGTCTGTATCAAATTTGCCTGAGCTTCAAAATTATCTTCAACTCTCATATCCCATACATGAATCTCTAATGAGATGCCATGAAAACAAGTTACCGATATTAGTAATTGATCAATTGGATGCTCTTTCTGAGTTGGTAGATAGAAATTCTGATAGGCTTAATGTCCTACTGGATCTCATTCAGTCCGTTTCGAATACTAATAGAGTTCATGTTATCAGTTCGTGCAGATGGTTTGAGTATCAGCATGATGTACGATTAACAACCATTGATGCTGAAAAAATCGATCTAACATTGCCGTCTTGGGGAGATGTAGAAATAGTTCTAAAAGAGGCTGGTTTCTCGGTTGATAATTTCTCCGAGGAAACAAAGGCACTTTGTAGCGTACCATTACATTTAAAGATATTGCTCGATTTAAAATTCAGAGATGCTGATTCAAAAATACCATCATCTTTGCAAGCGCTTTTAGAGAATATCTGGCAACAACGAGTCGTAACGGGTGAAAATGTATCGGATAAAATCGATATAATAGAACGCCTCAGTAATAAGATGGCAGAGGATGAAGAGCTATGGGTTGCCAGGGTATTCGCTGACAGCAACCCTGCTGCTTTTCAAGAATTACAAAGAGCAAATATATTGAAACTTGATGATGCGGGGGTACGAATAGGCTTTGTTCATCAAACATATTTTGATTTTGCAAGGGCCAGATCTTTTGCGGCAGGTCAGAAAATCTTATCAGATTTTGTAATTCAAAGGCAAGATGGGCTTTTTGTCCGCCCTATTCTTTTAAGGACACTTGCCTATTTACGTGATGCTTCACCTAAAACGTATTCAAGAGAACTTACCAAATTATGGGAAAGAGATAATCTTAGAACTCACATTAGAAATTTATTATTAGAGTATATCGGAGGTGTTGAGAACCCCAACGAAGTAGAATTGGCATGTCTTTTACCACTTTTTGAAGATGATAAACTAAAATACAAGTCGCTTTTGGCCATCGCAGGGAGCCCTGGTTGGTTCAACGCGATCAAGAATACTCATCTTCCAAATATGATGCGTGGAGGTTCGAACTTTGCTCATCTATTCATTCCTATTTTATCAAGAGCTTTTGCTTTTGATAGAAAAAATGTTTTGCAATTAATCAGAAATTGCTGGGTACAAAATCAATCTTTCGATGATCATATTTTGAATCTAATGACCAACTTGACTGACTGGGATGAAGGGGCAATTGACATTGTATGTAAAATCGCAAAGCGTTATGAATCTCACTGGATCCCATATATAGCTGAGATAGTTTCACAAAAAAGCCCAGAGTTGGCACCGAAAATCGTCTTAGCTGATTTCGAGCGCCGATTTGACTTGGCAAAAAAAGAGGAGGCAGAATATAAGCCGCCAGCCCCTCCACCTCCTGAAGCTGGAGAAACAGAAAAAGAAATATATGAAATGAGTCATAACAGAAGAGACATTATCGAAAAACTTCTAAGACAAGATAAAGGTTGGCATGATTTATCGATAATTGCTGAGACGTCTCCCGAAGCTTTTATTGATAGCATTTGGCCGTGGTTTCTAAAAGTTGTCGATAAAATAGCATATGAACAGCATCCTTCTGTTACGGGTTATCAAGAAGATCATTCAATAGGAACTCGTCCTGAAAGAGATGGAGGGTCAGAAAACCAACCAATCTCGGCACTTAGTAAAGGCATCATTGAATTTAGTCGAACTCAAACAGAGATGTTTATCGAATTCTTTCGGAAAAATTTGGATAATCCTTACCTTGCAGTCCATAGATTACTTTGTCTTGGCTTATTACAAATCGTAGAATCCCATCCTGAAATAGTGTTAGATTACTTAGTCCAAAATCCAAAAAGACTTGCAGTCGGAGATCTTAACGATCAACATAAATATTCAAAACGGCTCATATCTGCAGTCGTTCCAATACTAAATAAAAAGCAGATTAATTCACTTGAAGAAACTGTTTTAAATTGGAATCAATATTATAAGGAAAACCCAGAGTGGACTTTGGAAGATAAGTTCAAAAAAACAAAATGGAATCGGCAACATCGTCTTAGGCTTCTTAGGGCTTTTCCAAAAGAATTGAGCTCAAAAAAACTTAATACTTTAAGAGAGCAAGAAGAGAGGGCATTCCCTGGATTGCCTAATTGGGATTCAAAATTGGGAGGCGGTGGATGGGTAGGAAGTCCGATGTCCCAGGAGCAAATGTTGAAGGCTGAGGACGATCACATCATAAATCTTTTTGATACTCTTACAGATGATACTGAGTGGGATCATCCAAAAAGGAGATGGGATTTTATCGGAGGATCAATACAAGCCTCAAGAGAGTTTTCCGCGTTCGCGGAAAAAAATCCTGAAAGAGCGTCGAAAATTATACTGAAATTTGCGCCTGGAAAACAAGAGAGACCAGCAGGTATGGGTATTGAAGGCCTATCAAAGTCGGAATACCCAACTGAGGCACTGTTAAACATTATCGAAACATTGGTTAATAAAGGTTTCTCAGCGGATGAATTCAGGCGTGAGGTTGCAAGTGGATTAAGAGAAAGAGCTAAAAAGGATAAAGGTTTGCCCGACGACATCATTAACTTGCTCAAAACTTGGTACAAAGAAGAATCCCACCCGGCTATTAGCGAGAGCGAAAATAATGAAGAAAAGAGAGAACGCCAAGAAGACTCTATCCTTTGGGGACATGGAGGTACTTTTAGCCTTCCTGGAGGCCGAGATATTTATTTAGAGGCCATTGCTTTGGGCTATTTACTCAGAAAGCCCCCAGAGTATAAACAATTTGCTGAAATTGTTGAAGTTATGCTCCAGCATGAACAACATCCAAGGATTTGGCATAGCGCTTTCCATTGGATGAAGTTTTTATTCAACTGGGACAAAAGCAGAACTGCAAAATATTATGATCACGTTATTAAAAATGTGTCGGACGTTATTGAAAGTAAGATTGGTATCATTGAGTATGCAAAAATTGTTAATATGGTTCCTGATAAAAAAATAGTTCAGGAATGGATTTCTCTGATAGGTAGCAAAGATAGCGATTTCAGAAAGCAGGCGTTTGGTGAGTTATTGATTTTATATAATTTGATAAATCCTAATGATCAATGGAGTAAGAAGCAACTCTATCAGATACTAAATGACCAAAATTATTCCAGAGAACAACGAGGTGCAGCATTTGCCGCATCAAGGAATTGGCATTATACAGAACACCAATCCATATGCACTGAAATCATTATAACCCTTTCCTCAACCAAAGATCAAATAACGCAAAAAGCTATTTCGTCACTTTTTCTTTACGGAGAAAATGTTCTTCTTAACGCAGATATGAAAAGAATAATTTCAGCCATTCTGCCTAGTGATGGAATTTTAATTAAAAGTGCTGAAAGGTTAATTGAAGGTGTCATAGATAATACTACAATTGAACCTGATATCATTGGAAACATCTGTTCCAGAGTTATAGAAGTTGGCAAGGATGAAATTATAAACCCCGGATCTCGTTATTCTATGGTTGCTGAACCCATTGTATCCATCGCTTTGACCCTACATCGCATGCAACCTCCTTATCGAGCAATAGGGCTAAATTTATTTGAAGAGCTAATAAAAAGTAATATACCTCATGCAAGGCAAGCACTGGATATCCTTGACCGGAAACCTATAGCTACTCAGGCTCCAATGCGTTTGCGAAGAAGGAGACGGAAGAAATAGTGTAAAGGGGTCACCCATTAAAGGGCGAGTCCCAGTGAAATACGCTTCGCTGTCCTTAGGCCCCAGTTAAATATGCTTCGCCCCGATGAAATATGCCTTGCATTTCATGGGGCAGGCATTTAACGGGGTAAAAATTTCACGGGATAAATCAAGAGAAAAAACACCTCTCCTCTGAAGAGAACCTTCTTCAAGGAAAAAGAGGCACAAGAAATGAAGCCAGGCAGGTGGCCATGTATCTGGTGAGGGAGCTATGCAATAAATCATTACATACCATAGCGGAGGTATTTTCTCTGAGGAGTTACGGCGGTGTTGGTGCAGCATGCAGTGTGATTGAAAAGCAGCTCATGAAATCAGGGGACACCATACCTATTTCTTGACATAGTAATAACGTATAAAGGGGTCAATGTAAAGGGGTCAAATCTTCTTTTGACTCATGTTATAAAGGAGTCACCCATTAAAGGGCAAGTCCCAGTGAAATCCGCCATAATTCCGGCGGACAAGTACGCCCCAGTTAAATTGCCTTTGAGGATTTAACCCCAGTACGATATTCCATACCTACCCCAGTACCATCTCCCGGAGCTACGGGGCAGGCGGGGCAGGCGCGGTAAACTTCGCTATTACAGATGTAAATTTCACCCCAGTTAAATAGCCCTACGGGATTTAACAGGGCGGGCGCGGTCCGCAAAATCAGGGGACACCATACCTATTTCTTGACATAGTAATAACGTTGTTTCTGAATCAACTTTGTGAATAGGGGGAAAAGATTATAAAAAAAGGGATCTTGGGATGAGTTACAAAATGTTTTGGGAAAATCCTTATCAGACTGAGCTACGGACAACAGTATTTGGAAATCAGGGGACACCATACCTATTTCTTGACATAGTAATAACGTTGTTTCTGAATCAACTTTGTGAATAGGGGAAAAAGATTATAAGTTAAGGGGCACCCATTAAAAGGCGAGTCCCACTTAAATAGGCTGCGCATTTAACATGATAAATCTTTTTTTATAAAGGGGTCTACGTTTGACTTTTATTCATTTTTAACGAGAGTAAAACGTAGACTTGATCCTATAATCATTTTCAAACCCTAAACAATTAATAGGTAAGTTTCATGAATCAAGCAATATCTGACCAGACTCGTTGCCCGATATGCGGGAATCATTTTCTCAGAAACAGGACGAATCAAACGGTGACGCTGAAACCACAGAATCCAAATGATAAGGCAACCTACCCAGAACTTGTGCTCAAATTAAACGCAAGATGGTGTCGAGGATGTGGATGGGTAAAACAGATAGCAGAAGAAAAACTAGGCTTTACTTGGACAAACGAGGCACCAACCCGGAAGTAGGAGTTGCGGATCTCCTGTACAATAACCACATGTTATAACCTGGTAAAGGAATCGCCCATTGAGGAAATCAGGGGACACCATACCTATTTCTTGACATAGTAATAACGTTGCTTCTGAATCAACTTTGTGAATAGGGGAAAAAGATTATACGTCTAAAGGGGACATTGTTTCTAAAACACCTTAAGTTTCACGAAATCATCGTAGCATGCTCTTTACCAAAATACTCTTATTCACTTTCTGTCTTTATAAAGGGGCGTAAAACAGGCCATTGGAAAATTATCAAAGATATGCGTCATTATTCTTGATGACTCAGCTAGGATGCGATATTTGGAGGCTATCGATCACGCAAAAAAAAAGTAGGTTCGCGCTTTAAGCATAGAAGGATTGAAGCCAATCAGTTTTGGGATTGATAGAACTACCATTCTGTATCGCGAAGATAATTGCCTCAATATCTAATTGCAGGAACATGAAAAAAAGGCAGCCCTCATACATGGACTGCCTTTATTCCTTAAAAAAAAGATTGTATCAATCTCTTCCTGTTATTCGACCGGGTATCCTGCCTTTTCCCATGCCTTCCAGCCGCCATCCATATTTTTCGCATTTTTGTAACCCATCTTGACAAGCGTATTAGTTCCTAAACAAGATCTGCCACCAGTTTTGCAATACACTACGATTGTGGCATTCTTATCCGAAATCTCCTTGCTAATAAACCACTCGAGCAGGCCCCTTGAAATATGTATTGAACCAGGTATATGCCCGGCCTTATATTCCTTGTCGGTTCGGATATCAAGGAAGATAGCCCCGCCCTTATCGAAGATAGCCTTTCCATCCGATACGGTGATCGTCTCGATATTCTTATAGGCCTCTTGCTTGAGGTCATCGGCCGTCATGTCCTTGGCCATTACCAGAGATGCGTTCAAGGAAAAGGCAACGCCGATAATTAAAGCAATTACAAAAAACAAATTTCTTCTTTTCATAGTAAGTTCTCCTTTATATTGTTATTTAAGGGATAATCTTTGTATCCATATCCCTCACTTCTTTATCATGAGTGTTTGCCTTTCAAACCACTCATCAATAAATCTTATTTGGGTCTATTAAATGATTAATTGTGATAAATTTTTTGTCTGAATCCTTTTCTCTTTATACGCCTACAATCCCTTTAACCTTCTAGGGCTTCCGATTTTAGAGCCCCCCTACATCCATCTTTAGCGTCATCTGACTAATGGGTATCCTCTACATACGTCGATAAGTTTTACCTTAACCGCTCCATCATGAGTAACTTCCATTAACGCTCTATCTCCTCCATCTGCATTAAGAAGTAGCTTATCTTATTTACTGCTGCCTCAATTTTTTTATCCTTGTTTATGTCTTCTTTTTGCCATTCCATGATGACAGGTCTATTTGCAAACCATTCAATCAATATGTTGTTACTATTTAATGATCATTCGTTTTGCCTTTACCATTCAGGCATTCCTGGCATTCTCCATAAAGATAGGCCTGCACCTCCTCTACTTTACATCCCTTTATGGTTTGCTTTGTGAATATTGGACAGTTGCTTGGATAATCAAGCTCAATGTTTACTATTCTTCCGCACGTTTTACAGAGAAGATGATGATGAAGATTTGGATTTGAATCAAAACACGCTTTACTTCTTTTTCTTATAGATAATTCCTGTATTTCTCCAAGCTCTTTTAGCAATTTCAGTGTGGAATACACTGTGGCAATTGACATTGTTGGGTATCTCTTTTGGATAGACCTGTGAATGTCATCGGCTGTAGGGTGGTCTTTGGTTTGACTCAAAAACTCTGCTATCGCCATTCTTTGGGGAGTCAAAGTCACTCCCTTCTTTTTTAGTCTTTCGATTATATCTTTCATAACTGTTATTGACATAAATATAAATTTAAATTAATTTTTGTCAAGTATTCAATTAAATAAAATATGCATTATTCTTTTATTTTTTTTATTTTTTTAAAAGAATTATAAAATTGAAATGATTATTGTAATAAAAAAAATAAAAAATTCGTAAAACGCAGGCTGGCATAAAACCTTAAGGGTAAAATTGGTGTCAAACAGTGGATTGTGATTAAGAACAAAAGTTCCAGATTTAATGTACAATTCAAGGTTTAACCTCACACGCTTGTTGTGGTTAGGTAAAAATACAGATAAAATAAGAAAAAAGGAGGATACCATGGGAGAATATGTTGAAAAACAGGGCATAACACGGAGGGATTTTTTATGGATTATGAAATCAGCATAAATCAGGGGACACCATACCTATTTCTTGACATAGTAATAACGTTGTTTCTGAATCAACTTTGTGAATAGGGGAAAAAGATTATAAGTTAAGGGGCACCCATTAAAGGGCAAGTCTAAAGTCAAGTCTTCGTTTGACTCATGTTATGGTTTGCGATAAAGAAAAGATTAGGGTCACCCAGACAGCGAGAAGCGCTGCGGTCTTCCAAACGAGTTCATTGGTATCGCTGGTTACCCTGAGCGCTATATTTTTGAATCATTCAAAACAAAAAAGGAATTGAGTTAAGGTATCTCAATAAAAGGGGGTATCCCCTTTTACATCCCTCAACTAAACATTGTGCCCTAAATTTCACTCTTGACAAAGCGTACGTTATTAAGTACCATCTAAATGTTTAAATTTTTACACAGTAGAGGTCAATTATGCCAACTTTAACAGCTACTGAAGCAAGATCAAAGTTGTATCGACTCATTGACGAAGCAGCTTCTTCCCACGAGCCAATTATCATCACCGGTAAGCGTAACAGTGCTGTGCTTGTTTCAGAAGATGATTGGCGATCCGTACAGGAAACGCTCTATCTGACGAATATTCCTGGTATGCGCGAATCAATCCGTGATGGTTTAGCCACACCAATTGAGGAATGCAATGAGGATATTGAGTGGTGAAGTGGCGAGTCGTTTACATAAAACTGGCTCAAAAAGATGCTAAAAAGTTATCTGCTGCCGGTCTTCGAAAAAAAGCCGAAACATTGCTGGATATCCTGCGCAAAAATCCTTATCAAACACCTCCACCATTTGAAAAGTTATTAGGCGACTTATCGGGAGCCTATTCCCGTCGTATAAATATACAGCACCGATTAGTTTATCAAATTCTTGATGATGAAAAAGTAGTCAAAGTTATCCACATGTGGACGCATTTTGAATAACTGAACATAAGAATGGCATGAACTCTCATTAAGCGTTCGCTGGGCTCACTCCCAGAAGGATATGCCTTTCAAAAATGGTCGTTTAAGAAAGCAGCGATAAGATGTCGAGGGCAAATGGCGTTGCGGTGAAACGGCTGTTTCTTATGGGGGCAATTTTACCCCTGAAAATCCCTTTTTAAGGCTTCAAAACACCTATTATGGTAAGGATATTGGCTAAATATCAATAGGATACCTTGGCCCCAAGAAAATTGGCCAAGAAACGACCCGAAGCAAGCAAAAGATGGTACTGCCAAAAGTTTTATTAAAAAAAAGAGAGAAATATGAAAAACACAAATAGTGCCTCTGACCCACAGAAAAATCATCCTGCGCTCCGACGAATTTTACAATGGCCCATTCTCACGCATGATGATTTTCTGCTTCAGCCTTACTGAAATCGATTTTGGTGGTCAAAGATCGTTTTAATAGGGGGAGGTAAACGATTTTTAGGTATCATACTGAAATCACGATTTTTATCAATAATTTTCTAAAGAATGTTTGACAATACTCAAAAGATAGAGAGGAGAAATCAATGAAGTCATGCAGAACTATCACGATGGGAATGTATAGGTTCGGCTCTTTACAATTGGTTCAACTGCTGTTTGTTGTCATCTTCTGGATGATTGGTGGAAACGCTTTTGCGGCCTCCTTTTCCGCCGACATGGTCAAAACTGGCGATGGTAAGACACAAACCAGCCGATTTTTCCTGCTGGATGATCACTACCGGTTGGATATTATCGAGGACGACCAGGAGCTCAATATCCTGGTGAACCGAAAGAGCGGTAAGACCCGTATCATGATTCCCGCTAATAAGGAGTACCTGGAGATCGAAAACAGCGGCTTCCAGAGTGTCATGAACAATCCCTTTGAGGGATATTATATGATGCGTCAGAGGTTCGAGGCCCGCACGTCCGGCAGCGAAACAATAGACGGGATTAAGTGTGACAAGGTGATCATCTCTAGTGACGGCCAGGATCTTGTGACTGCCTGGGTGGCCAAGCCGTATGCGTTTCCCATCCGGATCTTAAACCCCTCCACCGGCGACCGGGCCGAGCTGAAAAACATCAAGGAAGGACGAATAGATAAAGCACAATTCCAGGTCCCGGCAGGATACACAGAAAAGGAAGACCCGGCAAAGAAGCGGGAACGGAAAGAGGCCGCCCTTCCCTTCGTGACGACTTTAGTCACGGGCAAGGCCCCCTGGGCCCGAAGAATAGGCCCCTCCGGTGAGATGCGGGTTACGGTCGATCCTGAAAAATCGGTCAGGATCAAATTTGAAAACCTCACCCAGGACAAATCCGTCTTCACCATCAAGGGTTTCCGCGCCGGCCAGCCCATCATCAACCTGGACTGCCAGCGGACGACCTACAGCCTGCAGGGCAAGGGGCGCCGGGATGAATGCCTGGTGTACGTTCAAAACAAGGCCGATCAGATCGCGGTCGCGGTCGAGAAAGGCAAGATCCTGACCCATGTCTTTGCCGAGGAGAAATCCTTCTTTGCCCACGAGGACATGGTCAAATCCTTCTTCATCGTAACCGGCATCCGGGATTCGGGGCAAGACAAGTTCGTAGACCCCAAGCGGCAGTTGCGGCTCAGCATCACCAGTGACAGCCAGGACAGCGCCGAGTCCAAAATCAAGGTCACCGTCTACAAAGACGAGAACCAGAAAGATAAGATCGACGAAACAGACTCCGTCCTTAACAACGGGCAGAGTAAAACCTGGGACTACCCGCCTGAGAAAGGCATCCGGTTCGTTCAGATCGATGTCGCCAAGGGCGGCGGGGTTCAGGTCATAATCGAGCAGCCCGCACCGGTGAAAAAGGCAGATATCGCAAAAAAGCGCACGGTCACAAAAACGCCTAAACGAAAATACCGACCGAAAGCGGTGAGTAAATTTACCGTCACCCATCCATACGGGACAAGCAAGCCGCTCGCACCCGGCAAGGACCTGGCCATTACCGTCACCGGCGTCTCCGCGGGTGCCTCCGGTACGATCGACCTGTACACTGACCGCAAAAAATCAAAAAAGATTGATGAATTCTCATTCAAGTTGAAAAAGAACCAGGCTGAATCGCTGTTTGTTTCCGGAAACAAACAGGTGGGATGGGCTACCGTGTGGGTCCACAAGGGATCGTTTAAGGTCAAGATGGATCAGTCGCCCAGTGTCAAGGCCGCTGTGGCAACCCCCAAAAAAAAGCCGAGCACAGCTGTCCCCTTGGACAAGGGCAAAGCAGCATCCGCCGGCACGACTGAAAAAACCGCCGCAAGCGGCACGATTTTCAAAGGAGAAGTGCCCCTCATGGCGGGTGCCAAGGTCCTAAAGGAGAAGACATTCGGAACCAACAGCTGGGTTGATATGGAGGTGCCGGCAAGTCCTGAAGAAATCGTCAACTTCTACAAGCAGGCCATGACCGGCAAGGGATGGCAGGCCGGAATGGCAATGGTCCAGGGACCGATGGGGGTACTGCAACTCATGAAGGGCAAAAGCCAGATCATGCTCAAGGCAACCGGGGGTGGACAAAAATCCACTGTCAACATGGCTCTCCTGAGCCATTGAGACTTTTTCGATTAAAGTCGACCAATAAACAGGACAAAAAGGTCGTTATTCAGATATGATATCAGGGGACATCATGCCTATTTCTTGACATAGAAATAACGTTGTTTCTAAAACACCTTAAGTTTCACGAAATCATCGTAGCATGCTCTTTACCAAAATACTCTTATTCACTTTCTGTCTTTAAACTTAACATGATACTATGCTACTGTTTTTTTAAATCTTTTTTGGCCATGGTTTTAATCTAACTATATTCTGTATCATGTGCTGATAAGTCCTTTTAAAACCAACTTCCCTTTTTAACATACGGATAAAACATTCACAGCTTACAATCCAATAGAAGGCTTGACTATATGGGAACCTTATGATGCTCCTAAAAAAGTCATTTGTGAAAATAAGCATTTCATCTATTTCAAGTTTGCAGACCAAGAAGAACGGCTTGTTGAATTAGTCGGCATTTAACCCATCACTTGAGCGGACTAAAGGCCGCTCAGTTTAATCGTTATGCATCCACCCAAAACTCATTACAATCGACTATAAAATAAAGGATTTTGAAATGCTCTATAAATTTGACGGAAAGCAACCGGTAGTTGGGAATAATTCATATGTCAGTGACATTGCAAGAGTCATCGGTGATGTCGTCATAGGAGACAACTGCTATATTGGACATGGTGCCATTTTAAGGGGTGATTACGGAAGAATTGAAATAGGAGATGGGACAGCGGTAGAAGAAGGGGCAATCGTTCACGCTCCACCTAACGATGTGAACAGAATCGGAAAAAAGGTTACTATTGGCCACGCTGCGGTGTTGCACGGGAAACACATTGGCGATCAAGCCGTTATCGGCATGGGGGCCGTAATCAGTATTTGGACTGAAATTGGAGAATGGGCAATTGTAGCAGAAGGAAGTGTTGTAAAGCGTAAACAAATAATTCCGCCGAAAGTAGTCGCTGCTGGAAATCCAGCTAAAATTGTAAGAGAAATAGCTGAAAAAGATCAAGAATTTTGGAATTTGGGCAAACAGATCTATATTGATTTGGCTAAAAAGTATCTGGATATTGGAATGGAACCTATAGACAATGGATAATATCCTATTTCGTTACATTAATTTGTTTTTTTAAGTACAACACTCATATTGCATAACCATGCTTTTGCAGCGGAGCGAAAAGCCGCGCCCGATGAAAAGCGACGTTATCCCAAAATATAATAGAGTCGTTATTATGTTGTTTTTAGATCCCAAAAAACCAATAGCAACCTGTGAATCAAGTTCTTGTGATGATTGCGCCATCAATAATAATCTTCACTGTCATTTCAGGCTAAAAGATTGGATCCATTTCCTTCTTATTGCATTTCCTCCTTTTCTGCTGGGCGGTGCTGGGATCTATCATGTGACTGGCTGGTTACTAATACCTTGGATAATCTTCGTTGTTGCCTTTTTCGGATTCATTGAAATTCGTGTTATGTGTTCCCACTGCCCTCATTATGCTGAGTCTTTAAAATCATTAAAATGTTGGGCAAATTATGGATCTCCCAAATTATGGAAATATAGTCCCGGTCCGATGACAATTACTGAAAAAACAATTTTTTTCGGCGGTTTTGCTGTTGTTTGGGGCTATCCCATGCTATTTTTAACGCTTAGCACACAGTTGTTTCTATTGGTTGTCTACTTGATGACAACTATTGGCTTTTTTATGACCTTGATAATTTTCATGTGTTCACAATGTATGAATTTCGCTTGTCCTTTAAATTCTGTTAATGAAGAAGTTCGAGATCAATTTTTTAATAGAAATCCAACTGTTGCAAAAGCATGGGATAAATAAAGAGGTCACCTATTAAAGGATAAATCAAGAGAAAAAACACCTCTCCTTTGCAAAAAAGTCCCCTTTTACGCACGAATCCCCAGTCAGAAACTCATGGCCTTGATAATCCAGCTATAATAGATATCCAAAAATTTAATTATCCTTTTAGCGATATTCACCGATACAAAACTTTTTTTTAAAAAAACGGTTTATTTGAATTTTTTACTTGACATTTTTGTTAAGCAGGTTTACTATATTATCATGAATGAGGAAAGAAGCCATACAAGTATCATTGAAAAATTCGGCAGGGTTATCAATAAATTTAATTATATTGAAAAAATTCCGAGAAATTTTGGAACCGGTAAACTGTTATATCCTTCAGAAATACACCTGATAGAGACCATTGGAAAAACCCCGGGTATTAATGTGACGGAACTTGCAATAAAACATGGGATATCAAAAGCAGCTATCTCGCAGAAACTAAAAAAGCTTGAAAAAAAAGATTTGGTTGAACGGTTCAAAGGCAGCGAAAATGAAAAGGCGGTTTTGCTGAAATTAACAACCCAGGGAAAAATAGCCTTTAATGGGCACGAACGTTTCCATTCAATAATGGATTCAGGTATTATTCAGAAGATCAATGAAATGCCACCGGCAAAACGAAAGGATTTTGAAAGGATTCTGAATGAAATAGATGTGTATGCTGATTCATTTATAAATAGGTAAATGTGCCGCCCGATTCAAGATTACCGGGCATTTTTTTTGCGCAATAAGTTAAGCTGCTTAACAAAAAGGGATGGTGAAAGATCCCTGGATGGAGTCCCGCTGGAGATCAGGGATCAGCATGTAACGTAACTTTCAAGGTTTACAAGGAGAAATCAAAATGAATAGTCAAAAATTTGTAATATTAGCACTCAGTGCAATGTCCATTGTTTTTTCAGGGTGTAACATAAAGATAGACTCTCAAGCCGTCAATCCAAAAGAATATCTAAAGGCTGATACTACGCCCGCCGAAGTGTATCAAAAAAACACTAACGAACATTTTTATAATCCTTTTAATTTCAGCCATACCGATTTTGGTAGACTTATATTGGTCAGCATTGATGATCATCCGAAAATTAAGACTGTTGAACTTGTTGTTCAAAACGATAATAAGGGTGCATTTGTAGTAGTGTATTATCACAATGGTAAAGTAGAAAATTACATAAATCCTTTACTTTCCATCGACAAAAAATACCTCGTACCCAATGTAGATTGGGAAATTGCAGGAGAACAGGATTTTGATTTTGTTTTTGAAGATACTCAAAAAGGGATACATTTCGCTCTTGATTTTACAACTAAAAATGAACAACGAATAAAAATAAAGCTACAAGAAAACCATGCAGATACGAAAAGATATTCATTTCTCGCCGCCATTGGTGCTGAGTTGAGTGAAGTGAAAAGATTCCCGTTTATTTATTTGAGAGAAGCAGGATTTATTCCAGTGGAAGGGACTGAAGTTAGTTTTGAAATTGACGGAAAAAAGATGAAATTAACAAAAGTTCCGATAAAGGTTGAAGGACAAAATTGCTTTAAGATAGTTTATTCCCTTACTCCCCTGCCATTTTTCTGGAACGAAGAACGGGACACGTATCTTTCACCAGAAAAAATTACCAATATACAAAAATACCAAAAGGGTAATACCATGTATTCGTTTATATATAATAATGGGTATACGGAACTTGAAAGAATAACCTATAAGGCAAACGGGCATTCGGCAAGGTATAGGTTTTCACCGTCATTTCCCGATATTGCATCATTGAAAACTGGTAGTGAGAGAGAAGGAAAATTTTGCCTCGGTATTGATGATATTGATGGAGTTATTGGGGGAACATATTTTGCAATTAAGACTAATGGTGAAATCACCATTGATTTTCACCCTGAAAAATGCTGGCAACCTATGCCTGGCAAAGACTGGGTTTCGGCATATCGATATCATGCGAAAATCAAATCGACCGCAGATGACAGGCTTAGAATACAATCGGAATGGACTATTAAATAATTACCAAGGCAGTAAGAAGTGCACAAATTTAAACACATTAGTTTTGGAAAAATAGAAACAAGTATAAAAATGGGGTTAACTCAATGAAATTTACACCTGAAATTAGTATCGGCTTTTGGAATGCATGGTGGTTCGTTATTGCCTATATTCTAGCGAAGCTTCGCCTCAAACCGACGAGTTATGCATTTAATGGCTTAAGTGCCTAAAGTGCCTAAAGTGAGCTAAAGTACCTAAAGTAAATAAGAATACTTGATATCTCTATTGACTCTTATAT
>Ga0315547_1001716_pt1 | contig 16604 bp, 16 predicted proteins | sample SalMarSW160240MG_2_FD_202542 | JGI IMG/M metagenome (GOLD analysis project Ga0315547, IMG submission 202542) | Salt marsh sediment microbial communities from the Plum Island Ecosystem LTER, Massachusetts, United States - Salt Marsh Sediment SW1601-240 ... | reverse complement strand
TATACGTCATTTCCTCTCAACATCGCAGCCTGCCGAAAGGGTGCTTGAATATAGGAATTGACGACAAGCTCGTTACCGCATAGCTCTTTTAACCGCTTCACTTGTTTAAGCAATCGCGGCAATCTTCCATCGCTGTATGGATTCGCTATTTTTAATTCTGCAAGGTGTTCTTCATAGTTTTTTATTGGATGGTCCGTGATTTTTATTTTAAAATCTGTAGAAAACTCAAGCCTGCAGCCCATAGCTTCTGATTCAGCGTTAATACCATGGGCATCCTGTACAACATCATATCCAAACGTTCTCGCGCAATAGTACTGGGCGAACACAAACTTTTCAACATTGCACATTAAATCCTGCATGGAAAACCCCAAGTGATTCATGGTCCAATCTCTGTTGAAAACCATTACAGGAACGCTATCGGGCTTTTTGCCATCTAACGCCGTCATAACGCGTTTATAAGAGTTCATGATAAGTTACCAACTATTTATTCCGCGGAGAATTAGGTTGCCGTATACGCTTTGTTCAACGTAAATCCATCCCCATCAGTTTCCCCAATTTTGCATAATTGTCCGTCAGCTTTCTTTCCAGACGCAATTCCAGAGGCCAAGGATAACCCCAACCATGGTCTTCGAGATAATACAAAGCTTGAACAAAATCATCCAACTCTTCGATCGGTCCGGCAAAAATGATTTCATTATTCTGAGCCATGGCATTTCTTCTGTCTCCTCTACAGGGAGCCGCAACAACAGGTCTTCTGTTTTGCAAAACCGGGACCACTGTATATACACAGGCGGCGTGTCCTGCCATGGAACAAACTACATCTTTTCCATCAATCGCATTCTGAGTAATAAGTAAATGTGTTAATTGCTCAGGATCACAGTAAACCACAAATAGATCCGGTTCGAAATTGCACTTGTTTAAAGGTGCGGACAAGATTCCTTTATATAGCCCTGTATCCAGGCGCGGCAAGGTATTTCGAGCCCAATGTCTTGCTGCGTCTCTGTTCATAATGGATGCTGGAAAGCGATTTTCACCCTCGAGAAATTGTTCCGGAGGCTCTGCAAGACCGAAACCCACAACCGGTTCAAAGCACCACATATCTTCTTTCAGCATAGCAACATGCTTTCCTTCCCAGCGTGTTATTGCGAATCCTTGACAGAGATCCATATGCAAGCCCAAATCTCTTAGTGGGCGAAGTGTCCCTTCGGGAATATCACTGGTATCCTTTATCATCTTGACCGCAAAAGGATAGGCTCGGAGGCGAGCCATCCTAAACAGATCCTCTGCATTTTTATGTGTCTTTTCTAAATCCATTTTTACTCCTGTTCTTCGGTATATCTCAAACTGACTCCAGATCGAAATCAGTTTCTTTGGCCGTAGCTTGTTTGTCAAGTAGAAAATGGCATGAAGCGATACCGCAAAGCCTTTTTTTAAAAAAAATGATTTGGCTTGTCTTTATTCTTTATTTTGTTACAATGCATTCGCCCCTTGCGACCAGAAACACAGTATAAACAAAAAAAAAGCCGAATGGCCGAATGACAGAGGAACTTTATGAAAGCATTGGTAAAATACAATAAAGGACCCAAGAACATGGAAATCCGACAGATTGCCGAACCCCACCCCGGACAGGGTCAGGTTAAGATCGCCGTCAAGGCGACCGGCATCTGTGGCTCAGATTTACATATTTATCACGATGATATTGTAATTGCCATAAACCCGCCTGTGATCACCGGCCACGAATTCTCTGGTGTTGTAGCCGAGCTCGGAAAAGGCGTGGAGAAATGGAACATCGGGGATCGGGTCGTTTCGGAGCTGGGATTCGAAATTTGCGGAAGCTGCTATAACTGTCTTGCAGGATTTCCCAACCTCTGCAGTAACCGAAAAAGCATAGGCTACTGGTACGATGGGGCGTTCACCAATTATACGGTGGTTCCTGCCGAAGGACTACACTCTCTGCCGGAGAATGTCTCTTTCGAAGAAGGCGCTCTTACCGAACCCCTTGCCTGTGTTGTGCACGGGGTGCTGGAGCTGACGCATATCACTGTAGGGGATATCGTTCTGATCTCTGGTCCGGGAGCAATCGGATTAATGACGCTGCAAACGGCGAAAGCACAAGGAGCAAAAACCGTGGTAAGTGGAGTATCGGCCGATGAAAATCGACTGAGCGTGGCAAGGGAGCTTGGAGCAGATTATATAGTGAATGTGGAAAAAGAGGATATCTTGGAAAGAGTATCCAGTCTGACAGATGATCGAGGTACTGATGTGGTATTGGAGTGTTCTGGAAACGAAAAAGCCGTGGATACAGGGTTTCTCGCGATTCGTAAGCGCGGTCAGTACACACAACTTGGTCTATTTGGGAAGCCAATATCCTTAGATTTTGAGAAAGTGGTTTCCAAGGAGATAAAAGTGACAGGTTCCTTCGGCCAGCGGCGCTCGGCCTGGAACAAGGCGCTGGAATTGATGGCGGAGGAAAAGGTGCGCTTGGGACCCCTCATTTCGGATGTTCTTCCTCTTTCGAATTGGAAGCAGGCTTTCGATCTTTTCGAAAGAAAGAAGGGAATAAAGATCGTCCTGACTCCGGAGGATTGATTTCAATCAATGCTGCATAATTTCTTGCTCAACTCAATATAAAGATACACGGTTTCACGATCCAAGTGTGAAGTGATCCCGCCTAGATGCAAAATAAATCCTCCTCCTTTCTTACCTGTTGTAATCCGTTCTCTAATCAGCTCATCCAACGATTTTCTGTCCATGCCCAGTATGGATCTGCGGGTTGTTGCGAGAAATGTCATTTCTTTTCCGTATTTCTGCTTAAGCTCAGCAAGATACATCGAATCCTCCGGGTCCAGTGGATTCAGTATATCAATACCAGCGTCCACGAGGAGGGGCAAAAATTTATTTATGTTTCCATGGCTGTGCATATGACAAATAGCGCCGTAGCTGTGGCATAGTGCAGCCAGTCTTCGATGCCACGGAAAGAAAAACTCCCGGTAAGTATCAGGGGAAATCAGTGGACCGTTTCTGTCCCCCAGGTCATCTGCAAAAAAAATGCTGTCCACGCCTAGCTTCAGGTAATTCTCTGCGGCCTGAAGATTCATCGCACCGAGTAAATCAACCATTTTTTTTATAAAGCTTTTGTTGTCCAGAAGACCAATTAAAAAATCTACAACGTAGTAATATCTATACCATACCCCGCTGAAAAAGCCGTAGATCTCGGCACTCGTGAAGTATCCTTTTTCCTTGAAAAAAGTGACGCTTTCTTCCACGCCGTTGTATCGCTGCAGATCATTTACATCCACCGAGGATATCTTCTCAAGATCGCTCTCTTCTTTGACCGGATAGCTTATGTATTCACGTATAAAAGGGTTCTTATGCAGTTTCCATCTGCTCCCTGTTTCGAATTCAATGACCACGAAATCATCAGTGTTTTCTATCTCCTTCGTTCTCAGATATCCGGCTCCGACATTGCTCGGCGAGCTCTGAACCCGCATTAGATTGTGCGCTTCCTGCACCCACTTCGACTCATGCAAATGATGTGGGGTTACATCAATAATTGCATTCCCCAAGAAACTCATACGCTCAGCGCTTGCCTGCCGCCAGTCAGATATCTCCGGATAGTTCGGCATAAACATCCGGAATGCAGTAAGATCGAGAAACTCTACCTCTATCGGAACGATATCCGTCTCCTGGTGGTTAAGAGCTCTATATATGAGATCCCTGTTGGTCATACAGCATTTCCAATGCGTACGATAACTTTCATTACCTGATCTTTTTTTTTCTCAATATATTTGTAGGCTTCCAGATACCGTTCGAAAGCAAAGCTGTCCGAGATTAACAATTCTGTGTTAATTCCCTTGGATTCAAGCATTTTAATTGCTTGCTCAAAATCACTTTGTTGGTACATGTGGGTGCCGATGAGCCGCAGCTCCTTTCTCTGCAAAAAACCAAGATTCACCCTCGGTTCTTCGCCGAATACACCAACAACAACTATATCGGTACCTTTCCGGGCACTCTGAACGGCTTGGGTAATTGTATCACCGAGTCCAACACATTCAAAAATCGCATCCGCTTTGTTCTTTCCAAATGAACGCAGTATTTCTTGATCAAGATCTTGCCTTACCGGGTTGATACAGTATTGAATTCCGCTTTTTCTTGCAATCTCAAGCCGATAGTTACTTACATCAGTGATCATTACTGAAAGCGCTCCCAGCGCCATAGATGTTTGAGCTACCAGATTACCGATCGGACCGGCTCCCAGCACGAGTATCTTTTTCCCTGAGATTTCATCCGTTCGACTCGCAGCATGTGCCGCCACGGCAAGAGGCTCTACCATCGCTCCCTGATCAAAACTTGCCTCGTCCGGCAATCTCAGGACCTTCGCCGCATCAATAACAATGTATTCACTTGCACACCCCGGCGCCTGAAAACCCATTACTTTCAAATTTTCACAGATATGATACTTGCCATGCGTGCACGTATAGCACTTCCCACACACTATTTGGGGCTGAATCGTTACTTTTTGGCCTAAAGAGAACCCGTCGACATCAACTCCTATTTCAGCCACCTTAGCTGAGACTTCGTGCCCTTGAATAAAAGGAAATTTTACATGCCTATGCTCGCCGTGAAACGCATGGATATCAGAACCACAAATCCCAAGACTTATAATCTGAAGAAGCAACTGCCCGCGCTCCGGTTGCGGGATAGGCACTTCATGGAATTCAATTCTGCCGGGCGCAACCAATACTGCTTGTTTCATTTACCACCTATTTGCTATTTTAGGGAATTAGTACAGCTTTTGCTAAAGAGAGATTATCCATGCTCTTAAAAGCCTCGTGCCATTCACTCATAGTGAATGTCTTGAACATCGGGCTTCGATCTAGTTTCTTTTTCGCAGCCAGGGATAGTACCCGTTCCCAGGTAGTCCAGGTATGGCTGAAAGAACCCTGCATGGTGGCGGCCTTGGCAACTAGTGTATCAATACTGCCCTCAAAAGGATTCGGATCCCAACCTATCTTGGTTATTTGACCATTTGGCCTAACGATCTTTAAACTGAGATCTATTGTGGCTGCGAGTCCGACGGCATCGACGACCAAGTCTGCGCCATGGCCGTCGACGTACTTTTTCACCAATTCTACTGCGTCCTCTCGATCAGAATAAATAAGCTGATCTGCGCCAAAAGAGCTTGAAATTCCCATTCGTACTTCATCTTTCGAAAGACCGACCATAATAGTTTTTAAGGGTGAGGAAAGCTTCACCATTTGCAGGGCCATTAATCCGATCGTTCCCGGTCCAATGACCACAACAAAATCACCCGGAACGACCTTGGACTTCACATATACGGCATTGAAGGCCACCGCAGAGGGCTCGGTAAGGGCTGCTTCAACAAATGTTAGCTCTTCAGGTATCCTATGCAGGATACCCTCGCGTACAACCATATATTCCGCCATCGAGCCATCATATAGAGCGCCATAACCCTTGCGCTCCGGACAGAGATTGTAATTTCCCGTTCGACAATACACGCACCTTCCACAAATTTCTGCAGCTGTTTCGCCTGTAACACGATCCCCCGCATGCCAGAGAGTCACACCTGGACCAACCTCCACTATCGATCCGGCGTATTCATGGCCCATCGTCAAGGGACGTTTCATTTTCCAGCTGACCGGCCCCTTCCAAATATGAATATCACTGCCGCACACTCCCGTAGCTTCGACTTTTATAAGTACTTGTCCCGGTCCGGGTACCGGAGAGTCTACTTCCCGCAGCTCGACACTTCCCGGTTTTTCATCGTAATTAACTAACGCTTTCAAAGTGAAAACTCCTTCTCGCCACAAATGCACCCTCTTTTTTTGTGATATAAATATTCACTTTCGCTTTTGCGAATATTATTTTATTTTAAAATATTTCTAATACATTTTCGCAAAAATATCAATAAAATTGGCGATTTTTTCTATTGTTTATTTTAATAATTTACTATAATACTAAGGGGATATAGAAATCCAATCGACGACAGGAAAGATTAGCACATGGAGATGCATACGTTACGTTTTCTAAAAAAACGTAACGTTCTTACGGTCCTTAACGCCATAAATCAAGAGAAAAAGCTATCCAGAGCACAACTGGCCAGGCATACTAATCTAACACCGGCAACAATATCAAACATTGTTTCCAAATTGGAAAAGGCAAAAATCGTACGCCTGATAGGCCCTTCGGAATCTCGTCGAGGCAGACGACCAGTGATGCTTCAATTCAATCCAAATGCTTTTTACCTAGCCGGTCTCGATTTTGGATTAACAAAAGCAATAGCCGTGATTATCGACTTGCACGGAAATGTTCTTCAGAAAGAACACATCCCTCTATCGAAAAAAATTTCTCGCGAATCGGTTGTGCAAATTCTAGTTGATCTCGTGGAGCGCATTCAGACCTCCAACCCGCAGATAGGTGATAAAATCAAAGGTATTGGTATCTCTTATCCCGGGTTGGTAGATACTGAGAGCGGTACAGGACTCGTAGCACCCAACTGGCCTGAACTGAACAATCTTCCGCTTGTAAGGATTCTCCAAGAAAAACTAAACCTGTTTGTATGTATCGAGAATGACGGAGCCTGCATGACCCTTGGTCAAGCTCGTTTTGGCGTTGGCCTGGGATCGAAGAACATATTGGGAATTATACTCGGGCGTGGAATCGGTGCAGGTATAATAATAAATGGTGGAATTTACCATGGTTTGAGCTCCACTGCCGGTGAGTTTGGCCATTTAACAGTAATCCCAAACGGCCCAACCTGCGGTTGTGGTAATCAGGGTTGCTTGGAAGTAGTGGCTAGCGGTGAAGCCATCGCCTCATCTGCTGTTCGATTGATACAATCTGGACGGGCGGCGATGATCCAGGACAAAGTCGATGGTAAACTCGATAATATATCCGCCAAAATTGTTGCGGAGGCCGCGGCAGAAGGGGATGTACTGGCAAAAGAACTAATGATGCAAGCAGCAAACTATATCGGTATTGCCTTAGCCGACGTTATCAATATCCTCAATCCAGAACTGGTCATTTTCGCCGGTGGGTTGTCAGCGTCCGGCAAATATTTTCTGGATTCGATTAAAGAAACAGCTCGCAAGAGGGCTTACACTTTCGGCGTTTTTCGGCAGCCGAAATTCAGCCTAGCTGAATTTGGAGAAAACGCCAACTGTATAGGAGCTGCCGCGCTTGTACTAGAAAATATGCTGGATGTGGATTTCCAGGGTACATGGGGCCTGCCTCTCTCCAGTAAAACCGTATCACAAAAACAGATAACCTGATGAAAGGGAGAATAATGAAAATTGCTGTAATAAGTGAAACAAGTACAGCGGACAAAAACTGTCATATTATTTCAGCGCTGAACGAGAAAGGCCACGAAATTATAAATTTAGGAATGAAGGAAAAAGGATCAGCACCAGAACTAGATTACATCCAAGCAGGGATACTCGCCGGATTAGTACTGAATCTAAAACGAGCCGACTACGTAGTGGGCGGCTGTTCTACTGGTCAGGGTTTCCTAAATGTGGTCCTACAGTTTCCAAATGTTATATGTGGACAGATTCGCAGTCCTCTGGATGCATGGTTATTCAGTCAAATCAACGGAGGAAACTGCGTCTCGCTAACTCTGAATCAGGATTATGGTTGGGGCGGGGACGTCAATTTAGGATTCCTCTTCGATCGACTCTTCGCAGTGGAGTGGGGTGCTGGATACCCTGCGCATAGAAAAGAGTTCCAAAAAAAAGGCAGAGAAACGGTAGAAAACCTCTCCAAAGCGATTCATCCTCCGCTTATCCAAATACTGCGTTCAATGCCGAATGACCTCCTGGTACCAATCCTTAATTTCCCTGGAGTGAAACAGATGCTTGATATTCCTTCAATCCCTGACAATGAAGTGAAGAAGTTCCGCGAAGATCTACTCTCATAGCCTTTGCCATTTTTTTCAAGAGAGAAACCGAGAAAACACCAGTGTGAGAATTGCTAGAGTAGAGGGAAGGAGTAGCTGAATGAAAAACAACTTGGACAAAGCAGGTCTACAAATACTGGAACAGAAAGCCGCCCAGATCCGGTGGGAGCTGCTGCAGATGTTCTCTCATGGCAAAGCACATCATTTTGGCGGTTCGTTGTCTTGCGTAGAATTAGTGACCGCTCTTTACTTCTACAAAATGAATTATACGATTGACAACTGCACAAGTCCTGATCGCGATAGATTCATCATGAGTAAAGGACATTCGGTTCCGACACAGTACGTAACTTTGGCCTTGCTGGGGATCATCCCAATCGAGGAACTGCCAACTATAAAGCAAATGGGTACAAGGCTGCAGGGACATCCGGATATTAAAAAACTGCCCTGGCTTGAAGCACCTACCGGGTCTCTAGGACAGGGGTTGTCGTACGCAAACGGTATAGCTTTGGCTGCGAGGTTGGATGGATTGAGATTCAATATTTTTCTGATCCTTGGTGACGGCGAGCTTCAAGAGGGCCAAATATGGGAAGCTGCCATGACAACTAGCCATTACCGATTAACAAATGTTTGTGTCATTGTGGATCGCAACAAGTTCCAAAGCCAAGGTGAAGTAGATTGCATGATGGGTATCGAACCGTTACTGGAAAAACTATCTGCATTTGGATGGCGGCCGATTCATGTGAATGGCCATAACCTTGGCGAAATTTGTCAAGCACTGGATCTGGTAAACGGTATGCAAGACCGGCCTATTGCGATTGTCGCTGACACGTTAAAAGGCAAGGGAATAAGCTTTATGGAGAATACCTTCAAGTACCACAACTTCAATCTTCCGATAGATCAATACAAGCAGGCCGAAAAAGAAATCAAAGAGAAGCTATCGTCGTTCGACAGGAGTTAGGAGGACAGGCGTGGCCGATAATAACAAGGAAGCAACACGAGACCGTTACGGAGTAACCCTGGCGGAATTGGCCAGAGAAGACAGGAATGTAGTGGCCATGGACTGCGATCTAGGCCGCTCTACACGATCGTACAACATTGCAGGGGTTGATCCCAACCGTTTTATAGAGATGGGAATTGCCGAGCAGGATATGATCTCGACAGCCGCCGGTATGGCGCGCTGCGGCAAGATAGTATTTGTCAATTCTTTCGCTATATTCATTACAGGTCGAGCATTCGATCAGATACGGCAACAGATAGCCCTCCCATCCTCAAATGTCAAATTATGTGGATCAAGTGCTGGTTTAACCCAGGGCCCGGATGGTGCGACTCATCAATCTCTACTAGATGTGGCGTTGATGCGTATGCTTCCCAATATGACAGTTGCGATCCCGGCGGATGGCAATCAGACAGAACAAATCATCCGCACCGCATACCGCATGCAGGGCCCGATTTACATCCGGCTATCTCGGTATGCCACACCAAGTGTAATCAACGACAACATTTCCTTTGAGCTTGGCAAAGCTCAGGTCATCAGAGAAGGCAGTGCAATCGCCTTTGCTACATATGGACCTGTTCTCAGTAACGTACTGGCTGCCGCAGATGAATTACAGAAACAGGGTATAGAAGCCGGTTTGGTCAATTTCCACACGATCAAACCCATAGACGTCAACTTTGTTGAATCGATGGCTGAAAAATACAGGTATATCTTCAGCGTCGAAGAACACAGTATCTATGGAGGTCTCGGAAGCGCTTTGGCCGAAATAATGGCTGGAATGCAAGGATCATCAAAAACAGCCACCCTGCTGCGAATCGGCGTTCAAGATACGTTCGGTGAATCGGGGACAGCGGACGAGCTTCTCAAAAAACACGGGCTGGATTCAGGAGGTATCATGCATTCAGTACAGCAATATGTCGGCGAAAAAGGAGAGCGTATATGAAGGCACTCGTCTATCATGAACCGAAGCGGCTTCAATGGGAAGATGTTCCAGAGCCACAAGTCAAGGATGATCAATTGCTCGTGTCTATGCGAGCTGTAGGCGTCTGTGGATCCGACTTACACGGGTATCTGGGAATCACAGGCAGGAGAATCCCTCCAATGATCATGGGTCATGAGTTTTCTGGTGTCGTGATGGAAACTGGTAAAAAAGTTACTCGTTTTTCTGTTGGAGATAGGATCTGTGTACAACCTATTCAATTTTGTGGAACTTGCGAGTTCTGTAAGGCCGGACTCCAGAACATATGCCCAAACAAAATGATCCTTGGTGTCATGGATATCAACGGCGCCATGGCGGAAATGGTAGCCGTGAACGAAACTAATGCGTTTGCCCTTCCAGACAATGTATCCTTCGTGGCGGGAAGTATGGTGGAACCGTTTTCCGTTGCCCACTCAGCAATTAAACAAGCACCATCACTTAAGAATATGGATGTTGCCATAATTGGAATGGGTACTATCGGCCTTTGTATTTTGCAGTTTGTCAAAATGAACGGTGCGAAAAAAATATATGTTTCCGACATGAGTGAAAAGAGACTCGACACCGCTGCTACATTTGGAGCAGATGTACTCATAAATCCCAAGAAGGGGGATGCCAGCGAAAAGGTATTACGGCAGTCGGGACAGAGAGGAGTCGACATCTGCTTCGAGGCTGTAGGTGAGTCTGTGACAGCCAGACAAAGCATCGAAATGACAAAAATCAAAGGCCACGTCATTTGGGTTGGCAACTCGGCAAGGGAAATTGAAATTGACATGCAGAAAGTAGTGACCACCGAGTTGAATATCCAGGGTATATATGGATTCACAAGTGAAACATTCAAAGAGACTTTGAGTATAATCAACAGAGGATTGCTCCTCCCACAAAAAATCGTAAGCATTGAGGAACATGTATCCAACGGTGCCGAAGTCTTTGAAACAATGCTGTCTGGAAAAGACAGATACATAAAAGCAATATTGACAAACAAATAATCATTGTTACAGGAGCAGTAAATGAATCAGGAATCCATAGATGCTGTTGCTCTCAGTGTCAGAACGTTGAGTATAGATGCAATTCAAAAGGCGAACTCCGGACACCCAGGGCTTCCTCTCGGATGCGCAGAATTAGGTGCTGCTCTATTCCTTACTGCATCTTTGTGGATATGACCTTTCACTGGAGGATATCAAAAGTTTCAGGCAGTTGGGCTCAAAAACACCAGGACATCCCGAGGTTGGCCACACACCAGGTGTAGAAACAACCACCGGTCCACTGGGCCAGGGATTTGCCAATGCAGTTGGTATGGCACTGGCGGAAAAGATGCTCGCGGCCCGTTTTAACACAAAGGCTAATCCTATTATCGATCACTATACCTATGTTCACGCCAGCGACGGCGATATCATGGAAGGCGTCTGTTATGAAGCGGCTTCCTTGGCCGGGCATCTTGGATTAGGGAAGCTTATCGTATTCTACGATTCTAACCGTATTACGATTGATGGAAAAACGGATCTCACTTTCTCCGAGGATGTAGCAAAACGCTTCGAGGCCTGCAATTGGCAGAGGCTCTCCCTCGTTTGCCGGTACTCATAAAGTCCATGGGTCACCCCTCGGCAACGAGGAGATAAAGCTTGTAAGAAAAAAACTGGGTGTTCCAGATGCACAGGATTTCTATATTGCGCCCGAAGCGCAAATCTATTTTCAGGAAAAATTGAAAGGCTCGTGGAAAGAAAAATATGAAAAATGGAAAAGAGATTTCATCGTATGGGAAAAAGAAAATCCAAAGCTAGCCGTTCTTTGGCAAGATTTTTTTCATTCCGACAATAAGCGTTTACATGTAATACCGTACATCGACTTCGAAATCAATAGCTCCATTGCTACCCGGGAAGCAAACGGTAAGGTGCTGAGTGCATTGGCACCTCATGTTCCAAACTTAATCGGCGGATCGGCAGATCTCCAGATGCCAAACTTCGTTTCCTTAGAAGAGTTGGCGCCGGTAAGCAAGAATTATCCTGAAGGGCGTTGGATACATTACGGCGTACGCGAGCATGCCATGGATTCGATCTCCAACGGCATTTCTCTTCATGGAGGACTGCGTGCATTTTGTTCAACATTCTTAGTTTTTTCTGATTATTTCCGACCGCCCATACGTCTGGCTGCCCTATCGAAACTACCTGTAATTTTTTTATTAACTCATGACTCGGTATTGAGTGGTGAAGACGGTCCAACCCACCAACCGATCGAACATCTCGCATCCCTACGCCTCATTCCCAACATTCTTGTTCTACGGCCGGGTGACGCTCAGGAAACCGATGTTGCATGGAGAATCGCGTTGGAGAACACTTCCGGCCCTACGGCTCTTATTCTGACACGACAAGTTGTGGTGGTATACGAAAAACAAGACACGAATTGGCGACAAACAATTCGTAGGGGCGCATATATTGTAAGAGATTGTCCTGACCCACCTGAATTAGTAATCATAGCTACGGGATCGGAGGTCAATATCGCAATAGAGGCTGGCAAACACTTCCCTGAAAAAAGGATCCGAGTGGTTTCGATGCTCTCAACAGAAATATTTCTCAACCAGGATATTCCTTTTCAAGAATCGATCTTGCCACCGAAGGTAAAACGAATCGTAGTAGAAGCCGGAGTTGGCAGCGGTTGGGAGCGATTCTTTACCGATAATCCCGTAATCCTCTCGATAGAAACTTTCGGACTCTCTGCCCCCGGACCCATAGCTGCAAAAGCCTTGAGCCTCGACGCCCTGTCTTTGATAAGACGGGTAGAGGAGATTATATAGCTCGATCCTACAACGGAAGAGATACTCATACTGCTCTAAATTTAAAAGCGATCGCTACGGTCCGTTAAAATCGCCGCGGAATGATCGTGTAGGGAACCCGGCCGGTCACGGTGCGGGTCGAGGACACGGGGCGGAATTTCCAGAGTCTCAAGGCGTCCACAACCGCAGTGTCCACATCGGGGTACCCGGAACCCTGCTCTACCGTGAAGTCCCGCAGCACTCCCTGCGGTGTCAAAACGAAGGAAACCACCACCCGAAGGCGCAGCCCCTGATCGGAAACCCATGCGGGGATCTGAGGCCGCGGTGTGGAGGTCGGCTCTCGGCCCTGGGAAGGATCGTCCCAAAGTATCACGATTCCCTCCCGGCCTTCCTGGGCAGCTGTGGACTCGGCCCCGGTGGCCGGCCGCGAGGTCGGTCCTCCCTCCCGGCTGCCGCTCGCGGTCCCCGTGCTGGTGTCCGTCTGGGTCAGACTCGAATCCAGACGTCTGAGATCAAGAACGGAGGGCTGATCCGGCTCTTCCTGCGGCCTGGCTTCCGATTGCCGGGGAGCCGGCACCGCCTGAGCCGGCGCGGGTTCTCTGGAGCTCTCCGCCTGAGCCGGAGGGCTCTGATAGGCCTCCTGCTCCGGGGGAAGGTAGCGTTCATCGCTGCTCGGAGTCTTTTCGGTATCCAGGAATCGCAGGCCGGTCCTGGGCCGCTCCGTGATCTCTTGAGTTGTCTCGGGTGTCGGCACGGATCGTATGCGCGGAAAGCCGGCGGATTCGCTGCCCTGTTCCGGGCGGGCCTGCTCCGTCGGTTGTTGCTCGACTCGAGGCTGCTCCCGCTCCATACGCGGCAGCTGCTTCGGCTCTTGAGCCTTCTCGATAACCGGGGCTACATCCGGTGTTTCCCCCAGGGTTACGTACAGTGGTCCGGAGTACTCCGGGATCCGGGACCTCTCGAACTTGAGCACCAGCTGTAGTACGAGCAGCAGGATGAAGTGGGTCAGGATCGCCAGAAACACACTGACAACAAGCCGTTCGCGCATCATAAATCCCGAGTTTTTAGGTTCACTCCCTTGAAACCGTTTCGCCGCAGCACATCGAGGATCTCCACGAGCAGGCTATAGGAGATCGAACGATCCCCTTCCAGGACCACCGTCTTGATCTGCTCTTTGTCCTGCTCGGTGATTTCGCTGAGCCGTCCGTTCAGACTGGCCAAGGTGTGCTGTTCCTTATTGAAATAGATCTCGTCCCGGGCCACTATCGTGATCACCAGCTTGCTCATCGCCACCGGTTCCGCGGTCTGGGAGGAAGGAAGAACCAGACTGATTCCCGGGGTGATGATAAAGGTCGTGGAAACCATGAAGAACACTACCAGCTGAAACACCACATCGATCATGGGAATCAGGTTCGGGGTCGACTGCGTAGAGAGCCGTCGTTTAAAGCGCATTTCCCGAACCCCCCAGCAGGAGAACGAGCTCGTTGACCCTGTTCTCCAGGCGCAGGATGATGTGGTTCACCTTGGTAACCAGGTAGTTGTAGAAAATGATCGCAGGTACGGCTACGATGATACCCGCCGCCGTCGTGATCAGCGCCTCGGCAATACCCCGGGCCAGAAGGCCGGGATCGCCGACGCCACCGAACTGCCCAAGCACCCCGAAGGCACGGATGTTTCCGGTTACCGTGCCCAGAAGCCCGAGAAGGGGAGCCAGGGTGGCAATCGTGCCGAGGGCGGAGAGGGAGCGTTCCAGCTTCGGTGTTTCCAAACCGGCCGCATCTAGAATCGCCTCGCGAATGACCTGTTTGGATTGATTACGATACTCTATTCCCACCCGCATCAGGTTGGTGATCGGGCTGGGGTGCTGCTCGCAGATGGCCATGGCCTCGTCGTGATGTCCCTTCTCCAACGCCGCCTTCAGGCGCCGGATCAGGCTCTCCTCATCGACCCGGATGTGGCGAAAGTACAGCAAACGCTCGATGATGATCACCACACCAATCAGGGAGAGCAGCAGAATGAAGTACATGACAATGCCGCCCTTCATAATGAGTTCTAACATATCTTCACTCCTTCAGTGTTGACGATGTCCTTTTCATAAATTGATCTGAACTTTCACGGTCCCCCTCAGCCCGGCGGCTTCGTAGGGATCCCAGGAATAGAGTCCGCCGGAGGGCAGCCGGGTAGTCAACCAGGTCACCTCCCAAAAGGGATACAACAAATCCTCGATCTCGGCGATCAGGGAGATGGTGTCTGTGATATTGTAGAACCCGCCGGCCGACAGCAGGGGCATAAGCTGTGGATCTCCAATCGCAAACTCCAGTCCTCCTTTACCTCCCCAGCGGGAGGTCGAATTGCTGCCTTCGATCTCCACCATCCCGGAGTGAAGCGGGGAATCCGGAGCTCGATCCAGGAACTCCGTATGCAGCCCGGCGCTCAAAGTGACCAGGGGACCCAAATTCCAGCGCAGCCGGGCGTCGGTGTTGAACTGAACCCCCGTCGGAGTAAAGTCGAACAACCCGCTTGATGGATCCGTTCCGGTCCCATCCGGCAGCAGCAGGGCGGAGTTCCAGGCCAGCAGCGCCTGAGCCTGGAGGGAGAGATTTTGAGTCAAGGTGAAGCTCATGCCCAGATCGGCGAACCAGCCGTGATTGTCCGCCGGCACCGCCGGGGGCAGGAAGGGAAGAGGATAGCCGTCGAGCAGATCGGCGTAATTCAACGGGACAACCCGGTATCCCCCCTCGGCCTGGAAGGAGAAGGTGGAAAAAGGGGTCCCCGAGAGGGAGAGGGAAAAGGGAAACAGGTGACCGAAATCGCTGTTCCAGGTCCATCCCCCCCGAGCTTCTAAACGGTAGTCGGTCAGGAACTCGGCTCCAAAAAATGCATCCACCCGGGTCCGCTGCAGTGCCTCCGCAGCGCTGTCCAGGATGCCCCTGTAGGTGTAGCCGCCCTCCAAACCCAACCAGATGCTTTTATGACGGAACTCGAGGGATGCCAACGGCCGGGCCAAAATCTCGGTTTTGTTTTTGGAGATCGTTCCGGTCAACAGCTGGGAAGCGAAAGAGGTATCGGCCTGCCCGGTCAACGTGAAGTGCTCTCCAAGGGGGAGTTCCAGCTGGACATCCAGCCCCCCCTGCCGAAAAACGTGGGCTATGTAGTCGGTGCTGATGCCCTTCTGCAACCCCCGTTCCCGATCCTGGAGCAAGCCTTCGACCTCCAGGCCGATTGTGCTCAGGTGCAGCTTGATGCCGGCTTCCAGACGATCCTCCCGAGTGTGGAAACCGGACCCGGAAGGTTCCCCCGCCGTCCCGGCTACACCGTCGAGCATCTCGTGAAGGAAACGAAGCTTGAATCGGGGTTCTTCTCCGCCGATTCTGTTGAGAGAGATCTGGCTGTAGAGATGGCTCAAGGTGCCGGCACCCAGAATCGCCTGGGCGGACAGGCCGGAACCCCGCTCCGGAGAGATCAGGTCCCGGCTCTCCGCAACGTCGAAGGGGATTTCCGGCTCCGCGATATCCAGCTCCCCCACCTCCGGCAGGGGTATGGTGCGCTCGGGGGCGGACAGCTCTTCCTCTCCCGGAAGCCCTGCTTCCACCTCCTCCACGCTGAAATCTTCGATTCTAAGGATTACCTCGGGAAGAATGATATCCGGTTCTTCCGGCTCTACGGTCGGACCCGATTCCTGTGCGCCCAGAACAACGAGGGACAGCAGCAGTGGAGCAACACTTAAAAATCGTTTCATCAGCGACGTCCCCCTTCGAGCAACTTTTCCGCCTCCTCGGTCCACTGGGATCCGGGGAAGTGCTGCTCCAGTCTGCCCACCAGCTCGCGGACATCGGTCATATTCCCGGCCAGATACATCATCTCCGCTGCTCGATAGATCGAAGCGGCCAATTGATCCGGATCATCCGGGTTGAGGTATCCAGCCTGCAGAAACTCTCTGGCCGCCTGC
>Ga0315547_1001714_pt1 | contig 16640 bp, 11 predicted proteins | sample SalMarSW160240MG_2_FD_202542 | JGI IMG/M metagenome (GOLD analysis project Ga0315547, IMG submission 202542) | Salt marsh sediment microbial communities from the Plum Island Ecosystem LTER, Massachusetts, United States - Salt Marsh Sediment SW1601-240 ... | reverse complement strand
TAAGATTAGATTTCAATCTTATCTGTTTTGGATATACTTTTACGTAGGCTTCTTTTCCTGGAAGTTTTCTTCTTCCAGATGAGGTAAGATTTCTTACTAATATGGGCGACCCTATCAGTAAACAATCAAAATCTTGAGAGCCGGCAGCATAGGCATCACCTTTTTTAACCATATAACTTGCTTGTGCCTCTCCTTCTGAAGGGGATTGAATATATGGAATACCGAGTGCATCAAGGAGTTCTTTACTCTGCTGAACCATGTCATCGGTCAATCTAGATGTTTGTTGCGCCTTAGATTTTGCTTTTGCTAGGTCGCCTGCCTCCAATGCCTCCATCCATTCCTTTTCAGCTCGTTCTTTTCTTTTTCTTCTTTTTTCAATGGTTTTAGCTTTCAGCGGATGAGGTTTTCCATCAAACGCATAGACGGGGCGTATTCTTGCCTCGACGAGATTTGCCGTCCTGTGAAACAATCCTGAGAGGTGAGAGGTTACTTCACCTTTTGAATTTTTGAGAGGTGTTCCATCTCGCTGCCTAATGCTTGCAAGAAATTGATGAAGAACATTGTAGGCATCGATGACAATGATTCTATCGTGCAAATCATTCAATGAAATTTTTTCTTTTTTAAATAAATCCCCAATATCGACTCCCATCTACTCAAATTCCCATATATGTTTTGTGAATATAGATTTTCCCACGTCGATATGTTTAAGGAATTAAATTACATTTCACCTTCGATGAAACGAGACCTTATTTCTATGCTAGACGTTAAAGATGATTTAGAAGAGATAATCAACCTTGGTATAAAACTTAAAAAGAAATCAAAAAACGGTGAATCTATTGAATTGTTAAAAGGAATGATTTTAGGGATGATTTTTGAAAGGTCCAGTACTAGAACACGCGCTTCTTTTGAGGTAGGAATGACTAAATTGGGCGGGCATGCTATGTTTCTCAGTACAAGCGACATACAACTTGGACGAGGGGAAACTATTGAAGATACGGCCATTGTTCTATCTAGATATGTAGATTTGATTATGTATCGCGCCAAAAGCAATAAAGCAATGAAAGAATTAGCAAAACATGCCACTGTTCCTGTTATTTCTGGCCTTGATGACAAGGAACATCCTTGTCAGGTTATTACTGATTTTATGACTATTAAGGAAAATAAACGAGAGCTTAAAGGATTGGATTTTGTCTATTTAGGTGACGGGAAAAATAACATGGCACATTCTTATCTGCTTGGATGTGGAATAGTTGGTATGAATGTAAAAATTGTATCGCCTAAAAAGTATTGGCCTGATGATTATTATGTCAAAGAAGCAAAGAAACTTGGAGTTAATGTTGAAGTAACTGACAGAGTTGAAGGGTCAACAAAAGATGCAGATGTTATAGCAACAGACACTTGGGTTTCTATGGGAGATGAGGCGCAAAAAGAGCGTCGATTGAAAGAGTTCAAAGGTTACACGGTTGATGATAAACTTATGGGAATTGCTAAACCTGATGCAATATTTATGCATTGTTTGCCTGCATACTATGGTTATGAAGTTACAAAAGATGTAGCACATGGGCCACAATCAGTTATTTTTGATGAGGCTGAAAACAGAATGTGGGCTCAAATCGGCATCATGGTCACTCTAAGTAAATAAAATAATGAAAATATTTTCTTATCGAAAACCTCCAAAAATGTTAATATCTTCGTAATCAATTATTAAATTACATGAGGACATTACCAAAGAAAAAAAAGCTGGAGTTAATAATTGTAACAATTGGAATTGTAATATTAGGAATAAGCTCTTTTTTCCAGTCTTATTTCCAGCAACATTTTCTTTTGATTGCAATACTATTAATTCTAGTCTATTTAGGAGTGGTAATAGAAATTTTATTTTTACCATCGTCATGGAAAAAGTATGGGGCGCCCTCTTGGAAAGAATGGAAACAGAAACAGAGGTAAAAGTGGTCTTTCTATCTAAATAACATGCGATTTTTAACTCAAAATCTCTTCTAACCTATTCTTCTTATTTGCATATTTTATTTCTTGAGCAATCCTTCTACCTGTAGATAAATCAGGTTGAATGAACTCAGCGTATGGAGAACCAGCGGCATATGGATTTGTACCTGCAACAATTCTTGCAGAGATCTCAAAGACTTTAAACTCCAACTCTTCAGTTACAACCGTTTCCAGACAAAAAGAACCTATTATTCCGCCAAAAAGCCCAAGAGATTTTTCTACAACTGCTTCTCCCATCTTGAAAACCTTTGGAAGCAGAGATTCTCTCATAACAATTGGAATATTACCGGTTACAACGAATGTTGGATGAATGCCTATTTCCTCAAGCTCAGCAATGGAACCCAGACGTTGAACTTCATCAATGGTTGTTTCATCACGCCTATCCATGGAAAGTAGTTGTAGGCTTCCTTTACTTAATTTGTACGCGTCATTCTGAATAGGCGAATAGAAATAATGAAGATAATAACGAGTTCCTAACACAAACTCCTGGATAAAATACGGCTTTTTTGTATCTACTCTCTTGCAGAATTCCTCATATGTTTTGGCAACGAAAAAACCTTTACCGCCCTTTGCACCGTGATATTTTACTATTACGGGTTTATCTATTTCTTTTGGGTCTTTAACTTGCTTTGGCATCGTAAGACCAGCAGATTCTAGCCATTGTTTTTCCTTTTTACGGTCAGATTCCCACATAAGGACGTTTCTGTTTCCAAAAGTAGGTAGCTCGAGTTTTAGAAAGTTCTCGGCACCGAGATATTCAACGAAGGAGCCATGAGGTATAACTATTACATTTTTCTCACGCAGTTCTTTAGCATATTTTGCAATGTCTTTGTAGTTATCAACAATGAGGAACTCATCAGGTCTGCCAAGAGGAAACGCATCATAGAATTTTTTCTTCTCTCCAACAGCAATGCCTAATGTTTTAAATCCTTCTTTTCTTGCACCGTTAAAAATCTGAAGAGAAGAATGAGAACAGACAGTAGCTATTCTAAGGTTTTTTTTATCGTAAGATGTAAGCATGTCGTTTATATTTATTTCAGTCATGAAGGCGACACCCTTACAGCCCTTAAATAAACAACCATGTTTTATTAGTTTCGATAAGACTTAGAAACCATATTTGGCAACATTTGTACAACAAGACCTTTTAAAGTAAACTACCAACGTAGTAAATAGATACTATGATGATCGTAGGGCAAGTAACAGATAAAGAAGAGGCAAACGAGATTACATTTATCGCTAAACTATTTGTCGTTGGGCAGCGTGCAAGGGAGCTTGCCCGTCAAAAAAAGGATTAGATTTATTTATCCCGCCTCTTTTTTCTTTTATTCTTTCTTCAATAAACTTTATTTAGTCGCTGTTTGTTAAAACATACAAACGGTGAAACTACGTGGTTAAGCTAACGTTTTATGGGGGAGTCAATGAAATAGGCGGAAATAAAACTCTCCTTGAAGATCAGGGTACAAGAATATTTTTAGATTTTGGTATGGGTTTTAAGAAAAGAGGTTTATATTTTGAAGAATTTTTGATGCCCAGATCTGCCAATGGCATAGGAGATTTTCTTGAACTTGACTTGATTCCAGATATAAGTGGAGTCTATAGGAGCGATCTGTTAGAACATCTTGGGAGAAAGCCACAAGAATCAGAGATCGCAGGGGTTGTTCTATCACATGCTCATGCAGATCATGCAAATTATATTTCGTTCCTTCACAGGGAAATTCCTATCTATTGCGGAGAAACATGTAAATACATTTTAGATGCAGTTGAAGAACAAAGTCAACGAACCATTGAAAACGAGGTTATTGACTACAAAAAAAGACCAATTTATAAGAAAAACTACAGGGATCCGTCCATAGAACGAACTTTTAAGACTTTTAGAACTGGAGATAAAATAAAAATTGATGATTTAGAAATAGAACCAGTACATGTTGACCACTGTCTTACAGAAGACACTCTTGTACAACTATCTGATGGGGAATTATTAAAGGTTAAAGATGTTCCTAACTCAAGCTATATCAACACAATTGATTTTGAAAATGGTGAAAATGTGGATGCTTTTGCAAAAAAAAGTAACTATCGTGGAAAAAATATATTTAAAATTAAAACCAGTTTTGGAGGAATAAAATCCACTGGGGAGCATAAATTTTTTGTTTTAAATGATTTAGATATAATTGAGAAAAAAGCTAAAGAGTTAAAAAAAGGAGATTTTTTAGTATACAATAGGAAAATTAGTTTTAAAGGCAAAAAACAAGAATTACCTGGCGTAGAAGTAAGAAAAGTAGTAAAAGTATCAAAAAAAGGTTTGGATTTAATTAAACAGAAAAGAAAGGAAAAAGGGTTAACCCAAATACAACTGGCAAAAAAAGTAGGATTATCAAAATTCTATGGAGATTTTGAATTAGGTAAATTTGGTATAGAATTAAAGAGATTAAATAAAATATTAGATTTTTTAAACGTTGATAAAAACTTGTTTTCAAAGAAATTTGTCTCTTATAAAAATGGAATAAAAATCCCAAATAAAACATCTGCCCCTTTCCTTCAACTATTAGGATATGTAATTGGAGATGGAAGTTGGTATTGGAAGAGCAATAATTCACCTTATCTGGAAATTGGGGATAAGGATAAAAAAAATCTGGAATTGTATAAAAAAATAGCAAAATCTGAATTTAACATTGATGGAAAAATAGTTAAAAAACATACAAATATTTTGCATCTATCAACATATATTGGAAGAATGTTTTATAAAATATCTCCTTATGTTTTTTCAAAAGCACATACAAGAAAAATACCTAAAATAGTCCATAAGGTCCCTCTTAATGAATTGGCTGCATTTTTGAGAGGCATCTACGATGCTGAAGGATCTTTTAGAACCCATACTATAGTTTTAACTTCAACAAGTAAAGACATTATAGAAATCACTAAACTACTTTTACTTAGGTTTGGCATTTTATCTTGGATTTATGAATTTAATGAACCTATTTCAAAGCGTAAAGCTTATCAGCTTAATATTACACATAATAACTCGCTTAGTTTATTTAGTAAAAAAATAGGTTTTGGATCTAGGAAGAAACAAGAAAAATTAGAGAAACATATAAAAGAAAATAAAACAAGTACAATCGAGAGAGTGGAACGGATACCATTTAACGGGAAATATCTCAAAGATGTATTCAAAGATATGAAAATAACGACATGGGATCTACAAAAAGCAGGGATACCTATTTGCCATTATACTAAAGGAAAACACTACCCTAGTAAAAAAATGCTAATTAGAATTTTAGATTTTCTAAAAAAACATAATAACGGTAATGAAAAAAAGATAAAATATTATGTTAAGAAAATTGAGAAACTAATACCTCGCAATCTGATATTTTTGCCAATAAAATCAATTCAATATAAAAAAGATAATGTTGTAGTATATGATTTTGAGGTTCCGGGTTATTCAAGTTTTTTAGCTAACGGCTTTATGGTGCATAATAGTGTCCCCGGTGCATATGGATTTATCATCCATACTTCAGAAGGTGCCGTTGTTTATACTGGGGACCTTCGCATGCATGGCCTCCATGCAGAAATGACTACAGATTTTATCAGAGCAGCTCAAGAGACAAAACCAATTGCCATGATTACCGAAGGAACTAGAATTGATATTAATCAGGTAAAAGAATCTGAACAAAAGGTGTATGCTAAATCAAAAGAAGAGATCGGAAATTGTAATAATCTTACCTTTGTGGATTTTAATTTCAAGGATGTTGACAGATTTACAACGTTTTATAGAATTGCGAAGGACCTTGGGAAAAAACTTGTAATAAGTTTCAAGCACGCCTGTTTTCTCGAGCGGTATCATAAGGATAAGATAATCAGAGCGCCAAACAGCACTGATGAACATATACTGTTATTGAAGCCAAAGAGACTCACAGGAACATATATTGATGAGGATTATTCTGACTATTACATCAAAAAACGATTGAACTATCCAAATATCATCACCGCAGATGACATTAGAAAAAATCCTGCAAAGTACATGGTAGTATTGAACTTTTGGTATCTGAATATGCTTGTCGATTTAAAACCAAAAAACGGTGTATATGTTCATTCATTATCAGAGCCGTTTAATGAAGAGATGGAAATATCCTATGATAGGATGCATAACTGGTTGAATCGTTTTGATCTTAAATTTGTGCAATCACATTGCTCTGGCCACATTTGCGGCAATGATCTAAAAAATCTTATTGCAGATATTAATCCCAAAATATTGTATCCCATTCATACTGAACATCCTGAGATGTTTCAAAGAGTGGCAAATGATGTTGAAACAGTTAAAGAAGGAAAAATGTATAAACTGTAACTTTATAGGAGTTACACCTTAAGAATATCTGGGGAGGCTTACGAATGACAGATATTTATAATTATGATAAAAAAAGCGACGAACAGACCATGATAAAAGCAGATACTGGAAAAAGAAGTAAAGAACAGTTTGTCGAGAATCTCCGAGAAGGCGATGTTGTCAATGATCTGTTTGCTGTTACTATGAAAAACCCGCCACGATCGTACAAACGGGGAACGTGGTTTAGTTTTGTTGCAATCGATAAAACAGGAGATGTTGGTGTCAAATTCTGGGGAGGAGATAACAAAGAGAGGGTAAAACGACTATATGAAAGTTTTAAAGTTGGAGATGTTGTGCAAATCCGACTGGGAAATGTAGAAACATATGATGAAAAACTTCAGATATCAATCAATGAAACTAATGGTGGTCTGCGTAGATGCAGTCCTAACGAATATATTATGAGCGATTTTACTAAGGCTCTTGAAGAAGAACGCATAACAGAACTGTATGAAAAGATTAAAAAAGAAATAAAAACAATTGAAAATCAGCAGTTGAAAGGTTTACTGGGTGCGTTTTTTGACAATAATGATTTTGTAAAAGAATTTACACATTCTCCATCGGCAATTACTCATCATCATAACTATGTAGGAGGTAATCTAGAACATACAGTTGGGGTCTTACGACTATGTAACAATATTTGTGAGATGTACCCCAACGCCAATAAAGACCTATTAATTACTGGTGCAATTCTTCATGATGTCGGAAAGCTGAAAGAATATAAAACAACTGCAGCCATCGATAAAACAGATGAGGGAAATTTCATTGGACATATTGTGATAGGAGACAGATGGATACGAGAAAAGATTGGAGAATTGAGAGAGAAGGGAAAGGAATTTGATCAAAAATTGGAGGATTATCTCTGCCACATAATTCTTAGTCATCATGGCAAATATGAGTTTGGATCTCCACGTATGCCGAAGACCATCGAGGCTTGTATAATCCACCAAGCAGATATGATGGATTCCCAGGTCAAAAATTTCATGCAAAATATTGAAGAAGGGAGAACAAACACTGATGAAGATTGGGCATTTGTCTGGGATGCTGATTTAGGAAGAAAGCGAGTCATGTACCTTGGGAAAGATTAATCTGCCAATGGAGAAATAGTATGAAAAAAGATATGTTAGATATCCTTTGTTGTCCAACATGTAAAGGAGATTTAGAACTTAAGATTATAAAAGAAGAGAACAAGGAGATTGTTGAAGGTACTTTTACATGTAAGAAATGTAATTGCACTTATTCCATAGAAGATGGCATACCTAATCTTTTACCCATAAAATAAAAAACTACTAATTATACTCATCCCAACTTTTACTTTTTAAATCTTCAATAGGAGTTCTATGAAGTGCCTCAGCAAATCTCTTAGCTAACTGCAAGTTGGTAATCAAAGGAACATCGAAATCAACCGCTTTACGCCTTATGAGATAATCATTATCAAGTTCCTCTTTTTCGATGTTTTTAGGGATATTTATCACCAAATCAATTTTACCATCGGCAATATAACTTAGAGTGTTTGGTTCTTTATCTTCCAAAGGCCAATACAGAACCTCTGATTTAATGCCATTTGCCTCCATAAAATCAGCTGTTCCTTTTGTCGCATAGAACTTGAAGCCCATCTCATCCAATCGTCTCGTGCTTTGTAAAAACTCTGCCTTGTAATCTATGGGGCCTGTAGATAACAAAATTGTTTTCTTTGGCAGATTGAGTCCAACTGAGATGAAGCTCTTCAGAAATGCCTCATTAAAGTCATCACCTAAACAAGCAACCTCTCCAGTAGAAGACATCTCTACACCCAATATTGGATCTGAACCTTTCAGACGAGTAAATGAAAACTGTGGTGCCTTCACTCCGACATAATCCAAATCAAAAGAAGATCGATCTATTTGTGGAACGTGTTTGCCCATGATAACTTTGGTAGCTAAATCAACAAAATTTATTTTAAAAACCTTGGAGACAAATGGAAAACTTCTTGATGCCCTCAAATTACATTCGATAACCTTGACATCATTATCTTTGGCAATAAATTGTATGTTAAACGGACCTGTTATATTCAATGATTTAGCGATTTTCTTTGCGATGGTTTTAATTCTTCTCATGGTCTCTAAATAAGTCCGTTGCGGAGGCAAAACCATCGTTGCATCCCCTGAATGAACTCCAGCATTCTCAACGTGTTCCGAAATTGCGTAACAGTACAACTCACCCTGTTTAGCAACAGCATCAATTTCTATCTCTTTGGCATCGGTTATAAATTTGCTAATAACAACGGGACGCTCCTTACCAATCTCTGAAGCCTTTTTCAGATATTTTTTCAACTCATTCTTACTGAGAGCAATGCTCATCGCAGCTCCGCTAAGAACATAACTAGGTCTAACAAGAACAGGATATCCTACTTTATCTGCAAATTTTTCAGCTTCTTCTATACTAGTTAATTCTTCCCATTCGGGTTGATCAACTTCTAATTTATCCAATAGTTGGGAGAACTTGTGCCTATCCTCAGCATTATCAATATCAAGAGGAGATGTACCACTTATTGGAATGCCTAGCTTATGCAAGGGCAGAGCTAAGTTATTTGGTATTTGGCCACCCATTGAAACAATAACACCTAATGGTTTTTCCTTATCGCAGATGTCCATAACTCTCTCAAAAGTAAGTTCATCAAAATACAGTTTATCACAGATATCATAATCTGTGCTTACAGTCTCGGGGTTATAATTTATCATTATTGTATTATACTTCAATTTTCTCAATGTTGAAACTGAATTTACACAGCACCAATCGAATTCAACCGAGGAACCAATCCTATATGGACCGCCGCCTAAAACAATAACCTGTTTTTTTTCTTTGAAATTTAGATCATTCTCAGATGCATTATATGTTAAGTAGAGGTAGTTTGTCTTAGCAGGGTACTCTGCAGCAAGGGTATCTATTTGTTTTACGTATGGCACAATGTCAAGTTTTTTTCTTTTTTTCCTCACCGCAACACTGTCACTCTTGACAAGAAATGCGATTTGTTGATCAGAAAAGCCTTTCTCTTTTGCCTCTTTTAGCAAGGGAGATGATAGAGTTTTAAGATTGCAACGTTTCAGTTTCTTTTCTATTTCAACGATATTCTTTATCTTATAGAGGAACCATGGGTTAACTTTGGAAAGCTTGTATATTTTATCGATAGAGTACTTCCTTCGTATCGCCTCAGTAATCGCAAACATTCTTTTATCAGTTGGTTCTCTAAGCTCCTTTTCAAGATTATCAAACTCGAGATCATTGCAAACAAGACCATTCATCCCAACATCTAACATTCGAATTGCTTTCTGGAGTGCTTCTTCGTAGCTCCTTGCAATGGCCATAACCTCCCCAACAGATTTCATTTCAGAACCTAAGCTAAGACTGACTTTTCTGAACTTTTGTAAATCCCATCGCGGATATTTGACAACAATATAATCCAGGGCAGGTTCAAAACAAGCCGATGTCTCTCCAGTGATAATATTTTCCACTTCAGTCAAACTATAACCCAGAGCCAGTTTTGACGCAATAAAAGCCAATGGGTAACCTGTTGCCTTAGAGGCCAAAGCAGAGCTTCTACTAAGTCTGGCATTAACCTCTATGATTCTGTAATCTTCTGACTTTGGATCAAGTGCAAACTGAATATTGCACTCGCCAACGATACCAAGCTGTCTTATTACCTTTATAGAAATGCCTCTCAGTTTGAAATTCTCAGAAGCAGTTAAGGTTTGAACAGGGGCAACAACAATACTCTCACCAGTATGAATCCCCATGGGGTCAACATTCTCCATGGAACAAACAACAATACAGTTATCATACTGGTCTCGCACAACCTCATATTCAAGTTCTTTCCAGCCACCAAAATATTCCTCAATCAAAATTTGTTTTGTGAAGGAGAATGCTTTTTTTGTCAAATCAACTAGCTGTCTCTTATTATAAGCTGCCCCTGAGCCTAAACCACCCAGTGCATATGCTATCCTACACATAACAGGATAACCGATTTCTTCTGCTACTTTTACTGCTTCTTCTACACTTGTAACAGCTTTGCTTGTTGGCACTTTGAGATTGATTTCTTTTATCTTCTTTACAAACAGGTCTCTATCCTCTGTGTCTAATATAGCCTCAATTGGTGTTCCGAGGACTTCTATACCGTATTTTTTGAAAACGCCGTTCTCAGAAAGCTCAACACCGACATTTAATGCAGTCTGTCCCCCAAATGCGAGTAAAACACCATCAGGTTTTTCTCTCTTTATAACTTCCTCAACAAAAAAAGCAGTGAGGGGTAGGAAGTACACCTTATCGGCAAGATAATCGGACGTTTGAATTGTGGCAATGTTTGGGTTTACTAAAACAGTTTTAATACCCTCTTCTTTCAGTGCCTTGATTGATTGACTACCAGAATAATCAAACTCTCCAGCCTGACCTATTCTTATTGCACCTGACCCCAAAATTAAAACTTTCTTTGGTTTCTTTTTCATCTCATTGCCCTCAAGAACATGTCGAAAACAAATTCTGTATCATCTGGACCAGGCGATGCTTCAGGGTGAAACTGTGCTCCAAAAAATGGTTTTGATATATGAATAATACCTTCGTTTGTTTTGTCATTATCATTGTAAAACCACTCTCGCCAATCCTCAGGTAAAGTATCGGCATCAACAGAGTAACCATGGTTCTGTGAAGCAATATAACACCTTTTAGTTCCAACCTCCACACATGGTTGATTTTGACTTCTATGACCATACTTTAATTTATAGGTATTAGCCCCAGCGGCAAGTGCCAATATTTGAGAGCCCAGGCAAATACCAAGAACGGGCACATTTTTAGACAGGGCAGTTTCAACATTCTTTATAGTCTCTTTACACATTTTAGGATTCCCCGGGCCGTTTGATATAACAACCCCGTCTGCTTCTTCGTTTAGAAAATCATAATTCCACGGAACTCTGATAACTGTAAAATTTCTTCTAAGAAATGCTCGTATGATATTGTTCTTTGTGCCGCAATCAACAACCACAACTCTTTTCTTTCCTTTTTTGTAAATAATAGGTTCACTAATGCTAACCTCTGCTGCCAGATTTCTTTTATTTGGATCTTCAAATGGCATGTTTTCTTTGCCGTAAACAATCTTTCCAAGCATTGTTCCTTTTTCTCTTAATTTTTTAGTTAACGCCCTTGTATCTATACCAAATATTCCCGGAATGCTGTATTCTTCCATCCAATTCGACAAAGATTTTTTTGCATTCCAATGAGAATAATTAAAAGAATAATCAGAGATAATCAACCCTTGAACTTGTATTCTGTCTGATTCGAAGTATTTTAACAAATTATCTTCTTTTTCATAACCTGGAACGCCGTAATTTCCTATCAAAGGATAGGTCAGAACTAGGATTTGGCCTCTGTAGGATGGATCTGTTAGGCTTTCTGGATAGCCGACCATCCCTGTATTGAACACAACTTCACCTGTCACTGGTTTTTTAGAGCCGAAAGAATGTCCGTGAAAAATAGAACCATCTTTGAGAATTAGTTTAGCCGGCTTTCTCTCGAATGTCATGTTACAAAGTCCCCTTGCCTGTGTACAGTAATTTTTTATTTGGCAAACTGCAAATTTTTATTAAAAATATAGAATGCAAAAGGACTATTAAAAAGCATTACAAAAAATCACGAATTGCTGATAAATTGTCTAATATCATCAATCAAATCGGTTGATTCTTCCATGTCTTGGATGTATTGTTTGAATCTCGGTGCTCTTCGGTCAAGTATGACAGCTATGCCGTGGTCAGTTTCATCACGAATAAGTCTGCCAATTGACTGCAGTAGTTTTCTTGCAGTAGGCGCTTCTACTGTGTATTCCCATCCTTTTCTAAACTTCATGTCATAATATCGCTGTAGTCCCCGTTGTCTTGCAGTAGGTTTTGGATAAGGAATACCAACTATTACTGCTATCTCAAGCTGCTCTGCTGGAAAATCCATACCCTCACTTATGCGCCCACCCATGACCGAGAAAAGCGCAGCTCCGGCACCATCACGATTACCACGTGTCTTGAATTCAGAGATTAAGTCCATTAGATCTGTTTGGGACATCTCTTGTTCTTCGACGTATAAACAACGCTGGATATTTGCAAAATCACCGTTATTTCGGAACAATGAAAGTGTGTTAAAACTGGGAAAAAACACCATAGTATTTTTTGAAAAGGTGTTACAAATATCAGATATGTAACTACCCATACGAGAAACGAGTTCATTATCTTTTACGATCTCTCCATATTTAGTTGTCACATCTTTAACAAACAGAATCTTTCTATGTTCCTGCGGAAACGGAGAAGGATATGAAACGAGTTCAGTTTCTTCAGACAACCCCATAGAATCGCGGTATTCCTCCAAAGGTTCGAGAGTACCAGACATGTGAATCGAAGCATGAAAATCTTGGATGATATCAGTTCCAACTGATGGGTCCAAGCAGAATGCTTCTACACGTGAATTTTTACCTTGAGATGCAGCAACAATTAATTTTGCATATTGATCCATTTCAAGAGACGCCCAAACATCCAAAAAAATACCAAGTTTATGAAGATAGGAGCGTGGAAGTTTGCCGTCTTTTTGTTTATACTCTTGGATTTTTTCACCGTACGCAATTAAATCCCCTACAATTTCATGCAGTTTTTTACTAGTAATTTTCAAACGTGATAAAATCTCGGTCTCAAATTCATGAGATGGGATAAAGGCATCTTGCCTCTCAACAGGCGTTTGTCTGATACCATTTTCTAAAACACCATATACGTAAGTATCTCGCAAATCTTGTGTTATATCAAGCAATATTTTGCAGAACTCTGATACAGTAACCTTACCATCTGCAATAGATGGGTCTCCATATTTTTCAGCCTCAATGATGCAGCTATTGAGCATCCACATGCTTAGTTGTGAAGAGAATAGATCTCGAATGAAGTTAGGAAGATTATGCGCCTCATCTACGATAAGAATCATGTCTTCCTCTGGTACAGACATCCAATCGAAGAGCATATTTCGGATCACAAGATAAAAAACATATACGTATGGAACAACAACAAGAGGTGCCTCACGAACAAGATATTTGTTCATTTCATAAGGACAAACCTTCTTTTTCTCACAGTATTCAATGAATTCTTCAGCTGTTGGAAGGTTTTCTTTGACCCATGTAATTACATTGTCAATTTTTTCATTATCTGTAATAAAATTTCGATAATATAGACACCCTTTATCCTTCTTTTTAGTGGTAGATTTTGCTTTCTTTTTTTCGTTTGCACATAGTTTTGATAATTCCTCTGCCGACCCTTTGGAAAACTCAGGGTCGTTTCTTGCAAGAATGCACATATTAGCTCTTCCTTGCACACCAACGCCAAAAATCTTTTCCTTGTTTTTCTTGAGTTTTTTTCTGATTTCCCTTAATTCTAAAATGACTTGCCTTTGTTGTGCGTTTGTTCTAGTAGCATAGATTATTTTTTTGTTATGTTTTATGGCATAATCGAGTGTTGATGAAAGAGCGCAAATCGTTTTTCCTGAACCAGTTCCAGATTCAAATACAAGATTCTTACCTTCAGTAAGTGTATTTTTTATTGTCTGCATAATTGCCGTTTGATATTTACGTGGCTCATAGGGAAAAAGATCCATATTAAAAGGAGGTATGCAAAAAGTGGTAAAAAGAGTTGCTGGAGACGTTGTTGAAAGTATTAAATTGAAGCTATAAAAGAATTTATAAAGAAACGACCTATATAAAAAATTAGGAGATGGGTAATGAAAAGGAAGATCTTAACGATTTTAATATTAATTGTTTTTGTAGCTGTTGGTTTTAGTGGATGTCTAAATGAAGGCACTGTTCCTACATTGGCAAAGCAAATGGAAGATGCATATAATTCTATTTCAGATTATAGAGCCACTGTTAATTACACCACTTATGGTGGATACGCTAGAGAGCACATAAAAACAATAAAGAAACCAGATAAATTAAGATATGAATATCTAACACCTGAGTATAAAGAGGGAGATCTTGACATAATAAACGGAAATACTCAGTGGAGATATGATAAAAGTAAAAATATAGCATATCAAGATAATTGCAACATAAACATAGGGGAAGAATCATTAGCAACCCCTGATTTCTTAAACATGCTACTTTGTTTAATGAACGATTTTAGCGTTCAACAGTTAGATGATGAAGTAGTTGGTGAACTCAACACATATGTTTTAGAAATAACGCCACTGACTCAAACAACGTTTTCTAAATGGAAATATTGGATTGATAAGATAACCCTCTTTCCGATAAAGTGGGAAATTTATGACGGAGATGGAGGTGTTAGAGATGCAACGTTAATAACAAATTTTGAAATTAATGTTGGTATATCAGATAGCGAGTTTGAATTACCAGAAGACGTTGAAATATTAACGCCTGAGGATTGGAAGTTACCCAAAACAATCGAAGAGTGTGAAGATATCGTTGGTTTTTCAGTTCTCTTTCCAACTTATCTTCCTGAAGGTTACGCATTAGATGAGGAGTATACCGTGGGTTCAGGTTCGATTCATTTAAGCGGCGATGGAACGTATCAAATAGATTATTTCCAAAATAATGTTATGAGACAGGGTGTCGATTTAGTCGAGACGGTACGGATAATTTATCCTCATATTGATTCATATGCAGAATTTATTGATTTAACATCAGGGGAAGTACTTGACACAGTTAACACTTCGACAGGACAGTTCCCTAGTGAGTGGTTTGGCAATATAGAGGTGGAAACGTACACGAATGGCATTTATTTGTACGAGGCTATTGAAAATATCTTTGAGAGCAATTATCTTCCCAAACATAATGCTACAAACGTAAATATTAATGGCGTACAAAGCAGATATTGGATTTATAATGACACCGGACAATACAGTGAAGTAGTCTATACCAGAGCATGTTTAAGTTGGAATTTAAATGAATATTGGCTAATGTTGACAGCTGGTGGAGATGCATTTTTAGATGCAGATGAAATGGTGAAGATAGCTGAATCAATAATTACATAATAGTAACCTTTCAACAACATAATTACCCATCAACTAAATAGAAGAGCGGATGGTTACGGAGATTAGATTTTATAGTTATAACATATTAAACCATTAGTTTATGGACGAAACTCCATTTGATGAAATAAAAAAATCTCTTTCAAAAACAATACCTCCAGAATTATTTAACAGGATACCAGACAAATGGGAGAAGATTGGCGACGTCGTAACAATAAAATTGTTACCAGAGTTGAAAAAATATAAAACGCAAATAGGTGAACACTACGCTAAGGTCCTCAAATGCAAAACTGTTCTCAATGATGTTGATGGCATTTCAGGAGTCTATCGAGAACCGAATGTTGAAATCATTTATGGAGAAAAAGATACAGAAACAACCCATAAAGAAAATGGCATTCGCTTCAAATTGAATCCGCAAAAGATCATGTTCTCCTCAGGAAATATGGACGAAAGGATACGTATGGCTACTATTTCTAACGAAAAAGAAACAGTTGTAGACCTTTTTGCAGGCATAGGATATTTTACCTTGCCTATTGCGGTTTATAGTAAACCAAAGAAGATTTTTGCCTGTGAAATAAATCCTATTTCTTATGAGTATTTGTGCAATAATATCTCATTAAATCACGTTACGGAAATTGTTGAACCATTGCTTGGGGATAACAAAGAAATCGCACCAAAGAATGTTGCCGATAGAGTTATCATGGGATACATTAGAGATACGCATAAATTCTTGCAAATTGCAATAAACTGCCTCAAAGATCATACGGGCATTATTCATTATCACGATGTATTTCCTGACGATGTAATTCCTAAAAAACCTTTCACATTCATACAAAAAGCAATAGAGCAGTACAATAATGATGTAGAGTTGATGACTTTTAAAAAAATAAAGTCCTACGCCCCTGGTGTAAGTCATGTTGTATTAGATGTAAAAATAGGTGAATAATGGTTGGGAAAATCAAATTATTCGTGTATCATGCAAATGAAGATGACCCTAAGAAATGCAGTGCAAAAAAAATGGCGAAATTTGGTTTTGTCAAACTTGAAACAAATATTCGCAAAATGCCAAAAGATTGTATTCTTTTAAATCCCTTTGCAAAAAAAAGTATTTCTAAAGAAGATCTTTCTATCGCTAAAAGACATGGCATTCTTGCCGTTGATTGCTCATGGAAAAATGCAGAATCTAGTTTTGATTTTCTAATTAAAAAGAATCGTTCAAGAGCTCTTCCTT
>Ga0315547_1001710_pt1 | contig 16665 bp, 7 predicted proteins | sample SalMarSW160240MG_2_FD_202542 | JGI IMG/M metagenome (GOLD analysis project Ga0315547, IMG submission 202542) | Salt marsh sediment microbial communities from the Plum Island Ecosystem LTER, Massachusetts, United States - Salt Marsh Sediment SW1601-240 ... | reverse complement strand
AACCGTCGAGACCGGCGTACGGGCCTGCAGCCAAGTTGAAGAACACCGGCCCGACGGTGCTGTGTAGGTGTGGGTATGCGGAAGGTGACTATGCAGAGATCGTTTCTACCATCTTCTACTCCAGCCCTTTCAGTTTTTCCGCCGTTGCCTCGCCCATCATCATCTTGCAGATGTTCTTGTAGCCCACCTTGCGATGGCGGCGGAACAGCTCGACGACATCGGCATAGGCCTCGGGGTACCCGGCCTTTAGCCGACTGAGGTTTTCTTCGACCGCTTTCAACTCCTCCAGTGATGCAACTGCCGGCATTATCTACCTCCTTGTTTGTTGATATGGGTATTCCTGTCCCCGTAGTATACCACGGGGAAAAGTGTTCTGTTGCTTCTCTAACGGGCTGGTCCTATTGCCCCCGCTGCGCGGGGATTCACGGGTACAGCAAAATGAAGAACAGCCGAGATTCCAGAGTTGAACGCAGCAGCCTACCGAGCAGCGGCTTCCAGCTCTGCCTGCCTGCGGCGGTGGGCTACAGCCTGCTCGGGGAAGCCGAGGCGTTCTTCCAGTTCGGCCAGCTTGCCGAACAGCACCGGATTGCGGGAGTCCCGCAGACTCTGCTCTCTCAACAGTGACAGGAGCTCCTCTTCCCTGCCCAGTTTTTGGTACAGCAGAAGCAGGTCCTCGTAGTGCTGCGCAGCGCGGGGATCCAGGTCCAGTGCCCGGCGATAGGCCAGCAGCGCCTCATCCGGGCGATCGAGCATCTCGAGCGCTGTGGCCCGACCGCTCTGGGCTTTTACCGAGGAGGGGTGAGCGCGGAGAACCGTCTCCCAAATCGCCAGGGCTTCGGCCCAGGCGTCCTGGTTTTGATGGAACTCCCCCAAAGCCTCTTTCAGCTCTACGCTGTGGGGGTACCAGTCGTTGAGCAGAAGGAGATCTTCCCTGAAGTCGGAGGGATCGTCGTGCAGCTCCTGCAGCAGGACCAGAGTGTCTGCAAGAACCTGCAGGGGTTCGTTGATCTTGACGGAAAGTTCCTTGAGCATCTGCAGGTCGCCCTCCCCCAGCGCGCCCTCCCTGGCCTCGATGCTTTGGGCGGCTTGAAAACGCAGAAGACCCGCCTTCTGCACCGCCTTACCTGCGGCCAGGTGGGCCAAACTGACGCTTCGCTTCTGTCTGGCCAACCAGTAGTAGGGGTAGGGTTCGCTGCTTCCCCACTGCTCCGCCTGGCAAAAGGCTGCTTCAGCCTGAGCGTCGTTTCCGTGCTGCTCGTAGAGCACCCCGAGTTTGGCCCAGGCGTCGGGATTGCGGGGCTGGAGGTTGACCAGACGTTGAAGCTCCCTCATCCAGCCATCTCTGTCCCCCTGCTCCTCCCGGACTCTGACCAGCAGGTTTTGAACCTGGGCGTCGGTTGGAGCCAAAGATCGGGCTTTCTCCAGATGGGCTGCGGCCCGGTCGGGATTCCCCCGTTCGAGCTCGAGAATGCCCAGATTCCTCAGTGCAGGAACGGAATCCGGATCCAAATCCAGAGCCTCCCGAAACTTTTTTTCGGCGGACTGCTCCTCTCCTTCAGAGAAGTGCTCGGCTCCCCGGTTGATCAGGGAGGCTACTCTGCCCTCCTTGGCATCCTGCGACCCCGGGTCCAGCTCCGCGGCCCGGCTGAACGCCTGGTAGGCCTCTTCAAAGCGCCGCTGCTCGAATCGGAGCTGTCCCAGGCCCAGATGGACGATGCTCAAATAGGGGTCCCGGCGGCGGGCCTGTTCCAGGATCGCTTCGGCCTCCTGCACTTTTCCGAGGCGTAGGTAGCTCAAGCCCAGAAGGGCCTGATCGAAGCTGCCTGCCTTGTCTTTGGCCATCGCTTCCTCCAAGACCCGGACCGCTTCCTCGAACATGCCTTCGTTGTATAGCTTGATTGCGAAGGAGCGCTCGCTCTGGGAAAAAGCCGGGATAGGGATGAGAAACAGCAGGAACAGCAGGAACAGCAGGACGATCGCCAGGCAGGATCGCTTAATACTCATACACCCCGTGCAGGCCGACGAGGAATGGGTTCACCGTGTTTCCCTCTTCGCTGTAGTGGCTGAAGCTCGCCTCCCCCTTCAAGCCGAATCCTTTCCGGAAGGGGACGTCGAGGCCGGCGTTCAAATCGTGCCGCAGCCCTCGGAAGCCGTGGGTGAGCTGGTAGTCCGTGGTCAGAGAGAAGGGCAGATCCCCGCCGGACAGGGTTAATCCGGTGAGGTGCTGGAAGGCGTTTCCCGGAGGGCCGCTTTCGCTGGTCCGGTTGACCCACTCCCAGGTGAAGTTGTAGCGCAGTCGAAGGAAGGAGAACAGGGGAATGGCCACGGAGCTGAAGGTCTTGGCCAGGATGTATTGGTTGCTTCCGCCGGGGAGCTGCTGGGAGAGCACCAGGTTCTCCCCGAGGCTGATCGTGTAGACCTTGATGTTCCACTCGGGTAGGAGGGTTACCTGTCCCAGACCGTCGGTGGTCAGGGTGTGCGCTCCCTCCGAGGAGGTGTCGGTCACGGAGGTGGCCAGCTGATAGTTCAGCAGGGGATCCGGGGCATGGGAGAGCTCGGTCTCCAGTTGATGGGTCCAGGCGACGGGAGTCTCCCCTCTATTGACGCTTCCATTGTATCCGCCGTTCAGAGTCATGGTTTTCAGAGGCTGGAGGTTCACCCCGACGTTCCAGCGGCCTTCACCGCTGTCGACGACGCCGCTCTCGTCGATCTGCACGCTGAGATCGGTCCCGGCTTCCAGGTTCTGGAGCACTCCCCGTTCCTGCGGATTTCTCCAACCTGCAGAAAGGGCGCTCTGATGGGACTGGTTCGGGTCGGCGTCGCTCTGGAATGTCGAGGCCAGGGAGTATTCGAGGCTTGAGAAAAAACCACTCTCCCGCTGCCAGTCCAGCCCGGTTTCCCCCTGCCAGGTGGCCTGGGACGGGTTTTCCGTGACCACCCCCGATTCCCGATCGCTGGACCAGGTGTTGGCGATCCCCGCCACCAATCTCAGCTCCAGTGCCTCGGAGAGGGGAAAGTAGAAGCCGAGGTTGGTGTCCAGGGTCGTGGAAAGGGTGTAGTCCCCGTTGGCATACTCGGTCCGGGTGTATACGGGCGCAATTACAGGGCGCAGATGGAGAAAGCTCAACAGGGGGATATTCACCATCAAATTCCCGCCGGAGCTGAAGGTTTCCATATCCGTGATCCCGTCGACGGTGTTCGCTACAGAACCGCCGAGCTTCAGACCCACGGTGCCCAGCGTCCCTTCGGCCAGGAAGACCAGGGAGTCGCTCTGCTGGTCTTCGATCTCTGCGGCGTCTTCGGATGCTTGGATCCAGCTGTGCTCGTAGGACAGGCTCATCGGTAGTGTGGGGATCAAGCCGAGGCTCAAGTTTGAAGCGATCTGTAGATCCATGTCCCCCTTGTCGACATCGGCCGTGCTCAATCCACTCGCTTCGCTCAAGGTCCGTTCGCCGTCCTCGTAGGAACCACTAAGATCCAAAGACCACCGCTGCGCCCGGAGATCCACACCTGTTGAGTAGGACTGTTCCCATCCGTCGAGATAGCGCTTTTGCAAGGCGCTTCCCCCGATATTCAAGGTGGCGGCACTGCCGAGAGGCTGGGCCAGGGAGAAGGTAGAATCCGTGTACAGGTCGTTTTCCTGCTCCCCTGCGGCGCTTACACCACCCTGGCCGCCGAGAATAATCCTCATCGAGAACTCCGTTTGCCCCGGAGTTTGTTCGGGCTGAGGACGAGGCTTGGTCCACTGGGCGTCAACCTGGTGTTCCCCCGTATCCGGAATTTTCCGGATCAAAGTTACATCGGTCCAGGCTGAGGAGCAGAGCAGAAGAAGGATGATCGTGATCACGGCGAACTTACTCACCGGCTATCCTCCCCCTTCTCGGCAACAGCCGTGCTCATCGGGCCTTCGTTTCCGGAGGTGTCGACGGCGGATACGCCGTAGAGGTTTCCGTCGCTGCCCTGGCGGTCGCTGAACGAAGCGGTTTGCAAAAGACTGCGGGTCAGCTTCAGCCACGGAGCGCCGGGGTAGGCCGCCCGGTAGACCAGGTATCCGGCCACATCCGGGGACGGGGACTCCTGCCAGCTGAGACTGAATCCCCTCCTCTCAGCACGGACCTCGAGCGCCCCGGGCCGCTGCGGGGCGATGGTATCGGTGGGAATGACTTCAACTTCCCCGGAAGGTTCGCTTTCGTTGCCCGATTCGTCGAGCTCCGTGATGTAGTAGCGGTACGCTTTTCCCGTTGTCACTCGATCGTCGATCCAGGATGTTTCTGCCCGTTCCAGCTCCGCGATCATCTCTAAGGATCTATCCACCTTCCTGTAGATCCGATGCTTTGCCAGGTCTTTTTCCAGACCGGGCTGCCACCTCAGCTTGACGGCGCCTTCCTCGGTCGAACGGGCCGATATCGACAGGGGCGCTTTCGGGGGCTCGTTGTCGGGAACGGTGACCTCGACGAAGACAATGGCGCCTTCATTGAAGGAGCTATCCACAGCCGACACCCCATAGCGAAAGCGGCCGCCCGGGGCCAGGCCCCTTTCCTTGTAGCCGGTATCGAGGTAGCGGGGTTCTTTGGAATCCGGCAGAGGATCCGCGATCAATCGAATCGGCTTTCCCCCTTCCCCCTCTCTGTACACGAAGTAGCCCTGCAGGTCCGGCAGCTCGAGGTGATTCCAGTTCAGGGTAACCTGACGCTTACCCTGATCCACTTCGAAACGAAGACCCGAGACTTCCGGCGGCGGTTCGGTGTCCGCCGGTATGATCGATGTGGGACCGCAGGGGGCGCTCTCGTTGCCGCTGCGGTCGACCGCGGTAACCCGGTAGTAGTAGGAGGTCCCGCGTACGATTTCCAGGTCCAGGAAGCGGGCCTGATCCAGAGGAACAGGCTGGGGATTGATCCGGGAGTACTCCCCCTCTACGCGTTCACTTCGCAGCACATTGTACGAGGCCAGGTCCAAATCGGGAGACAAACGCCAGAGCAGCAGAACCCCTTCCTCGCCGTCCACGGCTCGAAGTCCGGAAGGGACCAGAGGGGGTTGTTTGTCCAATGGAGTCACGGATTCGGAAGCCGCACGGCTACTGACCGCTCCGATCAGGTCCACGGCTTCGATCAGGTAGGTGTAGGTCTTGCCATTTTCCACTGCGGTATCGACGAAGGACAGCCAGCCCTCGATCCGCAGCACCGGTGTCGGGGTAAGGTTGACCGCCTCCCCGCCGGCCTCCCGGCGGTAGATCCTGAAACCCACGGTCAGGTCGTCCGCCCGGTTCCGGTAGGGCCGATAGGTCCAGCTCAAGACGACTTCCCCGTCTTCAGCCGCGGCTTCGATATCCTCCGGCGGATCGGGGGTCAAGGGCGGGGCGGCCTGAACTCTCCGTTCCACCCTCTCGATCACCTGACCGTACATGTTGAGCAGCTCCACCCGGTAGCGGTAGGTTGTGCCCGGTGTAATCGTACTGTCGATGAAGGTTCTGCCCATGGCCTTGCGCAGGCCGTGGCTTACCAGGCAGAGAGCCAGAGTCTGGTCCCGGTCCGCCCGCATTTTCCTCCAGACCAGGGCCGGATCCAGGCTGCCTACCTTCTTGGCCACCCACCTGAAATCCGGTCCCATCGCCTCCGCGGCTTGATAGGGATCGGCGATCGGTCGGACCGGTTCGGCGGTCAGAAGGACAAATTCCCGCCTGCCGGGATCCTGGCGGTACACCCGGAAGCCGTCCATCAACCTCGGGGTGTCTCCCAGTACGACGACTACGCTGTTCCCGGCCGGCAGAATGAAGGCGGCAGGACCTTCTTGAGAAAAGGCGAGCGCTGCTGCGAAAAGAAAGAAAATCGCCAAGATGCGGCCTTTGATCCGTCCCATGCTCATTCCTTACAAACCCAACCGCGGCGTGCCGGTTTTCGGCAGGCTCGATCCGCTGCGACCCTTGAGCTGTCTCGGCCGCAGCACATCGATGCTCACGCTCCCCGCTTCAAGGGATCGTCCCGCTCCGTTTTTCACCCAGACTTTGACGCGGTAGATCTTGTTGTAGCTCAGGCGGGGAAAGCCGCTGACCGTGATGTCCAGGTCCACGCTCTCCGGGGGAGCGCCGGTGGTGACCGGGCTCCAATCCGATTCAAACCAGGGTGGCGTGCTCATTTCCAGATCTCCCGCCCACGGCGGAACTTCGAACTCTCCCCCTTCCATTTCCAGGGCGGGACCCGGTCCCTCTCCGGAGAACATTCCGGAGTAGCTGTCGTCGGTGATCACGTTTCCGGTGATGTTCAGCGTGCCCTTGAACTGACCGCCGGTGATGAAGCCGCCTACGGGCAGGTACTCGACAGGACCGTCGGCTTCCGACAGGGAAGTGATTTCCCACAGGGCAAAACGATAGGCGGCGATCCCGGACTCGCTGTCCCGGGCGCTCAGGTGAATCGAGAGAGAGTCTCTGTCGGTCCAGGTATCCGGTGCGCTCAAGGCGGTGTCCACCGGGGCGGTCGAATCGACGATGAAGGCCTCCGAAGCTCCTATTGACGCCAGACCGCTGCCATTGATGCTCTTCACCACAGCGTAGTAAGTCTGACCGGCCGCGAGGGAGAGATCGGTGGCTTCGATTTCCACGCTGCCCGCGCCGCCTGAGCCCGGAGTGGAGCCCTGGCCCAGAAGGTAAGGAGTTCGGGGAGAGCTTACCGGGATCCAGGACAGCACGTTCGCCGTGGCGGCGGAAGTTCCGATGCCGTATTCATAGCCGATAACACCCGATTCCGGGTCCCCGACTGCGGCCCAGATGATGCCGAGCTCCGAACCGCTTGCCAGATACAGGGCCGGATCGGTGGCAACCGTTGCCTGCGGCGGCGGGCTACCGTCGCCGAACAGGATGGTCAGGTCGGCAACGGCGGTGGTGTCCAGCTCCGCCCCATTGGTGGCTTTCACCAGTAGATAGACCGTCGTTCCTTCGAGCAGGGGAAGGTTGACGACCGTAGCGCTGCGCCCACTGACCGGTGTCCAGGGAAACAGATTGTCCAACTCGGGCGTAGTTCCCAGGGCGATCTGGTAGGACAGGACCCCCGATTCCGGGTCTACCGACTCATCGAAGGCGAATTGGACAGAGTTGGCGTAGCCGTCGGCGCTGACCTGCAGCAGGCTGCTAATCGCGGGCTCTTCCGGCGGAGTCGTGTCGATCAGGATCGGTTCGGAGCTGCCCACACTCTCCAGACCCACCCCGTTGGTGGCTCGAACGCTGATTAGGTACTCGCCGCCGTGTTCCAGGGCCAGTCCGCGGATGTTGGCCTCCGTCCGGCCGCCCGCAGAGGTCCAATCCAGGATGTCCGTCGGCACCGAGACTGCAGTCACGGTCTTGCCGAAGGTTCCCTCGATATCCTCCAGGGTGGAGCCCAAGGTGGATTCTGTCAGGCCGGTGCCCTTGCTCCTGCTGCTCGATTCGCCGGTATGGGTACCCACGGCATACTCGAAGCTCTGAATGCCCGATTCCGGATCGTCTGAATCCCAGCCGGCGTACAGCAGATCCTGCCGGGAGCTGTACAAGGCGCCCGGTGTGACGATCGGTATGGTGGGAGGTGTTTTGTCACTGGCATCGATATTGGACACTACCGGACCGGAGCCGCTGCCCGGGTCGAAGTACTCCAGGCTCAAAGTGGCTCGGCGAACGATGGTTTTCCCGCCGGCCCCGCGCACCCGCAGGTACAGGTAGTAGCTGCCCTCCTCGTGCAGATCGGGAAAGAACGGTTCCAGGATCTCCTCGCGATCTCCAAGGGAAAACCAGGGGATCACGATCTGAAGCGGCGTGAGCAGCATCAGGGAGGGTGCGTCGAATCGAAACAGGGTCTCGGGCCTCAGCATCGTCGACTGCAGGTTTTGAAGGTGATTGTTCACCGCCAGAGCCTGACTCGGCGTTAAGGCGCCGCTCGAGACCAGAGGACCTGTTACGCTGGAGCTGATACCCGAGGTCTGGCCGACATAGGGTAGCGACAGCAGATCGAGCTCTCGCTTCGGCGGATCATCGACCCGGGTTACACCGCTGTCCGCCGGCTCGATGCGGTAGGCGTACTCCACCACCCCGACGGGATGGCTCCCCGTAAAGGCCGCGGAGAGAATCGCCGCATTGGCGTCTTCGCTTCTCACGCTACCGGTAAAAGCTTCCACCGCGGGGATCTCCGTATACGGAGTAATCTCTGCCCGCTTGGCCGCGAAGTAGCGCGTTACCGGCACCCAGGAGGCCGGATCGCTCGGCGGAAGCAGGCCGCTCAGATCGCGGTCAAACGCCCCGGCAGGGGGAAGTCCCTTAGTCTGCGAATCGAGGGAAAGATCGAGGGAGATCGCTCCCTTGGTTCCGCCGGAAACAATCGACCCGGAGCTGAGAGCCGTCCCGGAGAGGCTCTTGCCTCCCGTGGTACCCGTGCCTCCTGCTGTGAGGAAGGAGAGCTCCAACCCTTTGAGCAGGAAGGAAAGGTCGCCTCCACCCGTAGATGAGAACTCTCCGGAAGTGATGGCTGTATTGAGAGTTCCCCCCGGAATTTCGCCTTCCGGCAATTTGCCGCCGCGGGGCAGGGGGATCTCTATACGGGGGGTGGTCCCGCCGGGGGCGCCTGAGCCGGGCCCGCCTTTGGGTGTGAACAGCGGATCGAGGGTGCGGCTCTTTTCGGGAATCGAGCCGGGCGGGATATAGGCCCCTTCGCCGGTTAAAGTATCGGCGATGGTGCTGCTCCTGAAGCTGAGACCCGAACCGATCAGACCTTCGAAGCCGGCGGCATTTCCCTCGCCGGTGATCCCTATCAAACCCGAGCCGTAGGTAGCCAGCTGGTCGTAGATCTCGAAGAGTATATCGTAGAGCACGGACTTGCGTTCAAAGTAGGCATCGGTGATCTGGGAAGCCTGGGTCCATTTGACCCGGAAGCTGCGGGCATTGTCGGAGAAGGTCTGCAGGGCGTAGGCCTTCTTCCCGGGAGCGTTGGCGGACATCGAGCTGAAGCCCTGTCTGGGAATCCGCCACCACAGCTGAGCCCCGGTGACTCCGAAGACGGCGATTTGGTATGTATCGTCTGCGGGATCGGTCTCGACGCTGTAGCCAGCCTCCACACCGCCCAGCTTGACCAGGGTATCGATCAAAACGACCCTATCGTCGATCCAGTCGTTTCTGTCGGCAGCGCTGAGAGATGTTCCCTTTGTGATCAGCAGGCTCTCCACATCCTCTTCCGAGGTGGTGAGCTCCATCAGGCCCAACATGATGCCGGCGGTGATCTCGGCGGCATCCTGGAAATCGATGTACTCGTCCAGGTACTGAGTCATCTGCAGGAAGTTGTTCGCGTAGGCCTTGTTCAGGGCGCTAAGATTCTCCGTGTCCTGGAAGAGGATCTCGTCCAACTGCTGCAGCCGGGCGTCGATCATCCCGGCCTGTTCGATGAAGGACTCCTGGTAGGCGGCAAACTCCTCCCGGATCGAAGACAGGTTGTCCCGCTGAGCCTGGGCCTGAGACTCGCTCACGCTGAAGTCGACGATCTCAGTGACTGTTTCGCCCCCCACGGTTAGCGTGCGGGTTTCCATATCCAGAGGATTGTTGACGCTGCCCAGCTCAGCCACGCTGGGGAGGTCGTCCAACAGGATGTCCTCGTACAGCTCCAATCGTTCCGCCACCGCCTCCTGCAGGGTGCTAAGGGCTTCCAAATCGTCCTCGATCTGGTCGGTCCGCTGCGCCAAGTCGGATCGCCGGGCCACGATGTTTTCCTGTCCGGCTCCGAACATCATCTCCCGGATCGTATTCAGCTCGCTGGGCAGACCGCCGGGCTGCCAGTGGTCTTCCTCCAGGAAGGCGAAGCCGATGCTGACAAAGGCGCCTCCCAGACCGGATCGTTCGATCAGGGAAAGGCCCGCCGCCTCAAGCTGCTCGTCGCTCAAAGCGGCCATCTCCAGCCTGGCCTGCTCGAGGGCGTCGAGCAGCTCGTCCCGGGCCTGGCTCATCTGGTTGGCCATATTGCGGGCATCCTCGATGAGCTGATCGTACTTGGAGTTGCGCCCGGTTCCGCCGTCCAGGCCTCTTTCCCCTGCAGAGACCCAGAGGCTGCCCTCGAACACCGTAACCCAGCAGACCTTGAATTTGACGCTGCCGACGGCGTAGATCACGAACTCCGGCGCCCCGATCAGGGCGCCTTCCAACTTGGCCGACGCCGAGAGCAGGCCTCTGAGCAGCTCTCCTTTGACCTCAACCATGGCATAGGCGCCCCAGGTGGCCGGGTCGACCGCCTTGTTATACCAGAACATCCCGCCGAACTTGATATGGCCGGAAACGATTACAATATCCAAACCGATGGAGACCTCGGTCTCGAACATGAAACCGGGCGGGCCGATGAACATGCTGCCCGAGGCGATCTCCATGGAGAGAAACTCGATGTTGAACTCCCCGAACACACCCCAGGTATCGGAGGCGTAGGCGTAGAAGCCCAGGTTGCCCTCGCCCTCGAGGATCTTGAGGAAGTCCAGCTTTACCTCGAGATAGCCCTCGGCGTAGGCCGGATCCCAGCCGATCTCCATGAAGGCGTAGGCCTCCACCAGGCCCTTGCCGTACTCCGCCTCGGCGTCGATGCTGAAGTAATTCTGGGTAACGACGAACAAGGCACGGCCTTTGAACACATCCTTGCTGGTGACATAGAAGCCGCCCACGAACATCAGGGCGAAGCCTCCCGGATTGCCGGCGCCTCCGGGTTTCTTCTCCATGATCTTGTCGTCCAGACCCATGTCCGGGCGTTCGAAGCGGGCCAACCGCTTGACATCGTCGATGTCCCGGATGACGGGATTGATGAACAGTCCTCCACCCACCTCGTCGAGAAAGACCCCCGGCGCCACGGCGATGGACAGATTGGAGGCGGCCACGAACAGGCCCATCGTAGGCTGCCCCGCTTCCACCCCGATCTTGCCGACAGCGATCGCCTTGATCTCTCCGTCCGGTCCTGGGATCTTGAGCTCGCCGGCCAGGCGGAGCACATCGCTCACGTATTCGACATCCGCCTTGAGGTCCACCTGGCTCAAAGCGATATGGGCCTGCTTGAGCACGAAGTTGTGGTTCCCCGACTGCTCGTACACAGTGAGCTCTTCGAAGGTCCCGGCAGAGAGACTGGAGATAAAGTCGAAGTTGATCGTGGCCCCCATGAGCCGAACGTAGTTGTCCACGCTGATCGTGTGGGTTTCATCGGCCTGGAAGCTCCGGTTGGTGCCGTCATCCAGGGTGGTGTCTTTGCTAAAAGCTATGGTGGCCGGGGTTTCGCTCCACTCCACCTCGTCTACGGACACGTCGATCACCGACATGATGGACAGGGCACCGCTGGTGTCCGCGTCCGGGGGCAGGTGGGTGGACCCGTTCAATCCCAGGTGAAGCTCGTCGAAGGCGATGTCCCCCTCTATGCCGGGCAGGTCTACGAGGATGATCGAACCTGAGCAGTGGAAGAGGAAGGGGTCGGTCACGGGAAGCAGGTTGTCGATATTGATGGTCAGCGAGGAGGCCCGGATCTTCTTGTCCCCGAAGGCGGCGGAGAAATCGAGGGGATAGTCCGGGGGATTCCAGAAACTTGAGCCGTCCATGGCCAGCTCCACGCCGCCTGTGAGTGCTCCCCCCGACCACTCGCCGTAGCTGATGCGGCGATCTTCGTCGGGAGGAACCGCGCCGCCGCTGACGTTGCGGCAGTTGATGTAGAAATCGCTGCCGATCAGGACGGAGCTTTGGTTCTTCTCGAATGTGCCGTGGTTGAAGACCAGATCGATCCCCAGGTAGGTGATGTCCAGGCTGGCCAGGCTGTAGTCCCATTCGCTTGAGTCCGAGCTTCCGTCCAAACTGTGATCTCCGGCAAGCTCGGCGATCGCCTCGGCCGGCCCCTGGCTGTCTCCCATCTGGTCGAGGATCAGGGAATAGTCCGTGGCCGGAAGGTCCTGGAAGGGCTCGGGAAGACTGCCGATCGTGCCGCCCAGGGCCAGGACCAGGGCACCGCTCTGCTCGACGATCCGGGCCTCCTCCAGGCTCAGGATTCCCGGGATGATCTCATAACTGCTGCCGAAGGTCAGGGTTGCCTCCACAGCCGCGTCTGAGTACAGGCGAAGATTCGTGAATTGAGTCAGCTGCTGCTGTACCGGCGTGACAGTAACCTTCTCGTCCATGTGAAGACTGCCCGCCAGGGTGTATACGTAGCCGTGGGTCATGTCCTCGGCGAAGCGGAAGGCGGGAGTCGTACTGACATCGTGGAGCTTGAACTCCAGGCCGAAGGCGGTGAAGGCCTTGCCGTCCCCGGAAGTCCAGCGCAGATCCTGTGCTTCGATGCCGTCGGCGCGTACGATCAGGTTCTCGAGGGACAGCAGCTCTGTGCCGCCCAACTCGGGGAGCATCAACATGGCGTCCACGAGGATATGATCCGTCGCCGGACCGGTGTCGCCCTCGAAGAACACCCTTTTTATCCGCAGGGTGTCATCGGCAAAGTAGGCCAACACCTCCGGACCGCCGGCGAGCTTCTCAACTGTGCCGCCTCGGATTCGGGCGACTGTTGGTGCCGTATCTTCGTAGCGCACCTCGAGCCCGGTGACGGTCGCACCGGGGAGCTGGGCGCCTCCCAGTGAGGGCAGGCGTAAGGTGGCCGTGCCGGAGAAGCTGTATTCCTCGTAACCCGGAGCGCTGGTGACGAAAGCGCTGCCGGAAAGATCGGTCAGCTCCGCCACCCCGGGGACCAGGACCAGGGTGGTCGGCGGGAAGGGCGGCATTTCTGCAGAAACCGTGTAGGTCTGTTCGTCGGAGAAACTGACGGGCGCGGTTAACTCCACCCGGATGGTATGAGCTCCCGCGGCCGTCGTCGGGAGGCTCCCGGAGATGGGGAAGGAGGTGGTTCCGGTCACGCTGACTGTGAAGCTGGGAGTCGAGCTCCAGCTCAGGGATCCGTCCACCAACACGTGCCCCTGGACCACTCCTGAGCCGGTGGCGTGGACGGTGACCGTCGGATTGGAGATGACGTCCCCCACGTAGTAGGGGGAGGGCGGCAGGGTCACCGAAACATCGGAAACCGTGAGAGTGGAGGGAAGACCGCCGTGCACGGTCACCGGAATGCTGGCCCGGCCTTCCACCGGAGTTCCCAGGGTGTTTACTCCGTGAATCGTGTAATCAAGAGAGAAACCCCCTACCGTGCTCGTACCCAAGGCCTTGCTCCGCTGTAGGCTGGTCAGGGAGACGGTGCGGCTCAATGTAGTGCTCGTGCCGCCCGAGATGATCAGGCTCAACGACTGAGGCAGGCCGGTTTCGGTGCCCCAGGAGGGGTAGTCCCGTTCTTCTTGGATCGAGGTGATCTCGATGCTGCCTGTGGCCGTCGCCAGGACCCGGAGGTCTACAATCAGAGAGGTCTCTGTGGAGGAGAAGCTCAAGGAGCTCGGGGTGGCGGTGACGGACAGCCCGGGCGGGCTGCCGATGATGGCGCCGTCAGAGGCGCCCTCGCCGAGTGCGATCGGACCGCCGACCGGAGATTGGTAGCGGGCTGTGACCTGTATCCTGTAACGCTCTCCCTCGATCAAATTGAGGTCGGAAAAGGTGACCACAGTGGGTGGGATGGTTGTCGAGGTTAAACCAGGAACATCCTTCGGCTGTTCCTGGGTCCAGATTGATCCGGTTTTTTTCTGGAGCACCACATGGTACCACTTGTAATCCGAGGTGGCGGCGGAGCTCCAGTCGACGGAGGACCAGTTGGCGTAGAAGAAATCTGTGTCCGACCACCAGTCGATGTCGATGGTCGGGGAAGTGCCATCGTGCACGGTGATCGTTTGGCCAAAGGCGCTGAAAGACACGAGAAAGAGAAGCGCACCAATAAGAAAGAGAATCAGCCTTTTCACGTTTCTTAGGATTATACCCCAGTGTGAGGAAAATGCAATTTTCTGGTAAAAATTTTTGTTTCCCGGCGCGCTCTGAGGTCAAGCAAGTAGAAGCACTGTCGACTTGACCTACATCTGGGCGCGGTAAACGTCAATTTAAATGGCGATTTTTTTTCACTTTATTGCCGGATCGGACGATTCTATTTGTATATAATCTACATACCGAAGGAGGGTGCAATGGAATATTACAATTCCACCAGTTATTGGATCACTTTCGTGATCATGTATGCGCTTCTGATCATCTCGGGTTGGAAGGTATTTGTAAAGGCGGGGAAACCGGGTTGGGCCATAATCATTCCTATCTACAACGTCATCGTCTGGTGCCAGATCGCGGGAAAGTCGGGATGGTGGGTGATTTTGTATCTGATTCCCATCGTCAACATCATCATCGCAATCATCGTTGCGGTCAACGCCGCCAAAGCCTTCGGGAAATCTGGTGCTTTCGGGTTTTTCCTTCTCTTCCTGCTCTACTTCGTTGGCATGTTCATCATCGGCTTCGGAAAAGCACAGTACCAGCTGAAGTCCGGGTAAGTGCCGGGCGCTCCCGGGCGCATACAACAGGAATGAAAAAGGCTGTCTCGATCCAGGAGGCAGCCTTTCCTTTTCCTAGAACCCCTCGAAGACGGGATCGTCGAAATTCCTCAGGCCGATCTTGCTTTGTTTTTCCTCGATCTCCTGGATCATCGGTTGATGCATCTGATGGGACCGACCTTGTTCATATCTGGAATCAAGATATATCTACGGAGCAGGAATATCCACAGCTTCGCACTTGTCCGGCAATCTGTAGACAGGTATTAGCCCACCGCCTATGATGGTGAAGTGAGTCGAAAGCAGCAGCTTCAAGACATTCCGAGTGAGTGGCTCGCTGAGTTTGAAGCGGCTTCCCGCCGTCCTCTATCCCAGCGTTGGAAATATGCCTTTATCCGTACGTATAAGCCGGTTCTAGACGACGCGGAGTATCGATCCTTCGATACTATGGAAGACTACAGGCGCTGGTGTGATACGCATCTCCCCCGGTGGCTTGGGTATGCCCGCATTTGAATACCGTCAGGCAGAAGAGATAAAAGATGCGCTTCAGAGGTACGGCGTTCTCTATCTGTTCATCGGCAAATCGGGTGCTATACTGCTCGGTTTCCCGGACACCACGCAAGATGCGGATATTTATGTAAAAAAAGATCCTGAAAACGGCCGGGCTCTTGTGGACGCCCTCAAGGATATCGGTTTCACTCTCACGGATGAACAGGCGGCTGAGATCATTCGAGGAAAGGATTTTGTGCAGCTGAAAAACGGACCCTTCGATCTTGATCTGGTGTTCGCTCCAGACGGAATAGAGCGGTTCGAAGATGCCTACCGCAGACGTGTGGATGTAGAGGGCTTTCCGGTGTGTCATATTGATGACATCATCGCCAGCAAAGAAGCATCGGGTCGTGCCAAAGACCGGGAATCACTTCCGCGGTTGAAAGCCTTCCGCGAGTACTGGATCCAGAGGCAGGGGTACACGTATTGAAGTACAGCGGCAGGATTTGACCGGAGGAATAAGGGGAGGAAGCAGTGAACCTCAAAGACAGACTGTCCCATCTCAGCTTTCAGGAAGCCCGGAAGCTTCTCGGTCCCAAGGGAGACCGCCTGATCCGGCAGGGGGGACGTTACGAGATCGACATCGCCGCTCAGGTGGAGTTGGATGCAAACCGTTTCCGGGTGCGTCTAAATGGCTCGGAAGTTGTCATCGAAGCCGACTCTTCCCGCAGCCGGAGACTGCACTATCGCTGCAGCAGCTGTGATATGCCCTGCGAGCACGCCGGGGCGGCTTTCTCCCTCATCCTGGAAGAGAAGCTGGCCCTGGGGCTGGCCATCCCGCCGCCGGACAAAGCTCCGCTGGAGACCCTCGATGACGAGGAGCTCGTTCAGCGGGCCCTGGAGGAGCGGGCCGAACGTATGCGCAAGGACAAAATGAGTCTCGAGTCGGCGGATCCGGGGGCGGTTTGGACCGACTACAGCGTTACAAGCTACGCCTCGGGCAAGACCTACCGGGTGGCTCTGCGGGGCTTCAAACGCGGGGAGTCCTACTGCTCCTGTCCGGACTTCAAGGTCAACAACCTGGGAACCTGCAAACACATCATGTACGTCCAGCAGGAGGCAAAACGCATTTTCTCCGAAAAGCAGCTGCAGCAGCCCTACAGGCGAAAGCATGTCAGTGTGGTGCTGCTCTATGGAAAGGACGTGGAGCTGAGGGTCCTGCCGCCCTATGAAGAGATGGAGGGTGAGGCGGCGCAGCTGGTTGCACCCCTGAAGGACAGGCCGGTGCAGGACGTGCGGGATCTCCTGAAACGGATTCGCAGGCTCGAAGCTCTAGGGGAGCGAGTCACCATCTATCAGGATGCGGAGGAACACATAGAAACGATCCTGCTTCGTGACAGGATCCGTAGGGAGATCGAGGAGATCCGCAAAGACCCGCAAAAGCATCCCCTGCGCAAGGAACTGCTCAGGCAGGAGCTTCTGCCCTACCAGCTGGGCGGTATCGCCTTCGCCGTTGGAGCCGGAAGGGCGATCCTGGCCGACGACATGGGACTGGGCAAGACGGTGCAGGGCATCGGCACCGCCGAGCTTCTGGCGCGCCTGGCCGGGATCGAGCGGGTGCTGGTCGTATGCCCGGCTTCGGTTAAGAGTCAGTGGCGCCTGGAGATCGAGCGCTTCACCGACCGCGAATGCCGGCTGGTGCTGGGAAGCGCCGCCGAGCGGGCCCTCCAGTACGTCGAAGGAGATTTTTTCACCGTCTGCAACTACGAA
>Ga0315547_1001708_pt1 | contig 16681 bp, 17 predicted proteins | sample SalMarSW160240MG_2_FD_202542 | JGI IMG/M metagenome (GOLD analysis project Ga0315547, IMG submission 202542) | Salt marsh sediment microbial communities from the Plum Island Ecosystem LTER, Massachusetts, United States - Salt Marsh Sediment SW1601-240 ... | reverse complement strand
TGCCCTTCCGATCATAGGTGTATGTTATCCATTGAGCCAGAAGAGGTTTGGGAACAAATGGAAGGTTTGAAAAAAGAATTAAAAATTTAAATATTCGGCCACAGATTCACACAGATAAACACAGATAGGTTTAAATGCAAAGAAATCACAGATATTATTCCTATCATCAATTACCTGACGGTGACAAATATTGAAGTTGGCTCATTATTTAACTTTAGCAGAAAATCAAAATTCAAACGATTTGTATATATCATAACAAAATAAAAAATATCAGCCTTCCAGCCCGTAGGACTTACAGGCCGGAGGGGGTAATCAGCGTAAACCTGCCCGCCATCCGGCAGGCGGGTCTGCGGCTGAGCAGGTAATGAAAATCGAAATTGAAAAAATAAAGAATGAGACCGGCGGTATTTATAGATAGAGATGGCACTATTAACGAACAACGTGGTTATATAAATCATATAAGCCGATTTGTGCTCTTGCCTGGTGTGGGAGAGGCCATATCCCTTTTAAACAAGAATAATCACATCGTTGTGGTAACTTCTAACCAATCAGGTGTGGCGAGAGGTTACTTTCCAATACAATTGGTAAAAGAGATCCACGAGTTAATGGAGTTGAAATTGGCAAAAGATAACGCACATGTGGATTGGATCTACTTCTGCCCACACCATCCAGATGGAGTTGTGCCTGAATATAGCAGGGAGTGTAGTTGTAGAAAGCCGGATGTAGGTCTTATAAAACAAGCTGAAGTTGAATTAGATATTGATATGGAAACATCATACGTAATCGGGGATCGCTTACTTGATATAGAATTTGCACATAATGCAAATCTACCCGGTATCTTGGTATTAACCGGCTATGGCAAGGGAGAATTAAAATATAGTATGCCTCATAAAAGTATAACACCTGCTTATGTGGCAGAAGATCTATTACATGCAGTACAATGGATTTTGAAACAAGATAAATAACTTAATGAATAACAATCCAAATATCTTAGTAATTAAATTGAGCGCAATCGGTGATGTTGTTCATAGCTTGCCTTTCCTGGAAGTTTTAAAAGATAGATTCCCTTTATCTAAGATTGACTGGGTTGTTGAGGAAGATGCATCTGGCATAATAGAAGATCATCCTGATATAGATCAGTTGATAGTTTTTCCTCGAAAGGGCTGGATAAAGAGAATTATTAAGAAGGGCGAATATCGCAGTGTTGGAAAAGAGGTGGCCAACTTTCTTAAAGAGCTTAAGAAAAAAAAATATGATATTGTCGTTGATCTGCAAGGACTTTTTAAAAGTGGCATATTAACCTTCATTGCCAGAGGGAGAAGAAAAATTGCGCTTAATGGAGGAAGAGAGGCTAGTTCTATTTTTGTTAATGAACGAGTGGCCATTCCTGATCCAAATATGCATGCCCTTGAGAGATATTTACATATCGCCAGATACTTGGGAGTAACTGAGCTTGACTGGAATGGCCAAATTCCCACTAATGCTACAGATAAAGCATATGTTAATCATCTCTTACAAGAGATTGGTAATGACAGAACCTTGGTAGCAGTTAATCCAATGGCCAAATGGGAAACTAAACTTTGGGGCTTGGATCGATTTGCTTTCCTGGCAGATAGAATAAAAGAAGAATTGGGAGCAGTAGTTATTTTCACTGGAAGTGAAAGTGACAGGAAAGCAATAAAAACTATTCTATCAAGGATGAATACAAAAGCTCTAAATTTAGCTGGGAAGACTACCTTAAAAGAATTGGCATACCTTTATCAAAAGTGTTATGTTGTTATATCTACTGATACTGGGCCCATGCACGTAGCGGTCGCTATGTCCTCCCCCGTAGTCATAGGCCTTTTTGGCCCTACCTCTCCACTAAAAACTGGCCCTTATGGAGAAAAACACAAAATTATTAGGGCTGACCTCGAATGTAGCCCCTGCTTTAAAAAAAAATGTAATGATATGTCATGCATGAAAAAGATCACAGTGAATATGGTTTTTGACTGTGTCAAGGAAGTTATGAGTGTTAAAAGATAAAAAGTTAACATTTTAGCTCATTTTAAACCATGGCTCAGACCCGCCCGCCAGCCGGCAGGAAGGCCTGACCGATAATTTTAATAGGCTTATCCGAATATGTAGTACCATAAAAACTCAACAGTTTGATTAAAACAAGCGTCGTCAGGGCGGGCTTTAGGCGCTTTAGTTCACTCAAATAAGGAGGAGATGAATATGGCTATCAACAAAGAACTGCTAGACATTTTGGTATGTCCACAGTGCAAGGGAGAGATCTACTTGAATGAAGCAGGAAATGGACTAATATGTGATAACTGCAAGCTTTTATATGAAATCAAGGATGATATACCGATTATGCTTATAGATGAGGCAAAACCCATCGAAAAATAGATACAGACATTTAGCCATCCAGTTCATGACCAGGATCGTAATATGATAGATGACATTCTGGAGGGAAATGGAATGAAGACCTCCAATCGATATTATACCTTACCTACAAGAAATCGGTCTATCAAATCCGAGGCTCCGCTTATAATTCATACTGAATGCTCTTATGCGTGGGGAGGGCAAGAAATTCGAATCCTGGAAGAGTTGCGAGGGATGCGTCGGTATGGTTTCTCAACCGCACTTATTTCCCCGAGGCAGAGTCAAATCTTTCGGCGAGCTCAAGCAGAAGGTTTTATCGTCTATCCCGTATCATTTTCCTCAAAAGCCTCCCCCTTTTCTTGGAACTCACTTTTTCGACTCATTCGCCGACTGCGACCAGTAGTTGTCAATACCCACTCTTCAAATGACAGTTGGATGGCTGGAGTTGTGGCACGATTGCTGAAAATTCCACTGATTATTCGCACCCGCCATGTGAGCACGCCTATTGGTTCCACCCTCAGCTATCGGTATTTCCCTCATCTGATTCTCACAACGAGCTCTACTATTCGTAAGGACTTCATCCAACATGGTCTTGGTGGCCAAAAAATCATCTCGCTGCCTACTGGAATTGATCTGGAGCGATTCAAATTTTCTCTGGTGAACCGCAGACGAGTGAGAAATCGTTTAGGCTTTTCCGATAATGATATTCTCGTTGGTAATATCTGCGTTCTCAGGAGTTGGAAGGGATTGGACTTTTTTATTGATACCGCTGCCACCATGTCAGCTCCCTTTAAATTTATTCTTGTGGGTGACGGTCCCCAGCGGAAGCGGTTGCAAGATAAGGTTAAGAGCATGCAACTAGCTAACCGTATTATCTTGATAGGACATCAAGAGCACGTAGAGGAATTTTTTTCAGCCCTGGACATTTTTTTCTTCACATCGTACGCATCTGAAGGGGTCCCGCAGTCTCTCCTTCAAGCTCTAAGTGTGGGAATACCCGTGGTTGTTTGTCATATCCCCTCGGTTCTTGAAGCCATTCAGGGGGTTACTGACTTCATAGCTATCGATTATGGAGATCTAGTAGCATCCCGCTGGGCCCTGGAACAAACAAGTCAAAAACTTCATAAAGATGAAAGTAAGATCCTTTCTACTCGCCAAATTCTTGAATCTATATATGGACTCGAGAATATGTTGCTTCTCCTTTTGGCGATTTATCAAAGACACGGCGTGCTCTCTGGAGAGAAGGGATGATTTGGGAAATAAGATATGGGGAAGGTTCCGCTACTACTCTTGAGATTTTTCTAAGATAAACGTTTGTAATTTAGGAATTACTTGCCAGTGCTTCTATAATAACCTCATGACTTCGTTGAATACGCTGTCAACTGACAGTTGTTCCAAGCAATCACAAACTTTGCTTCCACCGCAGCCATCTAAATTACAGGGACGGCATGGGAAGTTTTTTGCAATCACGCGTCCATACGGGTTATTCCATGGCCCCCATGCCTCTTCTGACGATGGGCCGAAAAGAGCTACTGTAGGTATTTTTACGGCGCTTGCAATATGCATGGGCACTGAATCTATACAAACAAGGCAACTGCAAGTCTCAATTAAAGCGGCAAGCTCTTTCAGAGATAGTTTTCCGGCAAGATTAAGGATTGGAATATTAGGACACAGAGATATGATTTGTTGAATCATCGATAGCTCTTTTTTATCTGGTGCTGATGTAAGCACAACAGGATATTGTATTTTGTTAAATTCGTGAATTAAGTCTGCTACTTTTTCTGCCGGCCAACACTTAAACAGCCACCGCGATGTTGGGTGTACAAGAATGTATGAATGCTTGTTTATATCCGCTTTTTTCAAATATTTATAGATACTTGTCCTTGCGGATTGCGGGATATACATAAATAAATCCCTCTCTTCAACCGATGGGAAAATTCCGATTCTTCTTAGTGCATCAATGTTCTGCTCAACCATATGCCTGGGTTTCTGACAACGTTTTACGATATGGGTGTATAAGTTTGGTCTATAATTGAACCTTCTTTTTTCAGGAACCAGGCCTACACGATATTTTGCTTTTGATATCAATGTGGCAAAATCGCCCCTCTCACAGTCGGTCAAATTAATTATCATATCAAACCGATTTTTCCTTATTTGTCGTACCAAATTTATTTCTTTTAATGCTCTTTGAGAAAAATGGAGTGACTTCCATTTATTGTCAAATACATAAAAACCTTCTATTGCAGGGTGTCCTTCGAGCATTGGTAAGGTCTCTTGATAGATGTATGCAAATATTTTTGTTTTTGGGAGTCTATTCTTTAATATACTAAATGCCGGTGAAGTTAACAGAACATCACCGTGATGTCCTAACTTAACTACCAGAATACGCTTAACTTTCGTAAGGTTTGGATAGTTGCCGTATGCATTCATGTTTTATCGATCTGTTTATAAAGAAAATTTTTGTACTTAGCAGCACGGGAATCAGTGGAATATTGTGTAACCCATCTCTTGGCATTATAAGCAAGCTGCTGCCCAACATCATAATTGTCCAGTATATACTGAACTGCTCTGGCTAAATCCTTTACTGAATTCGGTTTTACCATAAGTGCATGAACACCGTCTTCAAGTAAGCTTAAGGTAGTTGGCTGGCGTGTTACAATCATGGGCACATTGCTTGCGGCATATTCAAACAATTTAATCGGTGAAGTGAAAAAACGTGACTGCATATTATTGCCTAACGGTAGTATTAAACAATCTGCTTCAGCTAAAAATAAAGAGACCTGTTTAGGCAGCAAAAATCCAAAATAGTTTACCCTGTTATGTACTCCATGGATTTGAGTTTGGCTATCGAGCATCTTTTTCGTAATTTCATTAGCTCCAAGTTTCCCGCCAGCTATATCCAGAACAACGTGATCAGGAAGGTACTTTAGGGCCTCAATTATGATATATGTGTTTTTCCATGTCTGAAATGTCCCAGCATACCGCATATGAAAAGTTCTTTTTTTTCTTTTATTATTTTTACTCTGTAAAAATTGGAAGAATGTTGGATTATAACTGTTTGGCAATACAATGGCCGGCGCATGCTGTGGAAATTTCTCATCTAAAATTGTTAACTGCGTGGGCACAGTGCAAAGTATCCCATCTACCTTGCGAAATATCTTTTTTTCCTTCTTAAGACTAAGAAATGCCTTCCAATTTCTATTTTGCTCTTGATAGACCATGTGCGGGATGGCTGTTTCGTGTAATTCAAAAATCACCTTTATTGCATGAAAACTGAATTTATCCCTTATCGAAATTGCTGTTTCGGTATGGTCTGGAACCCGCGTCACTATAAAAACAGGATCTCTTAATGATTCTATCAGGTTAGCTACTTTTTTTCCTGCCCTGTGCTTACCAAACCATCCATCAACTATACAATGCAAATTAAAATAGGAGGTTAATTGAGCACCATAGCCCGCTAATGTATCATTTATTTGATCGGCTTTAATAGGTAAAGGCGAGCGATAGAGAAGGTGAACGATGAAGCTTTCAGACATTGCATAATAGTCCCGTATCACTTGAATAGTTTGCCCAGATGCCGAGGGGAAATTGATACGATGGAAATAAATTAATGTGAAATTCATGAACAAAGGTATTCTTTTAAAATAGGAATAATCAACATCTTGGATGTGTGTTTAATAATTCTCAAAGCCACTAAGAAGGCTTAGAGAATATTTCATAATCATTATAAGTTGCTGAATTTATCAATTGGTTCTTTTTTAGCCTTCCCATGCTAATTCCCAAAAGCATCATAGACAGCAATGCAAATTCGTTGATAAAAGGGGAGTTAAATGACCCTGCTACTATGGGCATTATTAGTGCACCCAAGCAGGCTATCCATGTCCAATGGATATTTTCAGGGCTGGGCCGGTGACGAAAGAGATTAAATGCAACGTATGACAGAAACAGGATAAATGCAGTGAGTCCTAAGGTTCCCTCTTCGCACCACTTGGTTAAAAACAGGTTATGTGCATGACTTGGTACCTGCCATACAGAGGGATAGGTTGTTAAAGGTTTGCTGAATTTGAGTTGATCAACTTTAATGGATGGGAAGTTACGGGGTCCGATGCCAAGTAGCATGTGACCTCCTTGTGTGGCCTGGGTGTATCCCACCATCCAGTGGTCAAAGCGGAGCCTGTCATTGGGTCCACTTATATCATCAAGCTTTAGGCCATGTTTACTCACATTGCTTGTAAGATGTTTGATTCTTTGCGTCAGAATAGAATTTTCAGTTCCTATATAGGCACTGATTGTCATGATTATTGTTATCGATAGAGTAATTCCCAAAGCAAGACGAAGTCTTTTGTTGTGGAACAATGTCAGACTTAACAACCCCATTATAACAATAACAGCAAGTACACTGCCACGATTTCCCATAACTATTAAGCAAAACAGTGAAAACAGAAGACATACCGCCATAACCACGCGAACATAGGTGCTAAAGCCGGATGCGGTGTCCAGAAAGATTCCAAACATTAAAAACATCGAGATACCGAGATAGATAGCAGATTGAGTAACCACCCCGGCTGAATGAAATTCAAGGTGGCCTCGAATCCCCGATTTCCATTCCCAGAGTCCCTCAACAAGTCCAAGCATCACCGCCGCGATGAGTATCCAGAGAAATAGCCTTATTTGGGACTCTTTGTAGGTGTTTCGGTACAATGCCCAGAAAAGGAACAAAATGCAGGATAAATTTTCGAATCCCCGAATACCAGGCTCCATGGGCCAGTTCGCCAGGGTACTCGCCAGCGAAACCAGCCACATACTAAATAGCAGCCACTCGAATGTATCAGGCTTTCGCCACTCGATCGGCTTTTGTAAAAGACGCCATCCCAGTGCCCCGACGGAAAAGAGTACAATGGCGAAGTGCTTAGGGCTTTCCATGATGGGTAAGGAAAAGACTAAGGCGTATAGGCCAAATAATTCGAGTTGGTGCAGCCTTGTTACAGCTGAGGCACCCATTACGAACCATCCTTTTTATGTAATTGTTGCTTCAATGTTTATCCTGTGCTTGCAACCATGAATTATTTCTAGATTATGGTTGATGTTCTCATAAAAAGTCCTTTTTCTCGCTCATGATGCCCATTGTGGCGAAAATCGCTCGCAAAAGATTTTTTACGAGTTAGTCATAGTTCACATACGAAAATTTCGCTTTATAATATTATAGGTCAGATACTTGATCATTTACGTGTCAAGAGAGTGTCTTAGGGCAAATTAATAATCAAAGTGATCCTCACAAGATCTGTAATACTTTAAAAATGTATAGTAAGCGTAAGAGACTGCGAGAAAAAAGCCAGCAGAGCCATCTAATATCCCTCCCCTGAAGAGATACATATTAAGAAAGGTATATAGCGGTCTCAAACATAGTGAATACGAAATTGACCACCTTTTTTTTGCCGGTAACTCCTGTGCAGCCAGCCGGCTATAGCTTTCCAACCTTGAGAGAAAATCTGGTATAGATCTGTAAGTGAAATGCTCAAGAGGGTGCTCAAGATACCCCACGTTGCCGTTTACAACTACTTTTTCATGTACTGCCCGGTCTTGAAAATGTCCCTCGCTTTTTTGGAAAAGCTTTAAAGTGTAATCTGGATACCAGCCACCATGACGGATCCACTGGCCACAGAAATAATTTTTCCTTGCAATATAGTAGCCGCTGTATTCATTCTCCTGGCTTAACTTCTTTTTGATCTCTTCTCTTAGCGACGGCGTTACCCGTTCGTCTGCGTCCAAACTAAGTATCCAAGGACCTATTGCCTTGTCAATGGCCAAATTTTTCTGCCTGGCAAAACCACGCCAGGGTTCCTGGAAAACCTTAGCGCCAAATCGCTGAGCAATTTCAGCAGTGCCGTCCTCACTGAAATGATCCACAACAACGATTTCGGAAGCCCATCCAACGCTATCTAAGCATTCCTCAATATTTTGTGCTTCGTTTTTGGAGATAATTGTTACGGAAACATTAATCATATTCTAAAACCTAACCTTTGGGCTCAGTTTGTGATTTTATGGTCAATAGTTGAACGAAGTTTGTGTGTCAAGTCAAAAGGTTTTTTAATGAAGCTATCCATGTTTTTCAAATTTGTCTTTGAGTTTCTTCTCAGCATCTGACCCCGGCGCTGCGTTTCAGGGTTATACATGAAAGAAACTTTACGTTGAGCATGGAAATGTCTTTTATTGTTTTATGCCCTTGAAACAAGGTCCCGTGCTTGGACCCTGATAATCGAGATTTATTGCAACGTGACAATAACTATTATACGCTCCGCCTATCAAATCCCGATTATCAGGGCCACTCCTGTGCATTTATAAGGGCATAAAACAATAAAAGACATCTCCATGCTCTTTTCCACGGTTAGTTTCTTAGGAGGCTGTATTGTTTTTAACAAGATGAAGGTAAAGGTGCTGTAACTCGTCGATAGTTCGCTTCAAAGGAAAAGCCTCCGCTTTTTTTCGTGCATTGGCTGACAAAGCATGGCGTCGTTTTGGGTTGTAAAGATCGTTTAGATAACCACCTAGTTCTTTCGTTGCACGGGGCGAACTGAGTATAAATCCTTCTTTACCGTGGCTTATGATTTCAGCCGTTCCGCATTGGGCCGTAGTAATAACCGGCAATCCTGTTGCCAATGCCTCAAGCACCGCTGTGGAAAACGGGTCATAGACTGTAGGGAAAGCAAAGATATCTGCTGCCGCATAAAAACGCACCGCATCTTGGTGAGGCCCCCAAAAGGTAACCTGCGACATAAGGCCCAGCTTTTGAGCAAGCCTCTGATAGGGGCGTTTATTCCCTTTGCCAACAACCCAGAGCTGTGCCCTGCCTCCAGCCAGAGCCATTCCTCTGAGTAAATTTCCCAGCCCCTTTCTCTCAAATCCGGAGCCGACAAAAAGTACTACTGGAATTTCGTCGACAAGACCACATTCGGAGCGGAGTTGATTGCCAATAGTTAATCTATTTTCCGGCCGAAATCGTTTTATATCAACACCATTGTAAATCGTGTGTATACGCTCGTTAGGGATTTGAAACCTCGATGTGATCTCCTGGCGGACCATGTTTGAATTGACAATCACCGCTTTCAAATTGGGCTGTTCTAAGAGCCGTCGTTCTAACCATCGGAGGTAGTGATGAAAGGGGTTTATCCGCACTAAAAGACGGCTCAGAAAATTTTGATGGGAAGCACGAAGTTCCAACCACCTCGCATGGACCCCATCCCCAGCCCGATAAACATCCTGACAGAGCGTTCGTTCGTTAGACTGAATAAGATCGAATTCCTCCCTTCGTATTGCTCTTCGAACAAAGAAAACAAAGCTGGCATGCCGAAGAAGGGAGGGCGTCCTTGGGCCACCAATATTGTGGAAGTGCAGCTTTGTATTTCCTGATGCAATCCATCGACGGGCAAAGAGATGTACTTCCACACCGCGTTCTGCAAGTGAGTTCATGAGCGTTTGGGTGAACTTCTCAGCCCCGCCGTAAGGATCATATTCATTCCTAATAAAAGCGATCTTCATAACTCATTTTTCTCAATATACTACCAGACAAGGCAAGATGAGCGATATCCCATTAAGATTAAATGGTGGACCTCAACATAAAAAGAGGTATACGCAGTAATAGATTTAAGGAGAATAGCATATGCATTCAAGTAATGCAAATACCTGCGTTCACTATATATAAGAAGAGGGGGAGGGGCTTCTTCTGATTTTTTAGCCTGCTTTTCCCTTTATCCAAGCATAAATATATGTTATATAGTGCTCTGAAAGAAGTTTCGTGCAGAATATTAATTTAGTGCCGTGTATTTGAAACAGGCACATATGGAGAGTATGATTACGATCTTCTTATAATTGAGAAACAGGGAGAAGAGGACTTGAAAAATATTGATAAGAAGTATTTGCATAAAGGAATCGATAATTTCAGAAAATCAATGATCCTTGTTGTCGGTGATATCATGTTAGATAGATTTATATGGGGAAATGTTTCAAGAATTTCCCCGGAGGCGCCTGTACCTGTAGTTGAGGTTGAGCATGAAACCGTCATGTTAGGCGGTGCTACCAATGTTGTTAATAATCTCGTCTCCTTAGGTGGAAGTGTGATGATGTGTGGAGTTGTGGGAAATGACCCTACAGGAAAAGAGATAATTTCAAGATTAGATGAATTAAATGTTGATACTGGTGGTATTGCTATAGAACTTGATAGACCTACGAGTGTTAAAACAAGGATAATAGCCCATGACCAACAGGTTGTCAGGTACGATCGAGAAAAGAAAATACCTTTAAAGCCAAAGACCACCAAAGGTATTCTAGATTTTATTCATGAAAAAAAGGGAAATCTCTCGGCGCTTATAGTCTCTGATTATGGTAAGGGGGTCATATCCCGTCAGCTTATGGATGGGCTAAAAAACATGGCCTCAGATTATAATGTTCCAGTGACAGTCGATCCAAACGTTAAGAATTTTCCGCTCTACAAAAATGTAACTGTAATCACACCTAATCATACTCAAGCAGGAGAAATAGCGGGCCTGGAAATTGTTAACGAAGAAGACCTAAAGAAGGTTGGAAAAAAATTGTTAAATAATAAAAAATGTAAAGCCCTGTTAATAACCAGAGGTAAGGATGGTATGACCCTTTTTGAAGAAGAGGGTAGGGTGGCACATATACAGTCAATAGCAAGAAAGGTATATGACGTGACTGGTGCCGGAGATACAGTTATTGCTACGCTTACGCTTGGTATAACTGGAGGGCTTGATATAAAATCTGCGGCCTATCTATCTAATCTTGCAGCAGGTATAGTGGTTGGGGAAATAGGAACGTCAACGGTAAAGATCGATAACCTGAAAGAGTTGATTAACTCCCTTTTCTAACAGTAGGCAATAGGGAGTATGCAGTAAGCAGAGACAAGTAACCAACAACGAGCGATGAGCACTCCTCAGGAAACAAAAAAGGTAAAAATGATAGGCAGCCTCTTTTCTCGAGAAGAGGAATTGATAGAGAATGTTATTACACATATGGAAACATGTTTTGGTCCAACTGACTGGATAAGTAAAAAATTTGTTTTTAACAGAACACGATATTATGAAAAAGAGATGGGATGGCCCCTTTATAGACGATTTATATCTTTTTCCAAGCTTATCAGCTCAGATTCTATTGTAGATATAAAGTTGACGACCAATAAAATTGAAAATGAGCATCGTTTTGATAAAAAAAGGCGGGTTAATATTGATCCAGGCTACATATCGTTAGAAAGGCTGGTTCTTGCTACCAGTAAAAATTATATCCACAGAATTTATTTAACAAAGGGAATATATGCAGACCTCACACTTGTCTTTCATGCTGGCACCTTTAATCCTCTGGTATGGACATATCCTGATTATGCAGATGAAGAAGTCATTAGTTGTTTTAATATGGTAAGGAATAATTATTTTCAACACTTAAGAGAAGAGGAGCAATAGAGAGATAATCATGCTTAAAAGTATGACGGCATATGGCAGTGCTGAGTCCTTAAAAGATAGCCTTGAATTTATTGTAGAAATTCGGTCGGGAAATTATCGGTACAGAGAAATTGTTCTCAGGCTTCCCCAGAGCTTACAACCGTTTGAGGAAAAGGTTAGATCTGTAGTGTCTTCTATGGTTAAGAGAGGTAGGATTGAAATTTCCATCCAGATTAAAGATAATGGCGATAAAGGTTTAAAGCTGGAACTAAATAGGCCATTGGTAAAGGCGTATATTAATATTTTCAATGAGCTGAATGAGGAACTTGGATGCAAGCAATCTATCGATCTATCCTTTTTCTCTCAGTTGAAGGATGTTATTATCACCAAACAGGACAGTACTGATTTAGAAACTGTGTGGCCTAATTTAGAGGCTGTTATTAACAAAGCCTTGCTCTCAATGGAATCTATGAGAATAAATGAAGGCAGGGCTTTGGAAAAGGATTTCTTAAAACGATTAGATAGGATCACGAGATATATTGATGAGATAAGAAGTAGGACCAAGGTAATAGTTGAAAGCTACAGAGATAAATTAATGCAAAGGATTAATAAATTGATAGAACCCATTGAAATAAATGAGGATCGCATTATACAAGAAGTAGCTTTAATGGCAGACAGATCTGATATTACAGAAGAACTTATTAGGGTAGAAAGCCACTTAGAACAGTTTAGAAATTTCATAAATCAGGATGATGTGATTGGAAGAAGACTGGATTTTTTATTGCAGGAGATAAATAGAGAGGTTAATACGATGGGGTCTAAGGCTGCGGATTCTTTAGTTTCCCAGCTTGCAGTAGAAATTAAGGCTGAATTAGAAAAATTAAGGGAGCAGATTCAAAATGTGGAATAGGCGCTTTAGCTCACTTAAATATTGGAGATAAAGCTTATGGATCCAACTTTACTTAGTATTGGCTTTGGAAATTTCATTATATCAAGAAGGGTAATTGCTATTATCTCACCCTCTTCAGCACCGGTTAGAAGACTTCGAGAAGAGGCGAGAGATGATAAAAGGCTTATTGACGCAACTCAAGGTAGAAGAACGCGATCAGTAATTATTACAGATAGCAATCATGTGATACTGTCTGCTATTCAATCTGAGACAATAGCACAAAGATTTGCTCCAGATGGTACAATACGGGGTGAGGATTTGCTATAGCTCTAAATTCAAAAAATTACGAGTTGACAATAAAGAGATATGAAAGAAAAAGGACAAATCTTTGTAATAACCGCTCCCTCAGGCACTGGAAAAACCACAATAATAAAGAATATATTAGAAAAAGATGTGGGAGGAATTGGTTATTCCATTTCTCATACTACTCGAAAGCCTAGAAAAGGGGAGTCTCATGGGTTACATTATTACTTTGTTGACAGAGAAAATTTTGGAAAAATGATTGAGGCTAATGAATTTGCTGAATGGGCCGTTGTCTATGATCACCTATATGGCACTTCTATTTCAAATATAAACAGTGAATTATCCTCAGGAAAAGATCTTTTGATGGACGTTGATATTCAAGGGTCTCAAGAGATAAAAAGGCTGTTTCCTGATTCTTCATCAATATTCATTCTCCCTCCATCACTAGACATTCTTAAAGAAAGACTACAGAAGAGATCTCCGAATGACAAAATGAACATAGACCTGCGGCTAAAAAAGGCAGCAGAGGAAATTCAGAGATGTCGAGATTACGATTTCATTATTATTAATGATGATCTAAAAAAAGCTATAAAAGAAATAGAGGCAATTATTGTTGCGCAGAGGGCCAATAAAAATAGACGTTTTCCTCTCATTAAAAAGATATTCCGCTTGTAAAAAATGTAACTATTAAGGTTATAAGGTTCACCGTTCACGGTTAGCTTTTTTGTACAATTAATATACGTCTGTCCAGATATAATACAGAAGGGCAGCCGTTAACCTTATAGCTTTGAACCTAAGCAGTTATTAAAAATACCCACAATTATTAAGGTTGGAAATTTGCCTCAGGTTATATCCGGTATAAACGCAGTTAAGGAAAACCTTAGGAAAGGTGAAGGGCTAGTTGAACTTTTCATCGCCAAGGGGAAAAAAATTGAAAGGCTGCAAGAAATCCTTGATATTGCAACTCAGAAAAAAATACCGATCAGATTTAAAGATAGGCTTTATTTGGATAAAATATCCTCTAGCTCCTCCCATCAGGGCGTAATAGCTATTTTAAACACATATAATTATCTTTATTTAGATGATTTGATAGAACGCGCCATTTCTAATAAAAGTAAAGGTCTTCTCATTGCAGCTGATCACATTACGGATACGGGAAACCTTGGGTCTCTTATAAGAACTGCTGAATTTTTTGGTGTTCAAGGCCTTATTTTGCCAAAGGATAGATCTGCTTCTATCACCGATGCTGTGCATAAAAGATCAGCCGGTGGATCAGCGTATCTACCTGTAACCAGAGTGGTTAATTTAGTAAGGGCTCTCAAACAGTTAGCAGGTGAAAATTTTTGGGTAGTCGGGGCTGCAGGAGAAAGCAGCACAAATATCTATGAATTTGACTGGAATAGGGATCTTGTTTTAGTAATTGGAAATGAGAGTAAAGGATTAAGTAGGGTTGTCAAAGATCAATGCCATCATCTGGTGAGCATACCAAGATTAGGCAAGCTTGCTTCTCTCAATGTATCTGTTGCTGCAGGAATTATACTTTCGGAAATAGTAAGGCAAAGAGATAACAGCTGTAGGAATCTCTCAGGAAAACAATAACAGAAAACAATCTAAATAATCATGACAGTTAGTATCACAGATATCAAGGGAGTCTCTGTTGGTCATGCATCAGATTTTGAGGGATTAACAGGCGTGACAGTTATACTTACTCCATCTGGTATGACTGGTGGAATTGATATTAGCGGATTTGCCACAAGTTCAAGACAGATTGATGCACTGAGCGCATCTCATATCGTACAAAAAGTTCATGCAATCTGTATTACTGGTGGTAGTGCATACGGGCTAGACGCCGCTTCTGGAGTCATGGATTACCTTGAAGAGAGGAACAGTGGATTTGATGTAGGAGTAGCCCGAATCCCTATTGTCCCAACTGCTGCGATTTTTGATCTAAGGGTAGGTTCAGCAAAAAGAAGACCGGACAAAAATATGGGATATCGTGCTTGCCAACATGCAAATGATGGAAAGGTTGCTGAAGGTTCTGTTGGGGTAGGAACTGGGGCAACAGTCGGGAAGTTTTATGGGATTGACCAGGCAATGAAGGGTGGGGTAGGTATTGCAGCGAATACACTTAATAATGGTTTAGTCGTTGGAGCTTTGGTAGTAGTAAATGCTTTTGGTGATATAAAAGATCCAATAAGTGGAAAGATTTTGGCTGGAGCAAGGAAGGCGAAAAAAAGCATGGAATTTGCCGATACATCGGGGCTCATGAGGAGAGGAGTTCAACGGCCTATTTCAGCGTTTCAGAATACGACAATTGGTGTAATTGTCACCAATGCAAAACTAACCAAACAAAATGCCTCAGCTGTAGCTAAGATAGCGAGCAACGGCCTGACAAAGGCTATCAGTCCCGTGCACACTATATATGATGGTGATATTGTTTTTACACTTGCATCCGGCGAGATTGAGGTTGATTACTATACAGTAGGGCTTATGGCCGAAGAGGTGCTTATAAATGCAATAATAAGGGGAATTACTACTGCAAAAGAGACAAAAGGAATACCATCATTTCTTAGCCTGAGATAGCATATAGGATTTTGGATTGCAGATTGCTGATTGCGGATTTTAAAATAATTTATCTGAAGATCTATTGAAGATTTTTAGTGGGAATTACATGGAGGGGAATTCAAGAGATAAATTTATGAGAGTAGCTAAGACAGCCTTGTTAGGCTTTCTTGGTGCCACCGCAATGATCCATATCACTCTGCTTTTTATACCTATCTTTAGAGATTTTGAAAATAGGTATCTTACAGAACAACATTCTGAACTTGAGACTGCAACATTATTGATTGTTGGTTTTCTGACGTTAATTATGGAACCAGTGACCTATATAGTAAACCTGGCAGTATCTTTCGAAAAACATGGTCCGATAGCCTTTCTCTGGCTTGCACCTGTAGGCATAACTCAGTCCTATGCATGTGTCAGGTGGATAATTCAAAAAAAATCTTGATCAATGAACTATCATGACCTATCGGCGACAACTAAGGATGAAAGTAGTTGAGTGGTCAAATGTTTAAGTGGTTGAGTAGTAAAGCCGTTAACTTTAGGCACTTAAGCTCACTTTAGGCACTTTCATATGAAATATACATGTGTAGATTATCGGTCTGAGATGAAACTTCTGGGCCTGAAAAGGAGATTAGAAGAAAAAAATCTGAGTGAAGAGGAGAGGTCTCAGATAGTCCAGGAGATCAAGGAGTTGGAAAAGGAAATGCAGATGAATTAGGATAATCTCCTTTTGGCCTATCTTTAGAAAGATTTTAGTAAAGAATTGTTCTCCAGTGACTTTAAGTAGAGAGAAAAGACTTTAAGTTTTGACTGGTATAGCCATACTAAAATTTGTTCGGATTTCAGGTTTCGGAAAGAATAGAAAACTTTCTCTTACCGTTTTCACGCACAATATTTTGATCCAACCTCATGAGATTGTGACATCGGCCAATGATGCAATCGGGATCTCTATAAACTCATAAAAACCGCATAAAAAGAAATTAAGAAATAAAGAATCCGACCTCAGAGAGGCCGGTTTTGATCTAACCCCTAAAAGGGGTAAGTTTGCCTTGCCCCCAGAGGGGACAAGGTTGAGTTGCCCATGTTGTTTGAATTAGTTTATATAGATTGA
>Ga0315547_1001707_pt1 | contig 16682 bp, 12 predicted proteins | sample SalMarSW160240MG_2_FD_202542 | JGI IMG/M metagenome (GOLD analysis project Ga0315547, IMG submission 202542) | Salt marsh sediment microbial communities from the Plum Island Ecosystem LTER, Massachusetts, United States - Salt Marsh Sediment SW1601-240 ... | reverse complement strand
GAAAAAGCAGGGAAGAAAATCAGAAGAAGGGATTATAATGTGAATTTTTAGGAAGAATATTGGATGGAATAAGATAGCATTTTCAAATCACCAACTTTATAACAGTTCCAGATTAACGGTGACATTCTGGAGAGGATTGCATCTTTACATCTGTAAGCTTTAAGAGAACTTTGTTACGCAGATAAATACTGATTACAAAGATTCCAAAAATCCAAGCCCCCAAAGAGGAGACCTTATGTCAAAAAGAATACTGATTGGTATCACAGGTGCCAGTGGTGTTATCTATGGTATTGAGATATTAAAAGAGCTTATTAAAAAAAAGGATTTTGGAGACCCACTTCGATATCACCAAAAACATGAAAAATTCCCGTAACAATTAAAATTATTCTAAAACCCCCGCCTTTTAAGGCGGGGATATTTACTATTTAACCAATTGATTTTACATAATATTTCATTACTGTCCGGTTAATGATCCAATGATATCAAATAGTTATAGATGACGACCAATTTCAGAGTGTAATTTCGTCAAAAAATATTATAATTCTTTTACGACATTTTGATTATATCTAATAAAAAGAATAAAGCTTAAAAATCAAATAATTTTAACTGCTTATCCTCAGCAAGCCGCTTATAACGTGGATTGATTTGAAAGATTGAAAGCAGTGGTTTTTGTTCGAAGAGATTGACCTCCAAAAAGTGTAATAATTTGGTAACGTTCAAAAGTTGAGGCCTAAAAAGATTTTGCTTAAATAATTTGGACATGGCAAAATTTAAATGATATCTTTCTTTCAGAATAGCGAGCACAAGATATACAACCATAGCAATCCAGATCTGAGTCTTTACTGCATTGGGAGAAGTACCCAAGAAAGTTTTGATCTTGAGATTTTGTTTGATCCATTTGAAGAACAGTTCTATCTCCCAACGAGCCTTGTAAAGAGCAGCGATGGTTTCAGCAGTAAGAATGAAGTTATTAGTCAGGAAAACCAAAGTACGTCCTTGCGCTTCATCCCTAAAACTTATTCGGCGAAGTCGGTCAGGATACAAGCTTTTGGATTTTTTGCTGGCTAACAGGATTTCTTGGTCACTACGCAAGCCAAGGGACTTATCAACAGGCTGGGAAACTATACGGGTCCAATTAATTGATTTTTTTAGTCTTGTCACGAAGAAAGCACCAGTCTGGTGAATTGACCATAACCAAGAGAAAGCTATGTATGCACGGTCGACTACATAGATGCCTTCAGGTTCAATGGGAACCTTGGGTGCTGCTTTGACGTCATGCACTTTGCCATCTGTGATATAAAGAAATGCCGGAATGTTTCCCCTTAGATCAAGCATGGCATGCATCTTAATAGCTCCTTTGGTTTTGCGGAATTTTGCCCAAGGGAACAGGGATAGCGTCAAGTCAATAGTGGAAGCATCCAATGCATAAACAGCATTGTCCACATCAATTGCAAGTTCTGTTTGTGCATACTCACGCCGGGCGCGGTGCATCAAGGTTTTGGCAAATTCTTCGTATATGCGGTAATCGCGAAGTTCGTTGGCATCGGCAAGCGTGGATTTAGGGCATTGCTTGATACCGATGTGGTACAATTTACTGGCATGAGCATTTAGAGTGATATCAATATCACGAAGGCTGTCTTCCTGACGAATGTGGGCAATCATCATAGAGGTAAGATGGTCCCAGCATTTGAAATGCTTGGTGCGGTAATCCCCATTATACTTGTTCACAATGTTCTGAAAGTCGTATCGTGGAAGAAGGCGCAGAAACTGGGAAAATACATAAGGTTGACTTGGCATAATTATTATCTTAATTGACCGAATGATAGGAGAGATAATATGCTGTCCGGTTAAAATTGAATATGAAGGGAAGAAGCCTACCAGATTTGCTTGAAAATTGAAATGTATAAATTTAATCTTAAAATAATATTTATCCATTTTTACTTATTATATCAATAAATTATATGATTTTTAAAAAAGTTAACCGGACAGTAGTGAGAATATTTATACAATCTTTGCAACACCTTTATGTAGGGACATGTGTAAAATAAAATCCTATTTGGTTCCGGCTTGTCCGTGTTAGGTTCTTAAAAGGGGTAATTATAATGAAGCCTGAGAAGACCATTTTAGATTTGTCTTATTATCAAGCCATAATAGATAGTTCCCACAACGGGATTTTGGTCATGGATGCGAAAGGAATAATAGTCATTTTCAATAAAGCGGCTAATAAAATCTTCAATTTTGAAGAAAAAGAGATTTTGGGGAGGCATTTTAAAGAGGTCAATCCCCGTTTATGGCCAGATTTTCATGCGATATTGAAGGAGGGAGTCTCAACAATAGGAAAAAAAATCAAAGTGGGCAATTTAAACCTGATCGAGAACAGGACGCCAATCATCATAGGAGATAGGGTTACTGGAGCAGTCAGTGTGTTCCAGGATGTCTCAGAATTGGAAAAGATTTCTAAGGAATTATCCACCTATAAACAGCTGACTCAAAAGTTTGATACGATCATAGATTCCTCTTATGATGGAATAAGCATGACGGATGGGAAGGGAACGCTCCTTAGGGTGAACTCATCATGGGAAAAGATAACGGGATTGAGGGCAAGCGAGGTTATTGGGAGAGATATGACAGACCTTGAGAGGGAAGGATACATCTCGAAAGCGATACCGTTACTCGTTTTGAAACATCGTAGCTGCATTACCAGGCCCTCCCGAGTAATAAAGTCCGATAGAGATGTATTAGTGACAGGTACTCCGATTTTCGATGAAAATGAAAATATTACTATGGTAGTAACGAACGTCAGGGATATGACCGATCTTAATAATTTAAACAGGCAGCTCGAGAGATCAAAAAAATTGGCCAAAGAGTATTATTCAAAATTAAAAAAGATGCGAATGGAGCAGTATGATTTTGCTGAGATCGTAGCAGTCTCTAAACAAATGAGAGATGTTGTGGACGTAGCCCTGCGGGTTGCTCAGGTAGATGTCCCAGTGTTGCTCCAGGGAGAGACCGGAGTTGGGAAAGAGGTTATAGCCAGATTGATCCATAACAAGAGTCCAAGATCAAGTAAGGGAGCGTTTATGAAGATAAATTGTGGCGCCATCCCGGAGAATTTATTGGAGTCAGAGTTATTCGGGTATGAAAAGGGGGCCTTTACAGGGGCGCGGGATACTGGGAAAAAAGGGCGCTTTGAACTTGCTGAGGAAGGGACGGTATTCCTCGATGAGATTGAAGCCCTATCATTAAATTTGCAAGTCAAACTGCTTAGTGCCGTTCAGGACTTAGAAATTATGCCCATAGGAAGCTCAAAACCCAAAAAGATTAACACGAGGATCATTGCTGCATCCAATAAAGATCTTTACCAAATGACCCAAAATAACACCTTTAGAGAGGATCTCTTTTTCAGACTCAATGTAGTCCCCATATACATCCCGCCTCTTAGAGAGAGAAAGAATGATGTCCTACCCTTAGTCAATTTCTTTCTCCAAAAACACAACGCAAGATATAAAAGGAATAAATACCTTAACAGACAGGTGATAGATTATTTATTAGAATATCAATGGAGAGGGAATGTCAGGGAGTTAAGCAACCTTATCGAGCATATCGTGGTAGTTGCGCATGATGATGAAATCATACCGGAAGACCTGCCTGGATATTTAAGGTCTTCCAGTAGAAGCAACCTGCACAATTTTTACCTTACCAGTATCTCCTCGTTAAAAGAAGCCGTTATGGAGTTTGAATCGCATGCGATCCAAGAGGCCCTCAAAAAATATGGGAGTGCGAGAAAGGCTGCCAATTTTCTTAAAGTAGACCCCTCGACAATAACAAGAAAAATGAAGAGATACAATAAGATTGATGCATAATAGCAATATGTTGCAATATTACATTATTCTTTCAACCCTTTTAATTCACTACATTTAATTCGTTTTTGGCCTACAACAACTTTTATTTAATGCATTTCTGCAAAATATCGTATATTAGACAATTTGTTCTTTGTAATCCTTGTATTTTGACCAAAGAATCCTCCCTCTTACCTATTATTATCCAATTAAATCAATTAGTTATTCTTCTCTGGGCCTTAAGAAAATTGTGGCACGCATGGTGTCACAAAGAAAGACCCAGGTAACATTATGTGCAATTGGCCCATAAATTGCATTATGCTATATACTGAATTTGATGGAATCGTAAAAAGTCCATCACCAAGTCGTGCAAAAACGCGTTAAGCCACTGCCTGGGCGGGGTGGAACGATTTGAATTCACTTCAAATGGCGGGGGGGTTAAACCTCCCCCGGCCGAGGAAAATGACGCGAATTGACTTTTTACAAGGCTGTCAATTTTAAACCGTTCGTTAGAAGAAGGGATCTCCATTACTGTCCAGATCCTCAATGGTACAATAAATTCCATAGCGGGTGGAATGGCAAAAATAGGAAAATAATGTTTGATTTCAAGGACTTAAAATTGTTCACTAAAATTTGTGGAAATTTATTTTAGGGTTTTTATGTTCCCGTGATAATCCCTGTTAAAAAGAAAGGAGGAATGAAATAACTGAACTCTTTTGACCTTTTCAAGGAAAGAAGGTTAAAAGTGTAATTGGTAGAAAAAAAACGATCTTCTCAGATCGACTACAATCTATTTGGAGGAGTAAAGATGATATTTGGTATTGGTATATGTTCACTGAAAAGGAGGTGTTGGATTATTTTTTAACTATGGAATTTTAAGGGCCCAACCCTCTCTAATAATTTTCTTGACCTTTGAGGGAGGAAGGTCCATCATGTTCAAAATCTTTAACAAAAAAGGGGGTGCAGCATGAGAAAAAATTATTTGAGGGGAGTGGTCATTTTATTAATTATAGGCATCTTTATTTTAGGTTTTAGCGGTGCAGGGGTCGCTGAGAGTAAAGTCTATACATTCAGGTTGGGCAATTTTTATCCACCCATGAGTTCATTCAACCAAGCGGTCTGGCCTTTCTGGATAAAGCAATTGGAAAAGGCAAGTAACGGAAGGATTCAGATCAAGGTTTTCCCTGCCGAACAATTAGCTAAATCAGAGGATCTATGGGAGGCAACAACACAGGGGATATGTGATATAGGGCATTTTTTCCTGATGTTCGAAGCAGGGCGTTTCCCAATATCCGAATATGGCTATCTTCCTATGATATTTGACTCCAACCGGACTTGTGGTATGACCATGACGGCCCTATATGAAAAATATCCACAAATACGGCAGGAATTCAAAGATGTTAAAGTCTTATGGTTTAACGGTAATGCCCCAGCCCAGTTTTTTACGAAAAAGAGGCCGATTAAGACGTTGGATGATTTGAAAGGCCTAAAGATAAACGGCGGAGGGTTGTACTGGAAGTACGTGGCAAAAGAGCTGGGTTTTGCCCCCATAGCCCTCTCTTTTCCGGAAATATATGATGCCCTTGCCAAGGGTATGATCGACGGGAATACGGTTGAGTGGGAAGGACAGTATATCTGGAAATGGTATGAGCTGGACCGTTACTCATTAGGGGGAGTCAACCTTTATATTTATCCATTTATTGTTGCCATGAATAAGAAGAAGTGGGATAGCCTCCCCCCCGACATTCAGGCCATATTTGAGAAATACTCAGGTGTCAAAGGTGCTGAGATGATGGGATATATCTTTGACCAACATGACATCGCAGCTAAAAAGCAGATTGAAAAGCATGTTAAGAAGCGGGGTTTGCCGTCAATACAGTATATATCGAAGGAAACGAGAGCTGAATTGAAAAAGAAATTGGAGCCAGTAAGGGATATGTGGCGAGCAGAAATGGCAAAGAGAGGGGTGCCTGGAGATAAGATCCTCAATGATGCTGAAGCGATGGTAGAGGTACTGAATAAGGGCCCTATACCAAAGTACTGGACACACGAAGAGCTTGTTAAAGAGCTGAAATTCTAATTGAGAAAAGGATACCCCGTGCTTCCACACGGGGTATCCTGGGTTAATTTTTCATGAATAAAGTATCTAAAATAATTCCGGACGGGATGCACAGGAGTGGTGGGCTGCCAAACCTGATACCTCTGTGTGCCGATAGTCCAAATTTGGAGAAACAATAAATGAAGGCAATAGAAAAGATATCGTTGTTGCTTCTTGGCATAGGCATGATTGCCTTGATGTTCATGATAGTCTTCATTAATGTCGATATCATTGCTCGCTATTTATTTTCTAAGCCAATACCTGGTTCTCCCGAACTCGTTTCCTTGTTGTTGGTTATAGTAAGTTTTTTTTCACTCGCTCTCTGCCAATTTCACAAAAGGCATATTACAATCACAATAATCATTGATATGATTAAGCCTAAAGTTCGAGTGTACGTGGACGCCGCAATAGCCTTTTTAAGTGCGGCGTTTACCTTTTTCATAATCTGGCAAACTTATGAACAAGGGGTCTCAGACCTAAATAGCAATGCAATCACGTCAATAATGGGTATTCCATTTGCCCCATTCAAGTTTGCAGCAGCCTTTGCTTCTATTTTTCTCTTTTTGGCTTTTCTGTCTGACTTTATACGGTCTTTTACCGGAAGCAGAAGAGGGGCAAACTCTTAAGAAAGCGAATCATCATCCAGGTATTTTGATTTGAAAGGGTAAGAAATGGAATCTATTACGATTGGTTATCTTGGCTGCATTCTGGCAGTTATATTGATGTTTCTTGGAATGCCTGTAGCTTATGCCTTTGGCCTGGTTGGTTTTGTTGGTTCGGGTATCATTATCGGCTGGGATCCGGCATTGGCTGGAGTGGGCTTATACCCTTTCAGAATTTGTGCCGTCACGGCCTATTCCGTTATCCCCCTTTTTATATTTATGGGATACGTGATTTTATTCTCGGGAACCGGCTCTGAGTTTTTTGTTTTAGCGCGCAAGTGGATAGGACACGTGCGAGGCGGTTTGGCTATGACAACTGTTGTTTCTTCGGCCGGTTTTGGTGCTGTCAGCGGGGATGTTGTTTCCGCAGCCGTTACCATCTCCGCAATAAGTCTGCCGGAGACACGGAGATACAAATATCATGATAGTTTGATTATTGGTTCTATTGCTGGCGGGGCCAATTTAAGCTTCATTATTCCCCCGAGCTTGGGCTTTATCCTCTTTGGAGCCATTACGTCGACCTCCATAGGACAGCTTTTCATTGCTGGTATCATACCCGGGATAATGATAACAATTCTGTTGCTCCTTCTCATTTATATTATTTGCCGCAGGCACCCTGACTGGGGACCTCCAGTGGAGGCATCATCATGGCCGGAGAGATTTGCTGCATTCAAATATGGTTGGGTCATCATAACAACATTCCTATTAGTGATTGGGGGTATCTATTTTGGTATTTTTACGCCTACCGAGGCGGCAGCTGCTGGAAGCGCCTATATCCTTATTGTAAGCGTATTAAGGAAGCACCTTGACTGGAAAGGATTTAAAAATGCATTGATAGAGACTGGTTTAACGACAGGCATGGTCATGCTAATTCTCTTCTGCTGCATGATCTTTTCACTCTTTTTGACATTGTCAGGCGTTGCAGGGGCATTTGAGGATTTTCTCCTTTCCCTTGAGATATCACGATATATAGTTTTGTCTATTTGCCTGACTCTTTATCTCTTTATTGGCCTTTTTATGGATGTATTGGCCATGATTCTCGTTACTCTGCCTTTCACGTTCCCTATCATGGTAAAAAACTTGGGCTTTGATCCAATCTTCTTTGGTGTTGTGGTGATATTGACCATGATCATGGGTCATATTACGCCTCCATTTGGCATTGTTATCTATTCCCTCAAAGGAACGCCTACGTGTAAAGATATCCCACTTTTTCAATTGTTTCGAGCAGCTCTGCCTTTTGCTGGCGTAATTGCACTGGCCATAGTCATTATCATCATTTTTCCTCAACTCGCAACATTCTTGCCGGAGATCATGCTAAGATGATGTGAGTTCCAAATTTGCCGACCTACCTAAAAGTTAGACGTGGTCTAAAATAGAGGACGTGTACGTCAATTTGGTTACGTTTGTAAATAGCGCCTAAAAACAGGTGATTCAAAATTATAATTGGGAAAGTAAAAATGAATTCATCAATCACACCAGATAGAATAAAAGGGAAGAGGGTTCTAATCGTTGATGATGAAAAGGATGTCCTCGACTCCTTAACGGAACTTCTTGACGAATGTAAGCTGGATGTTGCGTCGACGTTCGAAGAGGCCAAGGCGCTTCTTGAAGAAAAATATTATGACATTGCTGTTTTGGACATCATGGGAGTGAAGGGATATGAGTTGCTCGAAATTGCTAATAGGAGAAATATCCCGGCACTTATGCTTACAGCTCATGCGTTATCGGAAGAGAACCTCAAGAAATCGTTCGAAAACGGCGCAGCATATTATGCGCCAAAAGAAAAGATAGTCGACATCGCTCTATTCATCGCTGATGTACTTGAGGCGAAAGAAAAAGAGAAAAACATATGGATAAAATGGTTTGACCGGTTAGGGGGATTCTTCGATAAGGAATTCGGGGGTACTGACTGGAGAGAAAGGGAACGAGAATTCTGGGAGGAGAAGCGTAAGAGTTTTCACTGGAGATGAAGAAGAATTTGATTGGAAAGAAAGCTTGATAACGGAATTCAAGTGAGGGAGGATAAGATGTTTTTCTGCTAAAAATGAAAGGAGTCAGATGAAACCATTCACTTAAAACAAATATTCCAATCTTCCGACATTTCATTATTCTATGTAGGAAATAAGATTTCGGTCTCAAAAATACGTCTAATTAGCTCGGCGCGAAAGTCGACGTATTATAGAAAGAAAGGGGTTTGCGAATGGAAGATCTTGCAGTTGTAGGTAAATCCGTAGAACGAAAAGATGGTAGGGTAAAAGTCACTGGCAGGGCAAGATATGCGGGAGACCTTGTGGCACCAGGCATGCTGCATGGTAAGCTTTTAAGAAGTCCCTATGCCCATGCCAAAATACTCAATATCGACACAAGAAAGGCAGATACACTTCCCGGTGTGATGGGAATAATTACAGGGAAAGATTTTCCGGGCATCCCTTATGGCGTTCGACCTGATATAAGGGACCAGCTTCCCATGCCCATCACCAAAGTCCATCATTTTGGGGAAGGTGTAGCAGCAGTGGCTGCGATAGATGAGGATACTGCGGAAGAGGCGCTCGATCTAATTAAGGTAGACTATGAGGAGTTACCGGTCGTTTTGACGGCTGAAGACGCACTAAAACCTGATTCCCCCCCAATCAATGAATTCAAAGAAAGTAACATTGCCTATTCTTCAGATTTTAATTTTGGAGACGTGGAAAAGGGATTTAAGGAGGCAGACTACATCAGAGAGGAGAAGTTCAGTTCCCAGCGCGTAACAGTAGGTTTTATAGAGCCACATGCCTGTCTTGCCGAAGTAGATCCGACGGGCAGGATACTTCTTCAGGGTTCCAAGCAGAGCCCATATATCACTTGGCGTCATATGTGTCGGGCTTTGGATATTCCCCTAACCAAGCTAAGAATCCTTAATCCCTTTGTCGGTGGTGCATTTTCGGGAAAACATGATCCTTTTGACGTCGATTTTGGGGCTGTAAAACTGGCGCAAAAAACCGGCCGTCCTGTAAAGATCGTTTTGAACTATGACGAAGTTCTTGCTTCATACAGACAACGGAATGCCATGAACGCGCGATTGAGGCTCGGCGTAAAGAAAAATGGAGCCATTACAGCCCTTGATGCTGAATGTGTTCTCGAAGGAGGCCCTATCTCCGGGATCGGCCCCTTTAATATTTACTATTTCGGTGCATTTCTGAATGTTCCCTATAAGATACCTGCCATTGAGTATCACGGAAAATTGGTTTACTCAAATAGATCTCCATGCGGCACAGTGAGAGGGCAGGAGATTGTACTAGCTCAGTTCGCCTTGGATTCTTTACTTCATACGGTCGGGGAAGACATTGGTATTGACCCTGTTGAGATGAGGATTATAAATGCCGTGCCGGACAACTGGACAACGGCCAATGGGATCGTTGTGGATGTTTCTGGTCTTTCGAGGGCTATAGAAAAGTCTGCCGAGGTAATCAAGTGGAAAGAGAGCAGAAAAAGCAGACCTAAGGGCAGGGGGATAGGTTTTAGCTGTGCCTCCCATCCATCAGGGCCAAGATTGGGTGGACATTTTGGCTCTTCTGTTATGCTCAAGCTTGTGGAAGACGGGAAAGTCATTGTAACCCACGGCGGGACAGAGATTGGACAGGGTTGTAATACCGTTTTCTGCCAGATGGTGGCAGAGGTATTGGGCATTCCCATTGAAGATGTAGAGCAAGGGGTGAGTGATTCAGATACAACAATTTTTGATTCAGGCATGTTCGGAGACCGGTGTACATTCTGGGATGGAAACGCAGCTATATTAGCTGCAAAGGATCTTAAGCGGCAGCTTGCCGAAATCGCCGGAAAGCAATTAGATGCCGACCCGGAAGACCTTGAATTCAAAAACAAGCGTATCTTTGTCAAAGGAAGCCCTGAAAAGGGAATCGACTTCCTTCTTGCTGTTAGGAAAGCATACTATGAAGAGGGGACACCACTTTACGGCAGGGGTTACTGGGCAGCAACGGACATTGATATTGTTGACTGGAAAACAGGCAAGGGAAATTTAGCCCACGGCCTGGATTTTATCGCCTCAGCCTTTGAGCTGGATGTTGACGAAGAAACGGGCAAGGTCACCCTGATCAAGGCTGCCCACGGTGATGATGCCGGCCAGCCCATCAATCCTCTCATGTTGGATGGGCAGGTCTTGGGGGGTAGCACACAAATGATCGGCCATGCACTCTATGAAGAGTCCCTCTATGACGAAAAAGGACGTGCCCTAAATCACACCTGGCAAGATTACAAACAGCCCACTAGTATGGATGTCCCGCTTGGGGCTGTGGTAAACCACATACACACCCATGACCCCTATGGTCCGTTTGGCGCCAAGGGTGCGGGCGAGGCGAGTTCCTGTTCCACCATAGCCGCCATTGCCAACGGGGTTTACGATGCTGTGGGTGTGAGAATAAGGGATCTTCCTATTACGCCTGAAAAAATTCTGGAAGCTCTAAAGGCAAAAAAGGAGGGATCATCATGTTCATAAGAAGATTGCCAAAGTTCGCATATCATGCGCCTACAAGTCTTGCTGAGGCCCTGGGCCATTTATCCCAGTATGGTGACAATGCCAGGGTTTTTGCCGGAGGGACAGATCTTTTCGTGTCTATGAAAAAAAGGGAGGTTACCCCTGAACATCTTATCAATCTGAAAGGGATAGAAGAACTGAAGCATATCCACTATGACGATGGGGAGGGCCTGAGGATTGGTGGACTCGTGACGATAGGCGAACTGGAACGTTCAGAAATCATAAAGAGTAAATTTTGCGCCCTCCAGGATGCTGTTCAGGTCATGGCTTCCCCTCAGATACGAAACCTTGGGACCATAGGGGGAAACCTTTGTAGCGCTCTTCCCTCTGCAGATACTGCGCCTCCACTCATAGCGATGGGTGCATCAGTAAAAGTTACAGGAAGCAAAGGGGAAAGGATAGTTTTAGTCGAAGAATTTTTTAAGGGGCCTGGCGAATCAATCCTTGAACATGATGAAATCCTGACCGAAATCCTTATACCCAGTCCGCCTGAAAATAGTGGGGGAAGCTATTTCAAGCTCATGAGGAGAAATGCAATGGATCTGGCCATTGTGAGTGCGGCTGCCTTTTTGATGATGGATGGGAATAAGAGGGTCTGCAATACTGCATGCATTGCCCTTGGGACGGTGGCTACAACGCCAATTCGGGCATCTAAAGCAGAAAAAGTCGTCACAAAAAAAGAAATTGATGAGGATCTTGCGGCAGAGGCAGGGAAGGTTGCTGCACAAGAGGCAAGACCTAGAAGCAGTATCAGGGCTACTGAATCATATCGTAGAGAAATGGTAGGGGTTTTTAGTAAAAGGGCAATCATGGAGGCTTACAAAAGAATTATTTATGATTCTTGATGTTTTCGTAATAAGTCATTAACAAAATAAGTTAGTGCAAGCCGGAGTCTATAACCTGTTGAAAATGCTGGATTACTGTTTTCGCTGGAATGATAAAAGAAGAGATTTTAGACTTTTTAATACGTTGTCATTCTTAATGTCTAAAAAATTTAACATTTGAAGGATGAGGATTATGGGAAATGTTGAAGTAGAATTAAAGGTGAATGGAAGGCACTACAAATTAGAAATTGCTCCCTGGAGGACCCTTCTTGAGGTCTTGAGAGAAAATTTGGGGCTTGTAGGGACAAAAAAATCTTGCAATGAGGGGCAGTGTGGTGCCTGCACGGTGATTATGGATGGACGAGCTGTAGTTTCATGTCTAGTGCTTGCCATTGACGCACAAGGCAAAGAGATACACACTATTGAGGGCCTGTCTGAAGGTGAAAGCCTCCACCCCATTCAGAAATCTTTTTTAAAGCATGGGGCAGTTCAGTGCGGATTTTGTACGTCCGGAATGGTGATGTCTGCTAAAGCGCTTTTGGATGACAACCCGAATCCTTCCCTGCATGAAGTCAGAAAGGCGATTTCTGGGAACCTATGCCGATGCACCGGATATCAGCATATCATAGATGCCATTTTGGATGTCTCAAAAGCGGAACATGATATATAAATTAACAAAAGTAAATGTCTTTCTGACCAAGTTATAGCATCCCCCTGCAAGGGGGATGCTTGAATCCTGCATATGATGGTGGACCATTACAGAACAAGGTATTTCCTGCGCGGAGGTGTCCCTGTGCTTGGCTGGCACAATTCCTTGGAGTGGGGGCCTGTTTTGTTGCGCTCTGAGGCCACGGTATGGTGAGACCAATAAACTTCCATGTTTTGTGAGTAATGATGTTGAAAAGAGATTCTATGATCAAAGCCTGTGTCTTTTTACAATAACAAGCGAATCCTTATTTTTAGGTTGAGATGCATGAAGAAAGATAGACGTTTGATGATTCCCCGTGATATTCCAGATTTCCCGGAAACCGAATGCTGGCGAGAAATGTACCCATACTACTACCTATTTGCACAATCCGCCAGCATGCCGAAAAAGGCAAAATATGCGTCTTCAACCCTCTCGTTCCACGACAGCCTCCATTACCCAGCTCCGGTTTACCCACTGGACCTCACGTGGGATGATATCTGGCACCATATGGCCTCTGCATGGGTGGGAGGAATTCATGTGTTTCCGACACCCTGGGGGTGCACCGGATAGCCAACGGCTATGTGTATATCAATTCAATTCATGTCACCAATGCAGATGAAATAGCAAGGCAATCTATTGTTTTTAAGGAACGCGTATCCTATACGTTAAAAAACTGGGAATCACTTTACTCGCAATGGGAAGATAAAGTTAAAAGGGCTTTTTTCGACAGGCGTTTTGGCGGTAAGGGTTCGATAAGAGTTTTGGCGCGAACAATTCAAAAACCCTTACTGGTGATGCATAATAGGTGGCAAGCCAAGGAAGACAGGCACTTTCTGATCACGTTAATTTTTTATTGAACATTTTATGGAGAAATAGGATGTCTGAGCAGTGGATCTTTCAGGATGTCGGTATTGAGCACAACGAAATTGTAGGTAAAAAATGTGCGAATTTAGGGGAAATGAGAAGAGCAGGTATCCCCGTACCTTTTGGTTTTGCATTATCTTTGAAAGCATATGAAAAATTTATGGATGAGACAGGGGCTTTCAGTGAAATTGTGAAAGCCCTCGAAACATTCAATGCCGATCCGGATGACCTTAGTAATATCCCCAGATTTGATACCATGGCAAAAACCCTTCGTGAACTGGTCGAGTCAAAGAGTATGCCTGAAGACATGGAGGATAAAATAAGGGAGCACTATGAAAGGCTATGCAAGGATGCTGGCGTCGCAAACGTGCCTGTAGCAACACGATCTGCCGGGACGGCCAGTCACCCCGGTCAATACGAGACCTATCTCTATGTCAGCGGGACATCGGATTTGATGAAGAACATTATCAGAGTCTGGTCGAGTACGTTTAATGCCCGTTCTTTGATTTCACGGGTCCGGGCGGGTGTCCCCCTTGAGTCGGACCCGATCGGTGTGGCTGTTCTGCAAATGGTTAATGCCAAATCGGCTGGTGTGATGTTCACGTTGCATCCGGTCAACGGCGATATTTCAAAAATCTCCATAGGGGGCAGTTGGGGGTTGGGCGAAGCCGTTGTTAGCGGAGAGGTGACTAACGATCAATGGCTTGTGGACAAAGTCACTCTCGAAATCATTGAACGGGGAGTGGCGACGAAAACCAAAGAATGTGTCTTCGATACCAACTCTCGTGATATCACGTATAGAGAGGTAATCCGTGAGAGGCAGAACCAGCCATGCCTGTCCGACGAAGAAATCGTCGCCCTTGTGAAGCATGCCAAAAAGATTGAACAGCATTTTGGAGTCCCTCAAGATATCGAATGGGTTATAGATATGGAATTGCCATTTCCAGAGAATGTGCTTTTTGTGCAGGCCCGACCCGAAACCATATGGAGTAAAAAAGAGAAAAGCTCCGTCTTGAAGACAAAAGAACAATTCGAAGAGTACGATATCTTTTCACTACTGCAATCTCATTAGAGATTTTTCATTTTTAAAAGTGCCGACTCTGGAATAGATTAAATTATGAAATAATTTTATTATTGGGTAGTTATGCCCTTTATTATGTGCGGGAAGTAAAGAATAAATTAGACGCGAAAGGAGACCCAAAATGACTGAAGAAAGGCGTTTCAAGGATCCACATGAGATTGAGGATTTGCCCGGTACTGAAGGCTGGGAGGAAATGTATCCCTATTATTATCCCTTTGCACACCCGGAAAAGATGCCGAATACGGCAAAATATGAATCATCGATGTTATGGTTTTATGACGGACTGCATTATCCGGAACCGATTGGCCCCATGGATATCACATTTGATGATATGTGGCATCATACGGCATCCGCATGGGTGGGAAGAATTCATGTGTTCCCGACAAACTGGGGAAGAGATCACCGTATATTGAACGGTCGAATCTATATTGACTCAACAGATGTCACAGATCCTGAAGAGATAAAGAAAAGGGTTCCGTTATTTCAGGAGAGAGTGGGTCATGCCCTTAAAAACTGGAAACCCCTTTACAAAAAATGGGAAGAGAAGGTCACGAAATTGATCAAGGAGACCGAGGCTATAGAAATCCCCACACTGCCTGAGTTTGAACCCCTGTCCGTGATCACCGAAGGAAGATGGTCGACGGGTCATGATCTTTTGGCTGCATGGAATCGGCTCATGGAGGCCGTCCATTTGATCTGGGAATGGCATTTTGAATTCAATAATCTTGTTAGCCTGGTTAACGTCCAATACATCGAGGCCGCAAAAAAGCTTTTTCCGGGTATCACGGATACATCCATTACCCAGACGCTCAGTGGATTCGAGGCTATGATCTTCAAGGCGATGAAGGCCTTAATGGAACTGGCAAAAACGGCTATCGAATTAAACATTGAGGAGACCATTCTCAGTTCAAGCCGGTGGGAAGATGTTTCAAAGGCGTTGGATCAATCCGATGCCGGAAAGAAATGGCTTAAAGCCTGGGAAGAAAAACAGGAACCGTGGTTCAATATGTCTTGTGCAAGCGGTTGGTACCATACCGATGAATCCTGGAATACCAACTATGGTGTCCCCTTACACCATATTCAGGAATATATCGGGATGATAAAGAAAGGCGAGAGTATTGATAAACCCATGGAGGAGGTTTTGGAAGAAAGGGATCGGGTTACGGCAGAATACCGTAACCTTATCAAGGACGAAAAGGACAGAAAGGTTTTCGATACACTGTTAGAGCAGGCAAGGACAGTCTCGCATTATCCGGAAGATCACGATTTTTTTGTTGAGAACTGGTCTCATACCGTTTTTTACAAGAAGGTCAGGGAATTTGGGGAAATCATGGTCTCACATGGCGTTATTGAAAAAGTTGATGATATCTTCTTTATGAACCGGTTTGAGGTTCCAGAGGTCTTATACGATATCGTCGCCAGCTGGTACTGCGGTGTCCCTGCTTATGGTCAGGAATACTGGCCGCCCAGGATATCCAGGCGGAAGGAAATTATGGATAAATTTAGAGCGTGGCGCCCCCCCGAAGCTCTCGGTCCGGCTCCGGATGACTATACCAATCCGGTCATGATTAATGAGTACGGTTTTGACAACGAAACGATTAACCGATGGCTTGCAGCCGAAAAGGTCGTTCCTGATGAAATTACAGAGATCAAGGGCTATGCCGGGTCAGCGGGAGTGGTAGAAGGCCTTGCCCGGGTGTGCCGGTCTGTTGAGGATCTCAAACTAATTGAAAAAGGGGACATTATAGTTGCCCCGTCCATTAACCCCGCATGGACGGCCCATTTCCCGAGTGTGGCCGGAATTGTCACGGACATTAGCGGCATATTCGGCCATGCTGCCATAGTTGCCCGGGAGTATAAAATTCCTGCCGTAGTTGCCACTGGCACGGCCACCAAGATTATTAAAACAGGGGATACGATAAATTGCAATGGCGATACCGGTGTCGTTAAAATCATTAAGAGGAATTAACCCTACAACGCCAGTTATAAATATATTACTTGCATTACGACACATAATCTGCTATTGATCGAAGGAAACTGATCAAAGGAGGTGGATTATGTTACCAGAAAGTCGGACCGAAGGGGATTTGTT
>Ga0315547_1001706_pt1 | contig 16688 bp, 26 predicted proteins | sample SalMarSW160240MG_2_FD_202542 | JGI IMG/M metagenome (GOLD analysis project Ga0315547, IMG submission 202542) | Salt marsh sediment microbial communities from the Plum Island Ecosystem LTER, Massachusetts, United States - Salt Marsh Sediment SW1601-240 ... | reverse complement strand
AGCGTGTTGTCGAATACCTCGAAGATGTCTCTTTCCCGGGATAGCGAAATGGAACCGTTCTTTACTTGCCCCGAGTGTGCTGGCCACAAGCTGCATGAATGCGAGATTGGCCCTGTCATCACCCGCGCGGTTCAGAGAATCAATTGGCAATACCACCACACCATCTACGACACGTATTGGATTAGTGTGGACGGAATCAAATGGTGGGTGTGTGGTAACTGCGGATGGAAGCTACCGGTCAAGGATGAGAGGGAACTGATCGCCTGGCTTGAACAGCAAAAGGTGACGAATGAGAACGTACCTGAGCATTGATCTCGACTTCTGGTGTAAGTACAATGATGCTTGGCACGCGGAGCGGTTCTTCAAGCGTGTTTGGGCGTTGAATCTGCGCGTTTGCGTGGCTCTGCACCACCACCATCTGCTACGTCATATCAACAGACAGAAGAAGCTGGACGCTGTTATCAATGTGGACTTTCATTCGGACATCATTGAGGACTACGAGGGCTTCCCGGAGTTCGAGTTGAATGAAGGGACGTGGGCCAATTTCGTCAAGAACCAAAAGCGCATGATGTTTGAGTGGCGGTATCCAGAGAAAGAGTGTTTGGCCGATGACACTGGCTACTGTCACCAATTTCTCAATCCGTTCGAGGAGGACTGCACTCGTTGGCGACGTGTCAAAAAGCGAGAAGGCATAGCCCGCATTCCTTGGGGAGACATCTGTGCTGTCGGTGTGTGTCTCAGCCCTTTTTGGCTCGGCAACAAGTGGGCCGTCAGCTACCCAATCGAGGCCCTCGGCCTCCACGACTGGCTTGGGAGGTGGTTGGTTTATGACGGTTTTAAGGCCCCCGTAGACTCGGATGCTGAAAATGGGGAGGGAATCTTCAAACCTCGCTTGACTTACCCAAAATATGAGGTATGATTGAGTATGTTCAGAGTCTTCGCCATCTCCGTCTACAGTCTCATTGGCCTGGCGCTCATGTGCCGGTTCATGCCACCGTTGTCGTCGATGCTATCCTACTTGGCTCATTCGGCTACTCCGATGTTCATTCTGTACGGGGTGTTTCTTGGCGCGTACTCTCGCGGCTACTTCCAGAACCTTTTTCAGGCGCGTCAATCAGTTAAAAACGAAGGCGAGGAGCAAGAATGGATTTAGATTTGGACCATCGCGGTTCTCCGGTACGTAACATGGTTGCACAGCCAGTTGACGACTATGTTGTTGGTGTCCAGGTTAGTTCTCGACCTTGGATTCTCCCACGAGTCGAGACTAAGTGCGGCCCGCCGGAAGTTCCGCAGTGCCATGATCGTCATATCATCCGCACCAGTGAACATGTAGTTGCAGTTGATGTGACTACGCGAGTGACGGTGTACCCGCGCTCCATGACGATGGACGAAGTGCGGGCATCAGTGCGGGAGACAATGGAGGAGGAAGAGCCTGAGTCTTTGCTGCGGGACGGCTGTGAGGTTGGACTTGAAGCAATGGTTCACCGTCTGGCTTGTGGTCTACAAGAACAAGGTGTCGAAATTCTGTAACACCATATCGAGGTGCTTAATGAACACACGTGAAGCCTGGCTGAATGAGTTGACAGATCGTCTTCGGCCGATGTTTACTGGCATCGGCTATCCGCTGCCCGAGAAGATTCGTGCCTCGTGCGGTTTTCCATCAAAGGGCGCTTTGGCTAAGAAGAAACAGCGCATCGGTGAAGCCTGGTCTTCGGACCACAGCGAGGATAAGCATTTCGAGACGTTCGTAAGTCCTTTGCTTTCGGACGCTCTCGAAGTGGCGGCGGTACAAGTCCATGAACTTTGCCACTGTGCTGCTGGCTTGGAGTGCAAGCATCGGAAGCCGTTCACGACGGCCGCCAAGGCGATTGGTCTTGAAGGAAAGATGACTGCGACGGTCGCCGGGGAGGATTTGAAGTCAACGCTTCAGATTTTCATCGACGAGATTGGACCCTACCCGCACGCGAAGTTGGTCCACAGTAGCAGTCCGAAGAAGCAAGGCACCCGGATGATCCTGGTGAAGTGCCCGAAACCTGAGTGTGGTTACCAAGTCCGCACGACACGTAAGTGGCTGGACGTGGGGGTGCCGACTTGCCCGTGTGGTGAGTTGATGAAGCCCGAGTTACCCGATGACGATGAAGACGGAGATGACAATGGTGGCTGAAAAACCGATTAAGCCGTTCGTGCGGCCAGAGGGACACGACTGCCATGTCAGCAGTGGCATCCATGACTGCTTGACATTTGGCACGGGCGAATTGAGTGACAGTGGCTTTTGGGAGAACCCGTGTTACGAGTGCGCGAGGGAGCATGAGCGCCAGTTCCCGGAGTGCGGACCGTGTTGGCCCCATACGCCAGAGCAGTTGAAAGAAATGGGCTTCGAGTCCTGATTTTCATTTGACTTTTTCAAAAAGTGTGCTATGCTTAAATAGAGTTAAAGGTCGGATAGCCCAATTGGAAGAGGCAGAGTAGGATGTACAAGTGCAGGTTCGAGCCCTGCTCCGGCCATTTGATTCCCTTAGACCCTTTTGGAGCACTAAACGATGCTGTTGATTCAAAATCCCGGCGAAGCCCCGGCGGAAGGCTTCACACTTCTTGGCGTTAGCACTACCCGTGATTGTGGCGTGGATGGGACCATTGGCCAGTTCGGCAGCGGCACGAAGCACGCAATCAACGTTCTTCTTCGGGCCGGCTTGCAGGTCATTGTCTATTGCGGCCGAACTCGCATGGAGTTCAAGACCCGCGATGATCTCGTATCAGACGGGCTTATTCAGAAGTCCGTGCAGCGTGTCTACGTGCAGTTTGGCGGCACCAGCACGAAGAAAGTCGATCTCGGCTGGGTGCTGGACTTCGGAGCCATTGATTGGACTGAACTCGGCATGGCTGTTCGTGAGTTTGTTTCCAATGCAATTGACCGTACCGTGCGGGAAGAGTGTGGACAGTTTGAGGCCGCGATTCGAGAAGGCCGCCTTTCTGTCCGGAAGGTGCCGGATACAGAGATTCGCGCCAAGGCCGGCTTCACTCGTGTGTTTATCACCGCGAATGACGAGATCAACCGCTATCTCGACGAGTTGCCGAAGCGGTTTCTCCATTTCTCGGACCAGCCGAGTGATGTGAAGAAACATTTGCTTCCGAAGGCTGATCGGAACCTCACGCCCGGTCGCCGCTCCGCGATGGTGTACCGTGAAGGCGTGTTCGTGCGTGAGTTGTCGGAGCAACCGGCCGTCTCTCTTTACGACTACAATTTCCGGGCGCACGAAATCCAGATCGACGAGAGCCGCAACAGCAGCGAATATGCTGTGCGAGCCGCTTGTGCCCGCGCCATGAAGACGGCCGAGTGTGATGAGTTGGTTCCCGTGTTTCGCAGCTTGACGCAGATGGAGGATACTTTCGAGGCCGCATTGGACCCGTATTACCTTTGCCCGACGCATGAGACGCCAAAGGAAGAGCAACAGCAGAATTGGCAGAAGGCGTGGGAGGCTGTGGCCGGTGAGTCGGTCATGTGTGAGCCCACTGCGCAACAGGCCATGCTTGTCCAGCGCAAAGGGAAACCGGCGAAGACCGTGAAGTCAAGTGGGTGGGCTCAGGCTGCCCAGCGGTTCGGGATCACCACGTCAGTCAAAGTATTGACGGACTGTGAGTCAAAGGGGCGTGAAGAGTGCCCCGTGACGCCGGCCGCGCGAAAGGCTGTCGAGATTGTTTGGGGTTGGATTGAGTGTCTTGGTATGACGAACAGCAAGGAATTGCCGAACGTTGCGTGCTTCCGTGACTTGACGTGTGCGGAGGCGGACGCGATGGGCTATTACCGGGACGGTACGGTCCATATCCGCGAAGACATTGCCTCTGGTGACAACAAGTACCTGTTGAAGACGGCCCTCGAAGAGTGTGTTCATCACGTGACTGGGGCCGGCGATGGAAGCCGCGATTTTGCCAATTTCCTGATTGACATGGTAGTGGAGATCGCCGGGTGATTGCCTACCATTACACAACTTGGGAAGCCTACCAGAAGATCAAGAAAGGTGGGTTGAAACTCTCACCGCTTGAGGAGCGTCATAGGCAGACATGTTGGGAGGTGGTGGAGTTCATAAAGGATGGGTGCATTTGGGTGTACCCTGAATTCATGCGGGGACGCGAGTTGATCGGGATGATCGTTTACGCTGCTTTTCGGCATGATAGTCATCGTTCGGTTTGCCTTGAAGTTGATTACGCAGAATGGGAATCCGCGAAACGATTGGCTAAGAAACACTATAAGGCGGAGGCAGTGAATCTGACACATAACTTGGACGCCGGCCCCTTTGGTCACTTCCGCAAGCCTTTTGATCTAGTGACGAAGCCAGTGCCACCGGAATGTATCCGACTTGTTGGGTCATGGAATATACTGGAATTTGCCAAAGCAGGTGTCAGCAAAACAAGAGCGAGAATGGTCGCATGATTGATGTAGCTCTCACGAAATCAATTCGAGCCAAACAAACTGAGGCTGCGTATCTCACGCGAGTGCTTGACTTGTGGGCGGCGGCTGAGGCACAAGGAATCGACTCAAGTGAGGGAGGTTCCTTCGGGTTGGATACGCAATTGTTGACGCCAAAACAGAAGCGTGAGTGGCAACAACACAATGGTCGCTTTGTCGAGCGTGATGTGACCGGCGCGAGCCGTCTAAAGATGTACAACTATTTTCGTTATCCGGATGGCCGCACCGTCATCCTCTACCCTATGCTGGAGGCTGTTCATCGTGAATGAAGTTCCTGTGCTGTTGGAAGCTCGTTTTCACGGAGACTGGTGTGCTATCCGGATTGTGCGCCAAACGACTGTGCGCCGCGCCCTTGATTCGTTGCCGATGTTTGCGAAGCAGCAGAAGGTGTCGCTTGACGATGTTCGTGCGCGGGCTTTGAGGTCCAACGGCGAGTTGCTCGCAGCAGAGAATGCGATCATTGCCCGCCTTCAAGAATTCGACGATCCACGGAGATAGACATGAGAACTGATCGTCAGGAATTGGAGATTCTGAGGGTGTCGCTCGGGCGCGTTGCGCAGGCTGCCGGTGTGCAGACGGATGCCAAACCTGTGCTTGACAAGTCCTCGTACAATGAGTTGTGTGAGATGGCTAAAGTGGACCGAGGTTGGAATGCGTTGGCTGCTGCGGTGTGTGAGGAGGTGCTGTGGATCAAGCATGACTTGGAGAGGCTCCAGAATGAGCAATGTGATCCTTGAACACTGGCAGAAGCCCTTTCACCGGGAGCGGCGGCCTGAAGCTGATTTGCATGGGCGATCGGTCAGCCCCGTGTGCGGCGATGAAATCGACTTATACCTCTTTGTAGGGGGTGGGATGATTCAGGATGCTTTCTTCGATGGGGAGGGTTGCACTATCTGTCTCGGAATGGCGTCTTTGACTGCGCGGCATCTGGTAGGGATGCCTGTGGACGCCGCACGGCGACTCACAGAGGCCGATGTCCTTTCTCTCGCCTCGGATGTCGATATTGATCGCCGACGCCACGGCTGTGCTCTGGTGGCTCTCAAGGCCCTTCAGGCTGCTCTTTGAGCCACTCGGTAAGCGAGCGGTCGATTACTCGACTCAGCTTGCGGAAGCGTGGCTCGTTTCGATGGAGGCTCTTGAAGCGGATGCACTCAGGGTGAAGTGGGTCTAGGTGCTGGCGCAGTAGGCTCTTGTAGACTTCAATGGGTGCCGGCAGCCTCTTTGTATCCAGTACATACCTCCCTGGAGGTATGTGACTATCCACACAAAGGGTGGTAAGAATCAGGGCCAGGTTCGCCGGCCGCCCGTTCCGGACTTGGGCAGCGCGATCTAATAGGCTGACGGGAAGTACCTTTTCTATGAGGTACTCTGGGTAGAGCCCGTTGGTGGCTCCGGCAGCGCGGAGCACGTTGAAGTCTCTGAGATGGTAGACCCAGACCAGGAAGTTCTCCAGGTCCCGATAGTGGACCCTCTTTGAATTGGTCGTGTAAACGATTTTCAGGCGTTTTGTGGCCATTGTCTCTGGACTCCCCTCATAAGGATTGCCGTTTGGGGCTGGGTTCCGCCAAGAAATTTGGAATTTTTGGAAAATTAGGGTCCAAAAAGGGCCGATTTTCGGTGTATTATGAATGAGGAGAAGGACTGCGCACGTATGACCACTCAAATTGCCCGTGTAAACGCTGAAGACGACCCTAGACGCTGCCACGGAGCCACCCGCGCGGGACAGTGTTGGAATGTCTCTGTGGAGGGGACCAATCTCTGTGAACTCTGTTCGCATGGCAAACTGACGGAGGCTAATCGGCATCAGTATCTTCTGACGGACCCAAAGTATCAAAGTCGGCTGATGGAGTTGAGTGAGGCCGAGGAGATCAAGTCACTCCGGGATGAAGTGGCCATTGCTCGGATGCTTATTGAAGCGCGACTGAATAAGATACAGACGGATGCTGATTTGCTGTCAGCTTGCGGAGCGATCAATTCGCTCTTGTTGACAGTTGAAAAGTTGGTGAGTCGTTCGCATATTCTCGAACAAAATCTCGGGCAGCTTTACCACAAATCAACGATTGTGCAGTTGATGCAAGCCTTTGTTCAGATTGTCAGTGAAGAAGTACACGATTTGGTAGGAGGTGTTGAGGCGAAAGATCGGATTGTCGCACGCATCTTTGAGGCGGCTCGTGGCGCTCGTAATGCTGAACAGGCACGTGGATTGAAGCTGTTGGAGCAATCATCCTAGCGTGTTAGTTTGACACAAAAACGTAACCCAGGACATGCGAATCTTGTGTGGTGCCGGTGCGGCCGATTAGCGATTTACGGTGACCGTTGCGAAGATTGCTGGGCCGAAGATCAAGCACGTTACGATGGACGGGTGACTCGTCGTGCTCGAATCGAATTTGGTGGGGTGCCCAGTCATGCCAAATCGAAAAAATCTTGTGATGGACACAAACGTAATTAAGGCAGGGGATGTCATTGGATTCTCGGGACGCAGTTGGCTGAGTGCCGGGATCAATTTGGCGACTTACGGTATTCCACTTTGGGGCATTAGTCATGTCGGCATTATGGCGAATGACGCCAGTGGCCGACTGCTGATTTTTGAATCAACGTCGCTTGATGACTTGCCGTGCGAGATCAGTGGCAAGATATTCACTGGAACGCAAGCACATAAGCTCGACGACATACTGCGGGTTTACAAAGGAAGGGCTTATCACTATCCGCTCTACCGGCCATTGTATCCGGATGAAGATGAGCGGTTGACTCAGTTCTTGATGGACACGATTGAGACGCCCTATGACAAGATGGGCGCGTTTCGATCAGCAGGTGTTGGGCTCTCGTGGATTGAGTCTCTATTTCGTGAGCAAGACCTAAGTACGATTTTCTGTTCGGAATGGACCGTTGCGGCTCTTTCGGTGATTGGTGTTTTTCCGACAAGTAATGCAAGTCGTTGGAACCCAAACCGCCTTTGTCGTCACTTGCGATGGAATCACGTGGTTTATAAGCCGAGACGACTAAAATGAAGAAGTGTTGTCGTTGCGGTGTGGAAAAACCACAAAGTGAATTTCATAATGACGCATCACAAAAGTCTGGTTTGTGTCCTCGATGCAAGACTTGTGAGAGTGCCCGAAAGAAAACGTATTATGATTGGGGTGATCGCAATTTCAGAGAGCGAAAACGGAGAAATGTGCTGAAAGCCTGCTATGGAATTTCAATTGATGAATACCAACGGCTTTTGTCACTTCAAAATGGTGTTTGTGCGATTTGTGGAGCACCTCCGTCCGGGCGATTCAAATATCTTGCTGTGGACCACAATCATCTGACGGGAGAGGTAAGAGGGTTACTTTGCAATTCGTGTAATAGAGCCCTCGGTCTTTTGAAAGATGATTTCAGTCTACTACAAGCGGCCGTTGCATACATGAAACAGACACCCACTAATTGCGAGGTGGAGAAATGAGACAATTGCTCGTAGCGTTATTGCTGTGCTTGCCACTGGCGGGATGCGAGGGCGATTTTGGTCAAGGGATTTTCGTCACACCGGCAGTCAACAAAGAACGACCGATTGTCAACCCGCCACTGAAGGATCGACAAAAGAATTGGGTTGGAAACCAGCGCGAAGGTTCGTGTGTTTGGGCATCGACAATCACATTGCTGCGGTGGCAAGGACGTTACAATACAGCCGAAAGGATTCGACGCAAGTATGGAAACGGCGAGTGGCCTGATGATTGGGCCAAGAAGATGGAGAAAGAGGGTCTACGGTATGCTTTTGTCACTAATGGTGACGTGGAGTTTCTTGAGCGAGCTTGTCGCACTAGACGAGGTGCAGCCGTTACTATCATGGGCGGAGCGCACATGATGAATCTTGTTCATTTGGACAAGAATTGGGCTTGCTTGCTCGATAACAACGACACTGGCCATTACAAGTGGGTCTCACGTTCTGCTTTTTTGGCTGAGTGGCGTGCTAGTCATGGCTGGGGTTTAACGGTGGTTTATACACCAGCAGCCCCGCTACCACAATAAACCGGTGTTCGTGTTTCTTTCAACAAGAGAGGTGAAACTATGAAACGACTGCTGCTTGCGTTGTGTGCCCTGTGCATGATCTTCGCAGCCATGTCTCCGTGTCTTGCCGCCAATGGCAAGGTCAACGGTGTGCTGGCTGAAGAAAGGGTCATCAATCTCCCCAACGATCAGGGGAAGTGGTACATCAGCGTGGTTGGCGATGCCAAAGACGCTCAGTACCAAACGATCCTGAAGTGGTTTGATACCAACTCTGATCTGTACAAACTGAGACGGCAGGTTCACTACATTCCTGTCACTACCAATAAGGCAGTGTATCAGGAACGTTACAAGATGAATGTCAAAGGCTTGCCTACGGTGCGGATGCAGAACAGTGAAGGGGTCGTGATCTACGAGGATTTTGGAGACAACCTTCCATTTACGCCGGAGGGTCTTTACGGTGCGCTCGCCAATGATGTGGCTAAGGCTCAACGTCAGTGTATTTTGCCGTGGCGGAGAGAGATGGAACGTCGATGTCCAGGTCCCTGCCCGACGCCTGATCCTGATCCCGCACCCGATCCTGAACCAGAGCCTATTGACGACGGTGGCCCACCTGATCTTCCGTCTCAATCGAGTCTTCCACCACTTTGGCTGATGCTCATTACACTGCTCGTGTCGGCTGGGGCTGGTGCTGCTGTTGAGTGGCGTGATACTTACGCCAAGAAGTAACACCCGCGCGGAGCGGGTCTCCTACTACCACGTGAACTGTTTCCTGTAACAAGAGAGGGAAAAGAACCATGATGCTCTCGCTGAACACTGTTGTGATTGTTGCGTTGATCGCCCTGGTGGGCTTCCTTGGTGCCAAGTGGCTCTTCAAGAAAGACACCGAGATCGAAAACCGTCGGCGCGGTGCGGCCCGCCTGGCTGCTGCTCTCAAGGCGTATGGCCTGGTGAAGATTCCTGAGTTTCTGATCGACTACTCGGTCGGCGACTACAGCGGCATGGCCATGAAGATCAAGTCTTACGCTGAGATGTTTCTGGCCGGCGAAGAGGCTGTTGTGAAGGAATTCGACGGGGTGTTTGATCGCGTACTGGCTGAGAAGCTGAAGTCCGAAGCCGGTCGCGCTCTTATTGCCTCCAAACTGTCCGACGCCTCCAAGCCCGCTGATGCGTCCGTCGTGGCCAAAGCGCCAGCACCGGCTGTCAAGTCGTAACGCTGCGCCGCCACCGGTCCGCTTGTGACTGATTCCGTGCCCCGGCGCATTACGCCGGGGCCGGTTCCCCGAAGGCTCTGAGGAGCCTTCAGGGAACTGTTGAAAAGGCAAAGACCGTGGGGAGGTTGAATATGAGGCTCTTCTTGGCGTCAGTGTGCGTGGTAGCGTCTCTCTTGTTCTCTGGGTGTGAACCGGTTCCTGTGACGCCTTCCTCCAACCGCCCCACGATCTTTGCTTTTTCGGCATCTTGGTGTACCGCTTGCAAGCGGGATGAGCCACGTTTGAATCAGCTTGAACAGGCTGGAAATCAGGTGTGGCATATCGACATTGATGTCCGAACTGATTTGAGGCAGAAGTATAGTGTCAATTCTGTGCCTCTCTATTTGGTTGTTCGGAACGGTCGAATTGTGTTACGAACAAACGACCTGAATCTAGTGATCCGAGCGGTGCGAAATGGGCGTAAGGTTCAAGAGCAAACGACGGTGCCGGAATTGTCCGGAGACTGATGAGGGGTTGCCTATGCGCACACCGAAATCAGTGCCAGTGGTGACGACATACGAGGGTGAAGGAGAGGAGTTGTGGAAAGCGGCATCGGTTGCGTGTGGCACTTTATTCGAGTTGCTGTTTCGCTATGTCGCCTTGGGTGTGCCAGGTAAGCCACTGTCTCAACTTGAGCGGCTGCACGCCCGCCTCGGGGAGATAATTGAAGCTCGAAAAGAGCGGGAGAAACACGATGAAAGTTCCAGTTCTGAAGACTGAATTTCCGATCATCAGGATCACTGCTATTCAACCTGATGGTGTGCGTCAAGTGGCCCATGTCACGAGTGGTAGTTGCAAAGACTATCATTTCACGTTACCTGGTGGGATGCACCCGAAGGATTGCTTTGTGTACAGTGAGTTTTGCGATGTCAATAGCCGGCCGATCGCCCAGCCTGTTGTCCATTGGGGTGAACCGCCGGAATTGGAGGAATCCGAGCCGGAGCCAGTCTAACTGATCTGTGTGTCTACCAAATGAAGCCACATGAGCAAGATTGCGGATGCTTGGGACTTGTTGGGAGAAGGGCTTGAAGCCAGCAACTTGGTAACGTGCTCGCGGTGGGCTTCTAAACGAAGGGAGATGGGCGCGCCCTTTCCAGGAAAATACGGGTGGAAGTATCATCCTTGGGTGCGAGAGATACTTGATTCGCAAGCCTCGTTCAACTACGCGATGAAAGCTGCCCAGTTAGGGATCACTGAGGTGGCGATAAATCGCGCCTTGTTTGTGATCGACAGATTACGCAGGGATGTGTTGTATGTGTTGCCAACAGCATTGAATGCTAGCGACTTTAGTAAGGCACGATTCAACACTGCTCTTGCGTTAAGTGACTACTTGAAGCGGTTGTTCACAGATACGGATACTGTGAACTTGAAAAGGGCCGGAGCCAACAGTCTTTACATTCGAGGGTCGCGGGGAGACAGCAATCTAAAGTCTATTCCGGTGTCTGATTTGATACTGGATGAAGTAGACGAGATGGAGCAGAAGGCTTATCTTTTGGCTTTGGAGCGCTTGTCGGGTCAAGTTGAAAAGCATGTTTGGGCTATTTCAACTCCGACGATCCCTAACTTTGGGATTCATAAACTCTACCAGGGATCGACGCAAGAGCATTTCTTTTTCAAGTGTCCCAGGTGCAATAAGTGGACTGAATTTCTTTGGCCGGACTGTGTTGAGATTGTTGGCGAAACAGTCCATGATCCACGATGCAAAGAATCGTTTCTGAAGTGCAAGGAATGTGGACGAAAACTGGAGCATAAGGCAAAGCCTGATTTTCTCAGGGACGCCATTTGGGAGGTAACAAATCCGGCCGCTGATAGTGAGAGTCGTGGCTTCAACATCAATCAGTTGTATAGCTACACAGTAACACCAGGTGAATTGGTTGTTGCGTATCATCGCGGGATGGGCGACGAGGCGGCTGCGAAAGAATTTAGCAATTCAAAGCTGGGATTGCCGTTTTTGGGAGAAGGGGCACAAGTCACGGACGATATGATTGATCGGTGTATCCGAAATCATACAACCAATGATCCAAGACCAGAAGTAGGGGGAACACGTCTAGTTACACTTGGAGCCGATCAAGGGAAATTGGGCTACATCAGCGTGGTTGAGTGGCTGATACCAGAGTACGACAGGGACCTTAATGCAGTCGCCATTGCTAAGCTGCTATGGTTTGGAAAATTTGGCGAGGAAGATTGGGGTATCCTGGATGAGTTGATGCGAGAGTGGCAAGTTCTCGCGGCCGTGGTAGATGCGGACCCAAACATCAATGAGGCCAGACGATTTGCACGACGGTTTTGGGGTTATGTTTGGCTGACGCGCTACAGAAAAGGATTGACAGCGCGAGAGATGTCAATCGCGGAAGAAGATAATGCTCCAATTGCACAGGTGGACCGATCGAATTGGTTATCTTGTTCACTTGGCCGTTTTAAGGTGCAGCCTCCACGAATAATGCTTCCTCGGGATATTTCGTTGGAGTACCGTGAACACTTGAAGAACGTGGTGAGGACCTATGAGAAGGATGAGTTTGGCAATCCTAAGCTAACGTATGTGTCAACCGGACCTGACCACTACACGCATTCGCTTACGTATGCTGAAATTGGACTTCCACTGGCCGCAGCCATAACAGAGAACCAAGACATCACGAAAGCGTATTAGCTATGGCGCAAGAACTCAAAATAGTGGACACGCGACATCCCGCTGTGTTGGTTGGTATGTCGGATTGGGAGCTTTGGCGGAAGACATACGCAGGTGGCTTGGAATACAGAAATGCTTATTTGAAGCAGTTCTCACAACGCGAAGACACCATTGAATTCAATGCTCGAAAAGAGATCACCCCGATCCCGACGTTTGCGAAGGCCGCTTTGAATGATATTCGCAACGCGATTTTTCAGAGAATGCGCGATATTCTTCGGCGCGGCGGTAGCCCGATGTACCAGCAAGCGATCAACGGGCTTGATGGTGGGGTTGATCGCTACGGTTCGACAATGAATGCTTTCTTAGGTATGAAAGTGTTGACGGACCTGTTGGTGATGGGCCGCGTGGGCATTTATGTTGATGCCCCGATTGCTCCAGACGTTACAACTTTGGCTGAAGTGCCAGCAACACAACCGTATCTCTATCAGTACGCTGTCGAAGACATCCTGAATTGGAAAATGGCGGGTCCTGACCATCCGTCGCAGTTCCAGGCTATCTTGCTGCGTGACACAACGTTGGAGTTCGATCAACGAACTTTGCTTCCTTCGACAACTGGTCAGCGTTACCGACTCATGTGGATTGATGAGGATACTGGTAATGTGATGCTTCAATTTTACAGTTTGGAAGGCAACCAAATAGACCATGAGGGTCTCCCGTCTACTGAGCCTATCAAGTTGGAATTGAAGCAAATCCCCTTCGTGATGCTTGACATCACGGACAGCTTGCTCAAAGATGTGAGCTACTATCAGATTGCCTTGTTGAATCTGGTGTCAAGTGACGTGAATTATGCTCTGAAGGCGAATTTCACGTTTCTTGTTGAGCAGCGCGATATGCGGGCAACAGGTGCCCATTTGAAGCGTCCGGCTACGGCTGAGGGAACGGCTAGCACTGGTGGACAAGGTGCGGCTGATGAAGACATTAGAGTAGGGACCATGCACGGTCGCGCCTATGACAAAGGAATGAATCCTCCAGCGTTCATCAATCCTTCTGCCGAGCCACTGAATGCTTCGCTACAATTGCAAGCAAAATTGGAGAACGATATTCGGAAACTGATTAACTTGGCAGTTCAGAATATCGGCACACGGATTTCGGCTGACTCGAAAGAATTTGACAATCAAGGGCTAGAGGCTGGCTTGTCATTCATTGGACTTGTTTTAGAGAACGCCGAGAGACAGGTTGCACATTACTGGGCCGCGTATGAAGAGCGTGACTCAAAACGCCGACAAGTGGCAACAGTCAAGTATCCAGATCGGTACAGTTTGAAAACTGACGCTGATCGGGTGAAAGAGGCCGAGCAATTACAGGGTCTTATGACTGCGGTTCCGGGTCGGCTAATCAAGAAGGAACTTGGCAAGTTGATTGTTGCGGCATTGTTGGCTGGCAAAGTTGATCTCGACACATTAGAGCGGATTGAAAAAGAGATCGACGTATCCAAGTATACAACAAGTGATCCTGACACAATCATCGCGGCTGTAGAAGCTGGTCTAGTTGGCGAGCAGGTTGGATCAGTTGCATTGGGCTTTGAGGATGATGAGTACATGAAAGCTCGGGCCGATCACGCAGAGCGTATTAAGCGCATTGCCGAGTCACAAGGCGCAGTATCAGGCGCAGCACCCGATGCGAATCCAGCAGCGCGAGGCGTAAAGGATTTGGCAGTCGATGTACAAGGCGGCAAGATGGAGAAGGCAGAGAGTCGTGAGACGGATTTGCAGCCAACAACTCGCCGGCGCACACGCGGCAAAGGTAAGAGAAATCGGAGAAAGACCAATGCAGATTGACAAAGAATCACTGCCTGATTTTTGGACAGGTGTCGGCACAGTCAGTAAGACTCCAGCAAAGTTGAGTGACGCATCTCAACCAATTCGTAAGGGTATCTATATTCGAGTTGGTACTTTGCCTGCTGGTGCTCTTCTCTCGATTGGTAGCACACAGGCCGTCGGTACAATTGGATTTGTTGTTCCGGCTGGTGAGACGAGTCCCTTGCTCTATATCGACGATGTGAGCAAACTGTGGGTTGTCAGTACAGAAGACAACACACCATTCACTTGGATCGCTTTTTAAGCGAGGTGCGTCGTGGAAATTGGAAAAGAAACTGTAACTGATTTGTTGCATGGCCATGTCACTGTTGGCGTTACTCGCAAGCGTGTTGTGACGATGGATCATTCCAGCATGATGAAAGGGATCATGCTTCGTGCGCCTGGATCAGGAGACCCAGTACCGAATACGGCACCAATTTGGATTGGTAGTAACGGAGTGACTGCTGATTCTGCTGAAGAAACAGGTGGAATGCCTCTCCCGCCAGGTGAGTCGATGTTTGTTCCATTGGAAATGCTCGGCAAGTTGTACGCTGTTTCTACGGCACCCGATCAAGATTTGGCTTGGATGGCGATGTAGGGAGAGACAGTATGCGGGGAGTAATTTTTCATTCATCGCAGCATGGTCAAGGGCCGCCAGGTGTACAGGGACCTGTTGGCGCTACTGGTGCGGCCGGTCCTGGTGTTATCAATTGGCTGGATGCTTGGGATGTTAGCACTGCGTATGTGTTGAATGATGCTGTTTCTCATGGCGGGTCATCGTATATTTGCATTGAAGCACACACTGGATCGGAACCACCTTCTACTAAGTGGGATTTGTTGGCTGAGAAGGGCGCAACTGGTTTCCAAGGTCCAACAGGTCCACAAGGGTATAAGGGAGCGACCGGTCCACAAGGATTACAAGGTGTTCAGGGCCCGATGGGGCCGCAGGGAACCATAGGGGAGACGGGAGCAACGGGTTTACAAGGGGATGTGGGAGCAACCGGTCCTCAAGGAACACAAGGTGAAATAGGCGCGACTGGGTTGCAAGGCGCAACAGGTCCACAAGGGATTCAAGGTGTGCAAGGTGTTCCTGGGCCACAAGGACCACAAGGTGTGCAAGGTGTTCCTGGGCCACAAGGACCACAAGGTGTGCAAGGGCCGCAAGGGATTCAAGGTTTAGATGGCTCGACTGGTCCGGCGGGAGCGACGGGTCCAACAGGTGCAACAGGTCCTACTGGTCCTCAAGGTGAGACTGGTGCAACGGGTCCTACGGGTGCAACAGGTTCCGCCGGTGCCACAGGCCCTACTGGTCCACAAGGGGACGCGGGCGAGACGGGTGCGACTGGCCCAACTGGTCCCCAAGGTGAGACGGGTGCGACTGGCCCAACTGGTCCCCAAGGTGAGACGGGTGCGACTGGCCCCACTGGTCCTCAAGGTGAGACAGGCGCGACTGGTCCAACTGGTCCCCAAGGTGAGACGGGCGCGACTGGTACAACTGGTCCCCAAGGTGAGACAGGCGCGACTGGTCCAACTGGTCTTCAAGGTGATACCGGTGCTACTGGCCCCACTGGTCCTCAAGGTGAGACAGGCGCGACTGGCCCCACTGGTCCTCAAGGTGAGACAGGCGCGACTGGTCCAATCGGCCCAATAGGCGCGACTGGTCCAACTGGTCCTCAAGGTGATACCGGCGCTACTGGCCCCACTGGTCCTCAAGGTGAGACAGGCGCGACAGGTCCTCAAGGTGACACCGGTGCAACTGGTCCGACAGGCCCACAAGGTGATACTGGCGCGACTGGTGCGACTGGTCCAACTGGTCCTCAAGGTGACACCGGTGCAACTGGTCCGACAGGCCCACAAGGTGATACTGGCGCGACTGGTCCAACTGGTCCGACAGGCCAAAGTGGTATTGATGATGTCGCTATGACAAATGGCAACGCCGGAACTATTGTGATTTGTCAGGCGGTCTATACAAAGGTCAATGGCACTGTTGATCTCGCTAGGGCAGATGATGGTGACACAATTGAAGTGCTCGGCTTGGTGCATGATGCTTCAATCGGTGCTTCGGCGTCTGGTAACATTTTGGCTGATGGCGTATTGACGGCGACTACAGGACAGTGGGATTTTGTTACTGGTGACAGTGGCGGTTTGATTCCTGGGTCAGTTTACTATCTCAGTGCCGCAGTCGCCGGGAGGCTTACGACCACGGCTCCGACAACAGTTGGGCAACATGTTGCGCGCGTTGGTCGCGCTCTTAGTGCTACGAAAATGGATTTGCTGATTGCACCACCCATTTTGCTGTAATCATACAGACCGTGCGAATGGCTCGCACGGTCTGTGCAGGGTCTACTTTCTGTAGGGTCTGCGCAGACTGTGCTGCGCAGACCATGCTGGGGAAATATTTAGCATAAGTGGTTGATGAATTTCTGATTGAGGTGACCGACGGTGGACCGTAAAGTTTTAGTTGTCGATGATGGCATGATTCGTCAAACGAATGCTGAGGATACTGT
>Ga0315547_1001704_pt1 | contig 16691 bp, 15 predicted proteins | sample SalMarSW160240MG_2_FD_202542 | JGI IMG/M metagenome (GOLD analysis project Ga0315547, IMG submission 202542) | Salt marsh sediment microbial communities from the Plum Island Ecosystem LTER, Massachusetts, United States - Salt Marsh Sediment SW1601-240 ... | reverse complement strand
TGTTTTTACAACTGTCAAGCTATATTTATGGACTTACGGTTTTTTTAGTGGATTAGAATCATAGGTTTTCGAGTTATCTTAAACTGCTGAATCAGGGAGAGGATTTCTGAGACAGGGCACTAGGATGTGGAAATTAGCTGTTAATGTAAGGGAAATTATTACTCCAAGAAATATCACAACTGTTCCTATTATAAAACCTGTCTCCAGCTGAAAGGCATCCATCATTATTCCTGCCAGAATGGGGCCTAATAACATTCCCAGGCTGTGTCCCATAGTCAGCAGACTCATGATAGAGCCCATAGAATGGGTTTCATTCCCTATAATCACTGTCATTGCCATAATAGATGGCATTGCAATCCCACCGCCGATTCCAAAAAGAATATTAGCCCAAAAGAGCCCCCAAAAGGAGTGTACCATAACAAATGAAAAGATAGCCACTCCTGTAACAAAACCACCTATCGCAAAGAGTGTTCTTTTACTGAACCTATCAGCCAGAAAACCCATTGGGGCCTGTAATAGGCCTGTTGTGAGTACCCCGACCATGAGCAGAATACCAATGATAGAGCTTGATAGATTAAAGGCCGAGTCTGCAAAAAGAGGCAAGAATGCCCATACAATCCCTATACAGGTTGTATATGCCAGGCGAAAGATGAATAGACCTCCTATATTCTTGTCCTTCATAAGGATTCTATAATTAAGAGGGGGCTTAACCCTTGAAGGAGGAGTTTCGTCCTTTGTTGGAGGGAGTAACATGAGGCAGAGCAGAAACCCTGCAAAACAAAAAAGCCCCATACTCAGGAAAGCCATCTGGATGCCAAAGGTATCCTTCACCATACCCCCAATAACTGGCCCCACGCTCAACCCTCCGAAAAGGGACATATTAAATAGACCCATAACAAAGCCTTCTCTCCTTTTAGGAGTTATGTCTCCAACGTAGGCCAAGGCAACAGGCAAGATCATGGCTGAGGCAATACCCTGAAAAAAGCGAATCAGGATAAACAGATTCACACTTTTAGAAAATATATAGGCTATGGAAACAAGAAAATAGACCAGGAGTCCGGTTGTAATAAATGGCTTTCTTCCTTTCCTGTCTGACGCCTTACCAAAGTAGGGTAGAAAAATAGTTCTTGAAAGTGAAAATGCCCCAAACATAAAGCCAATATATAAACCTGTTGCGCCCAGTTCATGGGCATACACTGGCAGTAAGGGAACTACCAATCCCACTCCTATTGTAACAGAAAAAACAGCCAAAAATAGAGTAGCAAATAACTTTATATTCATTTTTGTTTTTTATACAGATATTCAAAATGATTTGTGTATAGATATAAGATATATCTCTTTTTTGTTTTATTTTGGCGACTTATTCAGTCTTTTCCCTTTCGTATCAGCTTTCCGCCAAACTTTCCCCTGATCTCATCCATGGCCTCATCCACCTTTTGGTTTTTGTCTGTATTACCTGCATTTGCAAAAAGAGGCATTTGAGATTCCTCTTTACCCACATCCAAGTTAGAGACAGCAACCCCTATAAGCCTTACCTTTTTCTTTAACGGGTATTCGGTAAGCTGTGCAATAGCACAATCCGATATGATCTTTGTGATATACGTGGCGTGGTGAACGGTTCGACTCCTGCTTATTTCGGAGAAATCCTCGAGCTTTATCTTTAGGGTGATAGTCCTCCCCTTAAGTCCTTCTGCCCTTAATCTCGTGCCCACCGTATCTGCATGGGAAGCGATCAAATCCTTTAAATATGTTAGATCTTTGGTATTTTGTTGAAGGGTCTCCTCTGAACTAATGGACTTGGTCTCTCTTTTTGGCACTACCTCCGAGTCACCTCTTCCTTTCGCAATGTGATAGAGCCTAAGGCCAGATTTTCCAAAGTCCTTCAAAAGTTGCTCTCTGGTGAATCTCTTTAAATCCCCAACTGTTTTGACACCATAACGTCTTAGGTCTTCTACTGCCCTTTTCCCAACACCAGGGATTTTTTCTACAGGCAATATGGATAAAAATTGATCCATCTCTGTGGCTAATATTATCGTTAAACCATCAGGTTTATGCATATCAGATGCAACCTTGGCCATAAATTTGTTAGGGGCAATACCTATTGAACACGTTAATCCTGTCTCCTTACCAATCCGTTCTTTTATTCGCCTTGCTATCTCCTCAGGGCATCCGAAAAGATTTTCCGTTCCCGTTATATCAAGATAGGCCTCATCGATAGAAACCTGTTCTACAAGTGGTGAAAAATCCTTTAGCAGGCCCATTATTTTTCTGGAGACCTCTTTGTATCGTTCCATTTTTACAGCAAGAAAAACTCCTTTAGGGCACTTTTCCCTTGCCTTAAATATTGGCATAGCAGAATGAATGCCAAACCGTCTGGCCTCATAACTTGCAGTGGAAACCACACCCCGCCTACTTAAGCCGCCAACAATAACCGGCTTTCCTTTTAGAGATGAATCATCCAGCATCTCAATGGCAGCAAAAAAGGCATCCATATCAATATGTAGGATTGTTCTGGTCAAGGTTTTCACCGCAGAGATGCAGAGAACGCTGAGGTTGGGTAATTTTTTGCTTTCCTCTGACCCTGGTGAAATACGCTTCGCCATGGTTAAATTCGCTACGCTGTGATTGCCATCAATTTAACTTGGCAGGCTGTCACTATCGTGAATTTCACGGGGCAGGGACGACGGAAAGCAAAAATAGTCTGCCCTGCGGGGCTACTCCTTTAATTTATTTACAATTCGCACTATTCCATCCCGCATTACTGGCACATTAAAGTTTAGAAGCAACCCCAAACTAAGGCCTGACAATTTGAGATATGTCAGAAGCTGTGCCTTATTCACCCGGTTAAATAAGATTTGAGCCTGTTTTTCAGAAACATCCTTCCATGGTAAGATTTCAGGTACTTCTCCCGCTTGGTTGCATCCTCCTGGTTTAAGCAACCCTCATAGTATATTATTGTCAAAGGTCTTCGATCCCTTGTTGATTCTATGCGTCCTTTGGAATGTTGCTCAAATCTTAGCTTGAGATCTTTCGTAAATCCGACATAGAATTTATCATCCTTCTTGCTTTGTAGAACATATGTATAGTACATCGACGGCCCTCAAGCTATTTAACTGGGTAAATTGGTTCAATCTTCTCGCATGATTTCAATTCAAGTATGATTGCGTTTTCAACAACCGTATCCAACCTATAACCACAATCCAGTTTCTTTCCTTTATACTTTACGGGTAAGGGTTTCTGTCTTTCAACTGATAAACCTTGGAGACTCAGCTCATAACATAAGCATTCTTCATATGCTGATTCAAGTAAACCAGGTCCAAGTGCTTTATGTACCTCAATGGCTGCTCCGATGATTTTACTGCTTAATGTATTGATATCCATTTTATTCCTATCGCCCAAAGGGCTGAGATACTTTTCCCTTGCCAGCCTCTCAACGGCAAGGGAAAAACATTTTTTCTCTGCGTCCTTTGCGTCTCTGCGGTAAATTAGGCTTTATCATAACGAGAAAATTGCATAGTGAAGGTAGCCCTCCCCTGAGAGGAAGAGCGTAGGGCTGTTGAATAGCCAAACATCTTGGAAAGGGGCGCTATAGCCGCCAATATCTTGATTCTTCCTTTTGCTGTAATTTGCTCAATTCTACCACCCCTTGCATTCAAATCACTAATTACATCGCCTACAAATTCTTCAGGAACAATTATTTCGAGCTTCATAATAGGCTCCAAAAGCAAAGGCGAGGCAAGCTCACAGGCTTCTTTATAGGCCATTGATGCAACGATCTTAAAGGCCAGTGGAGAAGACACTAACTCTTTTACCCTGGCATCCAGAAGAGTCGTTTCCACATCAATTACCGGATACCCCATCAAGACCCCACTTTCTGATGCCTCCTTTATGCCTTCCCCTACTGAGTTGATAAACTCTTCAGTCATGAGGGGGACTGACACTTTATTGACAAACTGACTCCCTTTTCCCCTCTCCATAGGTGAGACCTCAATTGTAATACCGGCAAAGTGCATTTCGCCGGCCCATTCTCTGTCGAAAACCGTCTCGACTTGTGCCTTTTTGCTTATAGTTTCTCTATAGACAACCTGAGGTTTTCCGGTGTTTATACCAAGAGAAAACTCCCTTTTTAGTCTTTGGGCTAAAACCTCGAGATGAAGCTCGCCCATACCAGAAATTACAACCTGGCCGGTATCCTCATCTACCGCAAATTTGAATGTGGGATCTTCATCAGTAATTTTTGTAAGATTGCCTAAAAGCCGTTCTTGATCCTTTAACTGTTTTGGTTCCACTGCCATGGATATTACCGGCTGATCAAACTCCATGGACTCAAATGCTATAGGATGATCTTTGTCACAAAGTGTATCGCCAGTAGAGGTCTCTTTTAAACCCATAACTGCAATGATATCACCACTTACTGCCTGATCTATTCTCTCTCTTTTGTTTGCATGCATCCTCATGATCCTGGCCACCCGTTCTATAATATTTTTTGTGCTATTATAGATTGTAGAGCCTTGTCTCATTACTCCGGAGTAGATCCTGATAAATGTCATTCTTCTTCCCTGATCCATTGCAACCTTAAAGGCCAGAGAAGAGAAAGATTCTTTTACTGTCGCAGACCTCGTTTCGGATTCTTTTGTCTTCGGATTAATCCCTGTCACCGGTGGAACATCAAGAGGGGAAGGAAGATATCTAACGATTCCATCCAAAAGAGGCTGTATCCCTTTATTTCTCAATGCTGCCCCACAGTAAATGGGAACAAGTGCGAGGTTTATGGTAGCCTTTCTAATTACCCTCTGAATTGACTGAATATCTATTTCTTCTTCAGATAGATACCTCTCCATTATGTCATCATCATTATCGGCTAACAACTCAATCATTTTTTCCCGGTGTCTGTGAGCCTCTTCTGCGTAGTCTTCCGGGATATCTACTTCCTGAAAGGAGATTCCGAGATCATCATCGCTCCATTCAATGGCCTTCATCTTAACTATATCGATCACACCCTTAAAATCTTCTTCCAGCCCCCATGGGATCTGAAGGATCAATGGAATAGCGCCAAGCCTTTCTCTCATCATCTGTACAGCGCCATCAAAATTTGCACCGAGCCTGTCAAGCTTATTGACAAAGGCAATCTTGGGAACTCCATACCTATCGGCCTGATGCCATACCGTTTCAGACTGGGGTTCTACACCTCCTACTGCGCAAAATACTCCGATGGCTCCATCCAAAATCCTTAAGGATCTCTCAACCTCAATGGTAAAATCCACATGCCCTGGTGTGTCTATGATGTTTATCGTGTGATCAAGCCATTTGCAGGTAGTAACAGCAGATGTTATTGTTATTCCCCTCTCTTGTTCCTCAGGCATCCAATCCATGATAGCCTCACCATCATGAACCTCTCCCATTTTATGAGACCGACCCGTATAAAAGAGTATTCGCTCTGTTATGGTAGTCTTCCCGGCATCTATATGGGCTATGATACCTATATTGCGTATTTTCTTAAGTTGCTGCATTGACATAGGGAATAAATCTAAGTTATCTTCCAAACAGTGTCAAGTTAGTATTGTTTTTGGGGTTTATTGAGTTAGTAGTGTTTGTTGGGTTTATAAAAACCTTCATTTTATTCAGTGTTCGCTGTTTTCCGATGGACAATATTGATGAATTCGTAAAAAGTCGAATTTCCCCTCCCCTGGTGGGAGGGGATTAAGGGGAGGGGGACGTAAGTGCCTGAAATAACGCTGTATTCACCCTCACCCCAACCCTCTCCCATGAAGGGAGAGGGAGTATTTTTGACTTTTTACGAGACCATCAATATTCAACTGACAAATAACAGGATGACATAGTGATTACAGGTAATAATCAAACGTTGATGGAGATATACAATATCCTCCTTTCTACCTTTGGCCCCCAGAACTGGTGGCCAGCAGAGACAGAGCTTGAAATGATGGTTGGTGCTATTTTGACCCAAAACACCAGCTGGAATAATGTGGAAAAGGCAATCCTGAATCTGAAAGAAAAATCCCTGTTGTCAATACAGAAGCTCAGCCAGATACCAGCATCTATTTTGGCTGAATACATCAGGCCTGCCGGATATTATAACCTTAAGGCCAAGCGCCTGAAAAATCTTATTAATTTTATTGTGGAGAGATACAATGCTGATATAAATACTCTTTTCTCCCTTGATACCGAGACTATCAGGGAGGAGCTTTTGACGGTAAAGGGCATTGGATTGGAAACAGCAGATAGCATTGTCTTATATGGGGCTGGGAGGCCTATTTTTGTCGTTGACACTTATACACACAGGATATTAACACGTCATGGTCTCATCGAAGAAGAAGCAGGCTATAATGATTTACAGTCGTTTTTTATGGATAATCTTTCTCACGATGCTGAATTCTATAAAGAGTTTCACGCCTTGATTGTAAAGACAGGAAAAGATTTTTGCAGGAGAAAACCACTCTGCTCTGAATGTCCGCTCCATAGTTTATATAAGGTGAAACATGATTAAAACATACCTCAAGGCATTAAGGCTTCCATTTCTGGCAGGTTCAATAATACCCTTAATCACTGCTGCTGCCTTTGCATTTCACAGGGGATCATTTTCCCTTCTCCCTTTAGGAATTGCCATCATCGGTGTCGGAGCGCTTCATCTTGGTTCAAATCTGCTCAATGACTATTATGATGCTCAAGGAAGTGACCCTATTAATATCAGGCTTACACCATTCAGTGGTGGAAGCAGGGTAATTCAGGAAAATGAGCTACAATCAAATACTATCCTTACCCTCGCTATTGTATTTTTTTCCACTGGGATAGCATGCGGGCTCTGGTTTACCTTCTGGGGCCGGCCCTATGTTCTGCTGATTGGACTTTCCGGTCTTTTAGCTGGCTGGGCATATTCGAGCCCACCTTTCAGCCTTATGTCTCGTGGCTTAGGCGAGACCTTGATCTTCTTCGCCTTTGGCCCTTTAATCACCTTAGGCACCTATTATGTTATTACTAACACCCTTTCCTGGCCTGCATTTGTACTTGGAATCCCTAACGGATTCCTTATAATGGCCGTTATCTGGATAAATCAGTTTCCAGACTATCAGGCCGATAAAAACGCCAATAAAAAAAACCTGGTGGTACGACTTGGTCTCAGCAAGGCGCGCTATGTATATAGCCTGATAATGCTCCTTCCTTTCCTGGTCATTATTCACCTCATCTATTCAATAGAGCTTCCTTTCCTTGTTATAATCTCATTAGGCGCCGCTCTCTTAGCCAGCAGGGCAATCCAAATAATGTGGAGGGAATACCTTTCCTTTCAAGCCATAATCCCAGCTCAGGCATTGACTATTCAAACACTCATTTCTATGGGCCTCCTTATCTCTGTGGCACTCTTTATCAGCAGAATTATCGGTGTATAATATGTCTAAAAGGGGTTTAATCTTTACATCAGCGCTATTAATTATTATCTTTTTCTCATTCATGGCCCTTTACTTCGGGTATTTCTTGGTAAACCCTGCAGGCATTGATAAAAAAGAGACGATCTTCATAGTAAAAAAGGGGACCGGACTCAGGACAGTTGCGAATGAACTCCGAAAAAAAAGGCTTATCAAAAGCAAAGATTTGTTTATTCTCTGTGCTATCCTGAAAGGAGGAACAAAAGATATAAAGGCAGGAGAATACAGTCTCAACCAGTCGATGTCCCCGGTAAGAATATTTAATATTCTGTCAACCGGTGCAATCAAGACCTACACCTTAACAATACCTGAAGGGCTTACCGCTAAACAAATAGCTGATTTATTAGCTAAAAAAAATCTAACTAACATGAGTGAATTTATTCCCCTAATTATGGATAAAACCCTTGCAGCCTCTTACAAAATTGATGGAACAAGTTTAGAGGGTTATCTTTTTCCTGACACCTATGTAATAAGCAGGGATACAGGCGCACGGGAATTAATTGACCTAATGATTAAACGTTTCCAGAAAATTTTTACTGCCCTGATAAAAGATCAGGAATCCACCACAGACAAGCTGTTGCCAGCAAATGATATCGTCACTCTTGCCTCAATTGTTGAAAAAGAAGGTGGCCGTGCCGAGGAAAAGCCAATTATTGCATCAGTTTTTTTTAACCGACTTAAAAAGAGGATGAGGCTTGAAAGTGATCCAACGGTTATCTACGGCCTTAAAAATTTTGATGGAAACCTGAAAAAAAAGGATCTTCGCACCCCGGGCCCTTACAATACATATCTTAATTACGGGCTCCCTCCTGGGCCTATTGCCAACCCTGGCAGAGAGTCCTTAATGGCAGTCATAAAACCCGCGAAGACTGATTACCTCTACTTTGTGGCTAAAAATGATGGGGGTCATCATTTCTCTGCTTCCCTATCAGAACATAATAAGGCGGTTTACCGGTATCAAAAGAGGCGCCGTTCTATATCAAAAAAAGGTAATTAGTGCCCGACCGAAAACTCCCCCCCTGGCGGGAGGGGTTGGGGGAGGGGGATATGGAAATGTTTTCTTTCTGATATATCAATGCCTTAACACCCCCACCCTAACCCTCCCCCATCGAGGGGGAGGGAATTGAGGGGTTTTCGTTCAGACACTAATTAGTTAAAATATTATGTGTTTTACGTCACTGGGCTTTTAAAAATATACAAAGAAATAATAATCTTTAAAAGGAGGGTACAATGGAACATAATTTTAAAAAAGCATTAACAATCATTTCTCTTCTCATTTTATCGAGCGTCTTTTTGACTTCAGGATGTTCAGAAGCAATCAAAACCCTTGATCAGGGAATAAAGGGGCCACAAATTATTGTTAATCCCGGCACTGTTCGCCTGGGTATTGCCAAGATGAAGGGCGCAAAGATCGTCTTCAGCGGTTCGGGTTTTGAGCCAGGTGATAGTGTATTCATAAAACTTTTGAACGTCCCGGTTAATGGAAAAAATGTTGATCTATCAGTAGCTGCTGCTGATGTGGATAAAAATGGGACATTTAATGCTAAGATAGGAATATTGACCAAGATCTCTGATTTCCTGAGGGCCAAACTTGGATCAAATGAAAAGATGGAAAACATCATAATTATAACAGGGCCACCTATGCCTGCCGGTGCATACACTGCTCGGGCAGTAAGCATGCTTTCAGATAAAAAGGCTGAATGCACCCTGAACGTAAAGGGTCCCTCACTGATAGATAGATTAAAAGACTGGCTCGGCACACTGCTTGGAAAGATTGTTAAAAAGTAGATACCCACGGGCTCACGCCCGGGTTCCTCTGCAAATTTTGATAGAGAACATGAATGTAATATTGACCGCAGACCCACACAGACTTTTAGCTCCGCCTTGCGGAGCTAAAAGCAGTCATCCGCCGGATTTGATGGAATAGATATCAATGAAATGACACAGTTCTCTATAAATCTATGCATTCAAAAAACTTAAATAATAAAATTCGTTTTCAACCCGCCCGTAGGGCTAAAAACTTTTTCTCTGTCAATGCGTGCCCTTTTAAATGCAAAGCCTATTTTACTGAGGTCGGCAGAGTAAAAAGTCTGTGTAGCCTGTGTCAGCCTGCGGCTGATTATGCAAATCAATTACCCTAAAATCTTATACACACAGGAGAAAAGGATGAAGGTAAATAAGATAGATCACATATGCATTGCAGTAAAAAATCTGGATGAGGCTCGAAAGATTTGGGAACCCATTCTGGGGAAGCCAGGGCCTGATGATGCTTACGTGGATGAGTTAGAAAAGATCAGGGTGGCACGATATTGGTTGGGGGAAATAGGCTTTGAGTTAATGGAATCAACCACTCCTGATGGGGATGTAGCCAAGTTTATCGAGAAAAGAGGCGAGGGTGTGATGCTCATTAGTTTTAATGTCGATAACACCCGAGAGGCCATGGATGAGTTGAAAGCCAAGGATTATCCCTTTATTGGAGGGGCCAGGCACTTCAGGGATTGTGAATTCGCCTTTGTTCATCCAAAGGCAGTAAATAATGTCCTCCTTGAATTGATCGATGATAAATGGGATGAGTTGAAAAAGTAGTTTGCCTGGCTGTGTATGTTTGTTCAGCTTAGTCAGCGAATATCTTCAATTCCTTTCTTATCTCTTTAATGAACCTCTCTCCCTCTTCGATATTAGTGATTACCCGAATCTCCATCCCTTGAAAAGCGCTCAAATCAGCACATGCAGTGCTGCACCCCTCTACCGCCAAAATAAGCCTAACACCTTCACTTTCAGGTTTAACAAACTCCACCTTGCCCTGTAAGCTGTCTTGTATGTGCTTTACCAGCGCAACCCGATCATATTCAGGGTTGCAACCACCACAATACTTAAGGCCCACTTTCACCGTCATATCCGCATTGCTATTCGATGCCACAGAGTCTTTTCGCCGCCCTTTGTTTCTCTTGCATGTTAACGCGACGGGAGATCATGATTCTTTGCGCCTGGGGGGAGCCTGCCCCATGCATTGATTCTGTCAGATAATTCGTCGCTGCCGTTCCCAGTGTAAGGTTTTCAATTAGCCTTAGAATTCGCATCCGATATTCAGTGGGGATATCTGCCCTTCCTTTATAATACTTATCCATCCATTTCCCAACTGTGTCTGACTTGAAATCCTTTTCAGACGGCAGTGTTGCTAATAGCCCGCCAGCTATATCCTGTGCAAGCCGGGCCATCTCATAGGGAAAACGGGTCACATTTTGTTTGTGTACATTGGCAAGCAATGTATTCACATAGTATGTCCCGCTTGGCTCCTTATGACCTTCCGATGCGCAGGCTATAGCGCCGCAGTAAAGGGTTTCATTCAGGTGGTTCATCTCGACAACCTTGTCTTTGATATGGGAGGCCTTTTCAACACCGTTATACTCTGCAGCTGTCTGGGCAGCGCCTATCAGGACATCACCCACCCCTACCTTACATGCATAACTCTGCCGGTGATATGCGGCAAATTGCTCTACCAGTTGCCTTGAAAAATCATACTCTTTAAACATAAAAACCCGATCCCAGGGGACAAAAACATTGTCGAAAATAACCAATGCCTCATGCCCACCAAAAAACAGATTGCCCCTATCCATTGTTCCGTTCTCTAACTTTCTCGTATCACACGATTGACGCCCTATTATGTAGGTTATCCCTTTTGTATCGCTGGGCAATGCAAAAGAGATAGCATAATCCTTGTCTGGTTCTCTCAATGTGATGGTCGGCATAACGATAATTTCATGAGAATTAACTGCTCCTGTCTGATGTGCCTTCGCCCCACGGACTATGACACCGTCTTGCTTTTCTTCTACCACATGCATAAACATATCCGGATCTGCTTGCTTATGTGGCGGCAAAGATCTGTCCCCTTTTGTATCAGTCATTGCCCCACAGCATGTCATGTCATTGTCTTGAACATATTCCAGATACTTTACAAAGCGGGTGTGGTATTCTGTTCCGTATTTTCTATCAATATCAAAGGTCGTCATATCTAATGCATTGAGGGAATCCATTCCCACGCATCTCTGAAAGCAGCATCCTGTTTCACGACCCAGCAGTCTTCCCATCTTGCTTTTCTTCACTAAATCCTCAATACTCTGGTGAATGTGTGTAAAGCGATTAACTTTTTTACCCGTAATATGGGAGGTGGCAGTCATAATATCCTCATGCTCCGGGCGGTGGGCCAGTTCGTAAGTCTTGGCAACCGCGTTCATGGATGGTCGAATAATAGGGTCATCAACCACGTTTTCTATGCGCTTTCCAAACATATAGACTACTAAATTCAAGCGCCTCAGGCTTTCCTCATATTGTTGTCCAGTCATCATAGACATTGAAGGCCTCCTTTTACTCTTCTGTTCTATGTTTATTGTTCACACAAATCGTATTATATGGAATTTTTATCTTGCTATTTATACCTTGGAATATACCATTAACTTCGCTCTATAACAATAGCTGTACCCATTCCTCCTCCGGCGCAAAGGGTAGCCAAACCCCTCTCTCATAATCAGATCCTTCTTGCAACCTACGATATAGATTTAACCATCTTCATCCAGGCGAGCAAGGTCACCGATAGGCACTCAGCCCCGCGTAACGCTTCTGCAGTGGCCTCTGGCTTGTTAAGATATTCCTTCATGACTACAGATACGGCACAATGAGCTCACCCACCTGACCAAGCGGTACATCCTATCGTCCTCATCCAACTGAGTCGCCGAGCGAATCAGACAAATGTTTCCTTCAATTTATCCAAAGGCTATCGAATCAATCGAAAAAAGCTCTAAACAAAATAACGGCCATATTGTATCATCGCATCAGCGATATCCCTCCTTAAGGCCACAGTGTTTATGGGAGGTGAAACCATTAGGCTTCTAATTATATTAAGATGTTTCTTCAATAATTCTCCATTTTCCATGACCTCCAATGCCCTTCTAGCAAGGAACCCTATCTTTTCAATGGAATCGTGGAAAAAAACCTTCGTCATTTGAATTGGGATCATTGCTCTCTCGGGTTTTTTACCATTTAACATCTTCTGGTTTCTTAAAAGAGCACTCTCCATAGCATAGATTTCAATCAGAATATTGCTGATCATGCCTATGAGTTCTTGTTCATCTCGTAGTCTCTTTTCATACTTCTCGTAGGCGGTCCCTAACACAAACAAACCGATATTTTTAGCAATCTCAATTAATTTAGTTTGTGTATTCAAACCTTCAGGATCATCAGAACTAACAGGCTCGAGTCTTTCAATCTCCTTAGATACTTGATGGAAGATCGACATCAAGGCTAATGTGCCTTTGCTTATCCTTCTGATCAAAGTATTAGCGATAACTATCCGGTTGATTTCATTGGTGCCTTCCCAAATCCGATTTATTCTGGCATTTCGGTATGCCAGCTCTGGGTGATTTCCATGTATATATCCATAGCCACCAAAGATCTGGACCTCTTCATCAATAACATAGTCCTCTGCCTCAGATCCATAAATCTTATTAATCGAACACTCAATAATATATTCCTCGAGTGCCTCGGCAGTCTTGAAACCAGCATCATCCGAGCTCATATCCAGGTTTTTTAGCTTAGCCTGAATTAACCCTGCTGTGCGATAGGTCATGCTTTCCGCTGAGAAAAGTCGAATAGCCATCTCACTAATTTTTTCTTTTATCAAGCCGAATTTACATATAGGCCTTCCGAACTGGACCCTTTGCTTGGCATATTTAACTGCCTCATCGAAGGAGGCTTTGGCACTTCCAATACAGACAGCTCCCACTTTATAACGCCCCATATTAAGGGCATTAAGTGCAACGATATGACCTCTCCCCACTTCACCCAAGACGTTTTCTATAGGTACTTTAACATTATCGAAATGGTATGCCCTTGTTGAGGTCCCGTGCATACCCATTTTTTGCTCTTCCTCGTCAACAGAAACACCTTCCCAGTTTTGCTCTACAATGAAGGCGGAGAAGAATTTTTCGTCTACTTTGGCATAGGTAAAGACGATATCTGCAAAACCAGCATTGGTTATGAACTGTTTACTACCATTTAAGAGATAGTATTTCCCATCCTCGGAAAGTGTAGCTGTGGTTAATGGATTGAGAGCATCAGAGCCTGCCTCTGATTCCGTTAATCCAAAGGCACCAATATATTTACCTGAACAGAGCCCAGGAAGATATTTTTTCTTCTGTGCCTTTGTTCCGAATAAAGCCAGAGGTAAAGTACCAATACCCGTATGGTTCACTTCGGTTACGGTAAATGAGCCAGCTCCGTATCCAAATTTTTCTGAAAAAATAGCAGAGCTTATTTTGTCTAACTCCATTCCCCCAAACTTCTCCGGGATATCTATTCCCAAGAATCCTAACTCTCCCGCTTTCCTCATAAGCTCCCTTGATAAATCATTACTAAGTATTTCGATTTCATCACCTCGACTTATGATTTCTCCCTTTATAAAATCCTCAACTGCCTTTGCGATATCTTTATGTTCGCTGGTAAAATCCTCCGGCGTAAAAATTTCTTGAATGGTAATATCTTCTATTAGAAACATTCCACCTCCAGTTATCTTTTTATCATTATCCATTTGTGATGGCTCCTTTTCAACTTGTGATGCCCAGATATAAATAAAACCATTCCCAATATTTTATCAATGCCTATGACCTATCTGATGGGTCCCACAACATCGATAACATATATTCATGCCATGACATCGCTTACAGTCAGATGTATTCTCACGTTGTTTTGCAGTGAATTTAATTGGTACAAAGACTTATCAACCTTGCCTGGCATGGGAATATTAAGGTTTTTTGTTCTTCCACATCGATTCTAATCAACAATCAAAAAAACAAGTGTCATCGATATTGTGGCACTTCGTGCTGTTATCGATGTACTGGCATTTGTCAACTATCCTTTAATAAAATCGGGTTTGCTATATTCTGGATCAGGGTATGTATAAAAGCCCTTATTTGTTTTAACGCCAAGCTCTTTTCGGTCCACCTTGGCCTTGAGGGCCTCAGGAGGATGGTCCTTGGGATCCTTAGATTCGTTGTAGTAGACCATCTCGATGTCGTAAACCACGTCGAGTCCAACATTATCCATAAGGCCGAAAGGCCCTTGAGGCATTCCGGTAAAGATCATCCAGCCCCGGTCGATATCTCTAAAATCTACAAACCCCTCTGCCCATAAATAGAGTGTCTCCCGCTTGACTGCCCTCCAGACGCGGTTGAAGCAGAAGCCGAGGATCTCCTTTTTGACCGTCAGGGGCACCAAGCCAAGGGAGCGAACCCATGCCCTGGCAGTCTCTATGACTTCAGGTGTTGTCTTTGTTCCTCCCATGATATCAACCATGTTGTGTCCGATAGCAGGATAGTAGAAGTGGGTGTTAAGGCACTGCTCGGGTCTGTTAGTGGCACTTTCGATCTTGGAAATCGGCAGGGAGGAGCTGTTGGTTGCAAGGATGGCGTCTCGGGGGGCCAGGGCATCGATTCTTTCAAAAGTCTGGCGCTTCAGCTCAAGATCCTCCGGGACGGCCTCGATCACGAGGTCGGCATCTCGGAGTGCCTCCTCCAATTCCTTGCAGAACGTTACCGTATTTGCCACCTTATCCACGTCCTCAGTGGGGAAGGCCGACTTTTTTCCGGCAGTCTTCATTGAGTCCTTAAGTTTTTGTATTCCGCTGTTGAATGATCCCTCATCGGTATCGAATACAGAGACATCGTAGTTAAAACAAGCGGACAGGATAGCAATTTGAGTACCCAGGGTACCGGTACCGATAACAGCAACTTTATGGATCTTGTTTTCCATTGTTCATTACCTCCTTTCCTCTTTGATTAATAAAATCTTCCGCCATGAATGGCAGAGAACTATATGAGATTGTCATGAATTGCAGTAATTTCTATGTATCGCTTCCTTGCTGACTCTCTTATGCCAACGGTAGCTCTAAGTACTCTGGAGGCATCTTTTAGCCTTCTCTATCGCTTGATTGTCATTAAAACCAAGATTCAACCTCACAAAATCCGTTTTTTTCCCTACAGGGCACGCCAGCTCACAGCGCCGGCAGTATTTTACCAATTTTCCCGGTTCATCCTGTCCTTGAACCACTATTTTTTCGCTATTCTTATTATCACGCTCCATCTGCACATTGCAAAGATGCCTGCTGTAGACACCGGTTCTGGCAGGAAGCATATCAAGCCCATATTGCTTTTCAGAATAAATGTTTCTTTCAAAGGCTTTCTGCGGGCAGACACTTCGACACGGTATACCACAATCTTCGCAGGGATCGAAATCAATAGGGCCAGTACCGTGCAGCACGACATCCGTGAGCATAGCCCGAAGGCGAATCCGAGGCCCATATTCCGGGGTCACCAACATGTTGTTTTTACCTATACATCCCAGCCCTGCCATAACAGCAGCATCCTTTAGAAAAATCCCCCCATGTTCGATGTGATACGGGAGTTTTGTGGACTTTATTCCTTTTTCCGCTTCCAACCATTTTGAGAGTTTGGAATTAATAGACATAAGAATCCGGTTTCCGTGCGTGCCTCCAGTATAACCATCCCTCTTCCAATCTAATTCTGGGTCTTTCTCAGGATGCACCACAGCAATGACTATTACGGATTTTGCATTTTCAGGCCATACAACTTCCCATGGATTCGTTTCGCCGGTTTCAATATTCCCGCCGGTTTCATATTCATCGAGTTTTCCATATATGAGATGAGACGGGGATGTTTTGACTGCTTCCACATCTGCAATTCCAGCCAGAGATGCCCCGAATTCTGAGGCTTTTTTTAGGATTTGTGACGTGATGCCTGGAGAAATTTCAGATTTCATGTGCTTTTTTTCAGCGTAATGGTATCTTTAAACCTCTTCCCTTCTTCCCGCTTCATACAATTTGCACTTCCTTTGTCCCCTATTTACATAACCCTAATGTATACAACATTTACATCATATATAAACAAAATAATTAGCTATGAATGTGTGCATATTTCATCTTACATAAAATAGCGTTCATCGAAAAAAGAAACAGGCTAAGTTGTGGTGACTGAGGTAGAAGCATAGTGATCAATAAAGGTGAGGATATGAAAAGGATATCACAAAATCTTGGGAGATTCGCTGGTTTCAGATATATAGCAGGTATCCGTAAATTTACGAGCCCATTATTTTACAATCCAAGCTTTGAAACCCTATTGCCCAAGGATGCTCTATGTGTCAAGCAACAGATAATAATGAACTCTGATAAACTCGCATAATCTG